>OBKS01001180.1_pt1 | contig 19849 bp, 17 predicted proteins | sample 1517381 | NCBI WGS metagenome assembly OBKS01 (sample SAMN04571686, study PRJEB22368) | human gut metagenome | biome: human gut; material: stool | host: Homo sapiens | place: Luxembourg | collected 2012-08-03 | reverse complement strand
TTTATTTATTATAAATACATCTCTTGGATCTCTTGCTACTACAATAACTCTTAATTTGTCATCAAAATAGTTATCTACTCTAAATAAATTAAACGGTAATAAAAATTGATCTAAGATTATATTTTCTTTCCCTTTTGATATTTCTTCAATTATTTTATAAATATATTTATGTGATTCTTCATAAAATTTCTTTGAATCAACATACGATATACGCATACCATCTGAATATTTTAAAATTTTATTAAATCTAACTTTATTTCCTGTTAATATTTTTAATGGTTTTCTAACTAATAATTTAAAAAACATTTTTGTATTAACTTCTTCATGTGTATACCAATATCCCGGGAAATTAAATTCTTGAATATTATTTATATATTCCTCAGTTATTTTCATAAAATTTGGACTAATTATTTTTTGATAATTTCCTACCCACCAGAATTTTTTATTATATAATTTCTTCATTTGTGTTTCAAAACTTCTAATTGCTTCATCACTTCTGATTGCATTATTGCCTATTAGTAATTTATCTTCAAAATCAAACAATCCATTAGGACAATGCAATAACACATACTCATAACTCTTGAACTCATTTTGGCAATCTCTAAACTCTGATATCAAATCTGTAATAGCGGATGATCCACTTCCCATATACCCAGTTGGTACTATTATTTTTTTCATATTACTTTTTCCCTACCTTTAATTTACTTTTAAATTTATCTAATATAAACATTAAGTTATTATCTTTTTGCGTATATAAAACTAAGTAATATAGTAATACGCAGGTTATTATTATTAATATCATAGTTATATAGAACCCTAAATTAAGTTTTCTAAGTAGCAATGACATTGGTATAAATAATAAACTTAAAATTATATATGTCATATTTTTTTTACTAAACACTTGAACATTAATATTCATTTTTCTTCTTGCATATATATAATGTGTAATGAATACTGCCAATTCAACTAATCCAGTTGTCGCTAAAGCAGTTATTGGACTGAATATTTTAAATGCAACTAATATATAATTGATTATTAAGTTACTAGTTCCACAAATTAATGATACTTTTAAAATTCTATCTTCTCTATTATTTGGATACATTACTAAATTGTTCATAACAGATTCTAATGATATAAAAATTCTAGTTATACATGCTATCATTAATGGTACAATGGCTGCTAAATATTTTTTACCAGCATATAAAATTATTATTTCTTTTGATAATACAAAAACTCCTAAACACATAGGTACTATAATAAATAATAATGATGATATTGAATTGTTTAATTTTTCTTCATAAATTTCTTTTCCTTTATTTTTTAATAAGTACGATAATCTAGGTATGGATACATTTATTATAGAATATGGAATAGCGGCTAATGTACTTACTAAGTAAAATGCTGTGTAATAAATCGTTACCGATACATCATTTACATGTTTTCCTAACATAACTCTATCTAATTGGCTATATAATAAATCTACATTGGTAATAACAAGTACAGCAATAAGCGGTTTAATATATTTTTTTATTTCAATCTTAGAAAAATCAAATTTAATTCTTCTTTTAGCATAAATAAAACTTATTATATTATTTAAAAAATTAGTAAGTGATACAACAATAGCATAAATTACTATATCATCAGGATTTCTAACGGCAAGTAAAATTGACAAGAAATATATAATTTTAACAATCACTGATTTTATTGTTATAAACTTATAATTTTCTAATGCTTCATTTACAAATTCAACATAAAAAATATTAGCAAATATTTGAATAGTCATAACTAAATACAATGTTCTTGCCATTCCAGTTGATATTAATAAACTATAAGCTATATACATTATTAATACCAACAAATTAGAAAACATTGATATCATAAATAAATTTGTAAATAACTTGGATACTTTTTCTTTATCATCTCTAATTTTACTAATTTCTCTAACTCCCAAAGTATATACTCCAAAGCCAGCAAACGCCAAGAACATTTGAAAGTCTGCAAAAACTCTATTATACATTCCATATAAATCAACATCTAAAAGACGCATTATATATGGTCCTATTATTATTGGAACCACGATATTTACTATACTAAGTATTGACTTATAAATTGTATTTTTAAATAACGTATTTTTCTTTGCCATTTTGTTACCTCCAGTAATTATTATTTTATCATATTTTCATTATTTTATAAAGGCTTTTGTCATTCTCTTTACAATAAGTTTATCAATTAGTTTATAAATTACATTTAATATTATTAATAATATTAAAACTAATGGTACACACAAACAAAATAATGTACAGATATTACCGAAAATACTGCTATACATTTTATTAAATCTATATTTATATTTCTCTTTTTCATTTCCTACCTCTACCCTAATTTGATTATACTATATTTTTATAGGGTTTTCAAGGTAATAGAAAAGAATATTACATTTTATTATAATATTCTTTTTTTATACATCATAAGTTTTGTCTATTGCTTTAAGTTCGTTAAATGTATCTATTTCAATTATGTCTTCACTTTTACATTCTCTTAAATATATTTTATAATTGTTTTTTCTTATATCAAGCATTACTTGTTCCCAATATCTTTCTTTGCCACCAGGAGACATAAATACTTCTTTTATATCTTTTTCCATTTGTTTACCAGTTTCCTTATCATAATAAGAAATACCACACATTTGATAACAATCTAATCCGCCTACTTTTTCTTTAGTAATTATACCATTTTTAGTTTCTAAACACCAATCGTCAGTTCTATCTACTTTAAACCCTAAGAAATTTGAATGATATTCATATTTTCTTATTAAATCTTGATTATATAAATATAAATCTGATTCTAATACATATGAATTAGAAAATTTATCTCTTACTAAATATGCTGAAGAAATATTATTTGCTTCATTATATTTTTTATTATATATAAATTTTATATTAGGATATTTTTTTAGTAATATTTCAAATTGTTCATTTAAATATCCTGTTACAATTATTATTTCTGGTATTTCTGCTTTTACAACGGCATCTAATAATGTTTCTATTATTTTTTTACCATTTACTAATACTAAAGGTTTAGGTGTATTAAGCGTAATTGGTACTAATCTTGAACCAAAACCTGCTGCTAGAAAGATAGCTCTTTTTACTCTATATGGTTCTAATTCTTTTAACCCTCTTTTTGTTATAGTGTTATCTTCATTTATTAACTTTTTTTCTAATAAACTAGTTATAGTTTTATTTACTGTACCCAAAGAAAGATTAGTTGTCTTTGATATTTCTCTTTGAGATAATTCTCTTTTTTCTTTTTCTATACAAACTAATATTTCAAATTCGTTATATGTTAATTTCATAATTCCACTTCTTTCTGTCTTCTTTTCTATTTATTATATATATAGTTCCTTTTACAATTAAATTAAAGAATAATATTATCAACGATACAATAGCAGCTTCTCCTAGCATCATATTACCTTCATATGTATTTATCATTAATGATAAAGGCATAGTATCAGTATTAAATAGGAATGTTACTGCAGATATTGTTACCATTGAATTTATAAAGAAATATGCTATCATTTCTCTTATTGTTATCTTACTACATGGTATTATTACATCTTTTATTATTCTAAATGAACTTATATTGCAAGTTTTAGCTACAACTTCATAATTAGGATTTATTTTTAATAATGCATTATAGGCCATTAAATATGGTGAAGCCATAAAATGTATTATATTTACAATAATCATTATAATAAAAGTATTATATATAAAAGTATCTTTAAATCCTATAGTATATGATAAGCCTAGTACTATACCAGGTATAGCAAGTGATGATATTGTTAATATATGGATTAATTTAGCTATCTTTCCTTTTATTCTAGCTGTTGCATAAGCCGTAAAATATGTTATAAATGTTCCTATAACTGCTACTGATACTGCTATTAAAAGTGAATTTAATATATATTTACCAATGTCATTAGATAATACATATTCAAAATGTTTTAAAGAAAAACTTTTGTTAATAATAAAATTATCTATGAAAGCATAATAAACAAATGAACCTATTACTACAAAAACAAATATAATTATTAAATATAATAATGTAGTAAATATTATATCTCTTGTTTTATTTTTACTTATTTTATAATCTTTTCCTTCAAATTCACCACTACTATAATCTTTAGAAAAATTATCAAATAAAAATGATATGATAGCAGGCACTAATAAGAATAAGCCTATCATTGTACCTTTTGAAAAATCTAGTAACCCTATTACTTCTTTATATAGAAATACTGGCAATGTTAAAAACTTTCCACCTACTGCTAGTGGTACACCATAATCTGTAAATATCATTGTAAATACAGCAAATATAGATGATAATAATGGTTTTTTTAAATAACATAATGTTACTTTTTTAAATGTTTGCCATTTATTCAATCCTAGCACTTTAGCTGTATTATACATATTATTGTCGATATAATTAAATCCATCATCTAGCATTAAAAATGCTACTGGAAATGAATACATTATTGAACCAATTATTATACCTGGACATCCTATTATATTAAATCCTAATATCTTTGATACTATTCCATTGGCTCCGAACAAATTAATTAGTCCTAGGCCATGAGATATTGATGGTATAAGCATTGGGATTGTTAATAATACCTTTAATACTGCTTTATGCTTTATGTTCGTTCTATTTAGTGTATAAGCAAGTAGATATGCTATCATTATTGATATAATAGTAGATATACTTGTAACAAATAATGAATTAGTTAATGCTTCTTTAAATGCTTTTGAGGCAATTAAATTACCAAAATCAGACCATTCTACTCTTAATAGCATTACTACTAATGGATAGAAGACTGTTATTAAAAGAAATATTAAAACTAAAATACTAACTTTACTTTTCTTTTTCATTATAAATCAATTCCTGTACATTTTTCAATTGATGATACTTTTTCTATTAAATGATTTGTTACAAACTTTCTCACATAATCATTTTTTGGATGATTAAATATTTTATTTGGTTCATCTATTTGTTCTATTTTACCATCATTCATCACCATTACTCTGTCTGATAAAGAAAATGCTTCTTCTTGATCATGAGTAATATATATCATAGTAGTTTTAAATTTTTTCTGTATATCTTTTAATTCTTTTCTTAATCCTAATCTATTATCGGCATCAAGAGCACTCATTGGTTCATCAAATAAGATTATATCAGGATTTAATGCTAAAGTTCTTGCTATTGCTACTCTTTGCTGTTGTCCCCCAGATAATTCGTGTGGATATTTTTTAATATGTTCTTCCATATTAACTACTTTTATCATTTTTAAAGCTTGCTTTTTGGCTTCTTCTTTATTTTTTAATTTTAAATTTAACGCATACATAACATTATCTAAAACAGTCATATTAGGAAACAAAGCATAGTTTTGAAAAACTATGCCCATTTCTCTTTTAGATGGATCTAATTTTGTTATATCTTTTTCTTTTTTAAATATTTTACCGGAAGTTGGATTTTCTATTCCTATTAATATTTTTAATAAAGTTGTCTTTCCGCAACCTGAAGGTCCTAGAATTGATAAGAATTCTCCATCTTTTACTTCAAAACTTATATTATCTAAAACTATTTTTTTGTTATATACTTTAGTTAAATCTTTTATTTCAAGATTAACCATTTACTTCTCCCCACTTCTTAATTAATTTTTCTTTTGTTTCAGTACTATCTATGCCAGTCATATTAGCATCTTTTAAATTTTCTGGATAATTCTTCATTTTATTTTCTTGATCTTTTAAAATTTTATCTGGCATATAATTTTCTTTATCATATTTTCCAAAATCTTTAATTAACCAATTAAATACTTTTTTAACGTTTTCGTTTGTTTCTCTTCCTTTTATAATACCGCATGATGTTGTATTATAAGGAGAACCTGTTTCTAATTCTACAATACTAAAATCATATCCAGCATTAATTGCTTCAACACCTTGTGCAGTCATACCCATTGCTATAGCAATCTCTCCTTGTTTTAGCAGATTTGTAGGACCTGATCCTGATGTTGTATACTCTCTTAAATTACCTTTTAATTTTTTAAAGTATTCTATTGCTTTATCTTCTCCCATTATATTTACTACATTCAAATAGAAACCATAGCCTGTTCCTGATGTTTTTGGATCTGGCATTGCTATTAAATTTTTATATTCTGGTTTTAATAAGTCTTCATATGTTTTTGGTATACTTAAATTATGCTCTTTAAAATATTTATTATCAATAATTAAATTCATAGTATATTTAACCCATGTTAAATAATTACTTGATGTATTAACACCATCCATATAAAAACTTGAATCAAACTTTGATAAATCAGCAAAATTCTCTTGAATATCCTTCATATGAGCAGTTTCTAAATCAATAACAATATCTGCTTCTACATTAGTACCTTCATTCTTTATTTTAGCGGCACTATTACCAGTAGCCATGTGTTGAATAACTACATTTAATTCAGGAAATTCTTTTTTTACCATTTCTGTTAATTTTTGATTTCTTTCCTCTTCCATGCTAGTATAAATTACTACTTTTTCTTTACTTCCACACCCTGTTAGTAATGTTACCATAAATAACACTGCTATTAATAATATTTTCTTTTTCATTTATTTTCCTCTTCTTTCTAGAACTTATTCGTTCATAATTAGATTATATCATCTTTTTTTGAACGTTACAACTACATTTTTGTATTTTATTAAAAAAAGAGTATTTATTTACTCTTTAACTATAAATCCACATGGTATTGGTCTTGTTTGTTCTAAGTTATCCCAGTTAATTGGGTGGTTTACTATTTTATTATCTATTACTAGGGCACTTGAATTACCGCCATCTAAGTTTGATGCATTATAAGCATGATATCTAAGTAAGATATCTACTAAGTCATTCATATCTGCTCCTTTACTTTTTAGACTTCTTCCATCTATTACTAGAAATAATACGATACCATCTTTTCTTTGTGCAATAGCGGATCTTGGATGAATACCATAACCTCCATTACCATTTATAAAAGCACTCTTACCATTTACTATTAGGAAAGGTCCAAATTCTACAGCATCTCTTATACCCATGTTAATTGCTTCTTCAGCACTTATTTTTCCTAAGTATAATTTATTATCATTAGTGAAGCCTATTATTCCACCACCATATTGACTATGACTGTAGTTACTTATTATCTTTCCATTTGAAATAATGGCTCCAATTGCTTGTCCTCCTGTTCCTTGACCATCTTTATCAAGAAAGCCTCCACCATTAATAGCTACTACGGCATTTTCTCTTTTAGCCATATCTACTAAGTATTCTCCAGAATAACCTAAGTTTTTACTATAAGTTACTTTTATTTTAGATGGATCATAAATAGCTACTAAATATCCAGAGAATCCTTTTTCATTTATTTCTATTAATTTATAAATATCTTTTTTATTTCTATCTAATATTTCTTTATCATATTCATCTATATAATTTTCTTCTTTACCTATTATTGCACTAATATCAGTATTTCCATCTGGTTCTTTAATACTATGTCTTGCTAATACTTTATTTATATATTCATCACTATAGAAAGTAGTAGCAAAGTATTGATGATTCATAGTACTCATAGCGGTAGTTACTAACCAGTCTCTAAAGCCATTAAATGGTCCATATAAAAGAAATAATACTACTACTGCTACTACATCACAAATACTTAATATAATGGTAAAAATGTTATCTCTCTTTTTTATTTTGTCTGGATCTTTTACCCTTTCTTTCTTCTTCATAAATACTCCTTACTACTATTACTTATATATTTACTTTTAAATTATCTACTACTCTAGTTATTTCATCATCTTCTATTAAAGGAAGGCTTATTCTAGTTAATTTACTATTGGTACTTACATATATACCATCTCTACCTAAACTTTCATCTATATAATTATCTAAGAATTTATTATATTCTCTTCTTGTAGTTAGATAAAAACTTAATTTAGATATATCGTCTTTATCAAATAAATAATTTATATCTTCATCTAATACACTATCAGTAGACATTATAATATGAATATTCATAGTGGCTCCAACTTCTAATAAGTAATTAATATCATCTTTTACACTTATATCATTTTTTATTATTTCATATATTTCATCAATAAATAAAATTATTCTACTTTGATCATTATTTTTTACTTTTTCTTCAAAGATATGTCTTATTTCTTTTATTTTATTTATTATTTCTTGTTCATTATTTACTACTTCACATAATTTATCATAAGTATTATAATTTATACTTTGGGAATCTAAAATAATTATTTTAGTTTTATCTTTATTCATTAAGATATTTAGTATTATATTATTAAATAGATTAGTCTTTCCAATACCTGTTACTCCTGTTACTAATAGATTCTTATCTTTTTCTATATTAAAATATATTACTTTATCTTCTTCTGATAATCCTAGTGGTATATTATTATTATCTTTATCTTTAGATTCTTCTAGTAATTCTTTTAATGATAAGGTACTTTTCTTCATGTTTTGTACTTTTATTTTTACTTCGTTTTCTTTTTCTTTTTCTATTTCAAATTCATTAGTAGTTACTCCTAAGGCTAAGGCTATTTCTTTTTTTAATTCTAACATATCTTCATAGCTTTTATCATCATTCCATGTTATATGATATATTGTTATATTTCTATATACTTCATATGTTATCTTTGTATTAAATTTAAATGCTTTAAAGGTATGTTTTAAATTATTAACAAATAAATCAGCATTTAAGATATTTCTTTCATTATCAAATATTTTTGTATTTAGTAGTTCTAACATAATTACCTCTTCTTTCTACTTTTTATTAAGATATTACCTGTCATTTCACTTGGTACTTCTAAGCCCATTAGTGTTAATATAGTTGGGGCTATATCTCCTAATTTTCCATCTATTAATTTTAGACTTTTATCGGTTATGATAAATGGTACAACATTAGTAGTATGACTAGTATTAATACTATTATCTTTATTACGCATTACTTCACAGTTACCATGATCTGCTGTTACTATAATGGTATATTCTTCTAATGAGACATTTTCTAATATTTTACCAATACATTCATCTACTGTTTCAACAGCTTTAATAGCGGCTTCATAGTCTCCTGTATGGCCTACCATATCGCCATTAGCAAAGTTTAATATTATTAAGTCTTCATGACTTGTTGTTATTTCTTTTACTAATGAGGCTGTTATCATATGAGCACTCATTTCTGGTTCTAAGTCATAAGTTGCTACTTTTGGACTTGGTACTAATATTCTTTTTTCTCCTTTGTATTCTTTATCTATTCCTCCATCAAAGAAATATGTTACATGAGCATACTTTTCAGTTTCTGCTATTCTAAGTTGGGTTAATCCTTTACTTGCTATATATTCTCCTAAGGTATTTGTTAGTTCTGGTAACTTGAAAGCATATGGACATAATACGGTATCTGCTACATGCATCATTGTTACTACTTTTAAATTTTTTATTTCTTCTTTAGCAAAACTTTTATATTCTTTATTGGTAAAGATACTAGCAAGCTCTTTTAATCTATCTGGTCTATAGTTAAAGAAAATAATTCCATCGTTATCTTTTATTAGACCATTTTTATCAGTAGTTACTGGTACTATGAATTCATCAGTTACTTTGTTTTTTTGACTTTCTTTCCATACTTTCTTGGCTTCTTTAACTGAAGTTCCTACTACCATTGCATTATAGGCTTTTTCTACTCTATCAAAGTTAGTATCTCTATCCATACCATAGTATCTTCCTCCTAATGAGGCTATCTTTCCTACGCCTAATTTTTTCATATATTTTTCTAAGGTTTCTATATACTTTATTCCACTGGTAGGACTTACATCTCTACCATCTGTAAAGATGTGAACATATACTTTTTTTAATCCTTCTTTTTTGGATAATTCTAATAAACTAAATAAATGATTGATATGTGAATGTACTCCTCCATCTGATAAAAGTCCTACTAAATGTAAACTACTATTTTCTTCTTTAACATGATTTATTACTTTTAATAATTCTTCATTTTTATAAAAACTTTTATCTTTTATTTTACTATTTATTAGTTCTAATGATTGATATACTAAACGACCTGCTCCTATATTGGTATGACCTACTTCTGAATTTCCCATTTGTCCTCTTGGTAAACCTACCGGGGTACCTGATGCTTCTAATTGACTATGAGGATATTTATCCCATAATTTATCTAATACTGGTGTTTTGGCATTATATACGGCATTATATTTTTTATTTTTTGTTAATCCTACACCATCCATAATACATAATAATACTTTCTTCATTTTATCACCCTATTTCCTATATAATTATATATTATTATTTACTAATTAGCAATATTTTAAAAGTATTTTTTGTTAACTAACTATAATTTATTATTTTATTTTAATATGTAAAAGAAAAAATACTTTTGTTCAAAGTACTTTATATTTTTATTTGTTGTTTAATATTATCTTTTTTAGTTCGTCAGAACAATAATCACTTATATATTTTAATTTTTCTTTATCGTCTAAAGCATAGCTATATTTTATAAATATTTCTTTTAATTTATGATAATTTCCTTTTATACTTTCGTGGCTAGCTATAATCATATCTTCTTTTGTTACTTCCGTTAAATCTAAATATATTCCATTTATTTTAGCCAATGATTCTATAAATAGTCTTTGGCTTCTTCCATTTCCTTCTCTAAATGGATGTAAAGCATTAATATCTGCAAACAAATCAACTAATTTTTCTATAGTTAATTCATTATCGTAATATACAAAATAGTTTTCTTCTTTTAGTTTGTTAAATATATCTGTGCCAAATGTTTCAATGTATTCACTTAAACAAAATAAATCTTGTTTAGCTATGTTACAATTTCTTATATTGCCAGCCCATCTATATATGTCTTGAAATAAATATTTATGAATTTTTTTTAAATAATCAAAATCAAAGTTACCTTTTAATGGTTTTTCATTTAGTTCATATGTTCTAAAAGATACTAATTCTCTTTCTGCATTAAATAAATCTTTATCGTTTGTAATATTAAGTTTGTTGATTAGAGTATCAGTCCCTTCATAACAATAATTAGCTGTTTTTTCATATGTGTATTTATATTTACTATCCATAGATTCCTCTATACTTTTCAATGACTTTTTTTCTTTCTTTTGTTGTGGTGGTTTTTCCTATTATACAATTATATAATTTTTTCTTTATATCTTTTGTTAATGGCATACCTTCTTGGGCCATAGCACCATCTACTCTTCTTATTTTTTCTTGTATTTCTACTTTTTCTTTATACTTTTTATTATCCATAAACATCACCCTTTTTGTATTTGCTTTTTCTTTATATATTATACCACATTTCTGCTAATATTTCACTGTTTTTGTTCAATTTAATTGCATTTTATAATTATTTTTATTTGAATATGTAAAAGAAAAAATACTTTTGTTCAAAATACTTTATATTTATTGTTTAATATTACCTTTTTTAATTCATCAAAATAGTAATTAAAAATGATGGGTACCTCAGGCGAGATGAATGCTCACATACAAAGTATGCTTACTGGAATTGCCAACACATCGTTATTCCTTCACAAGTAACCCATCTGTATATATATTATATCACATAATTGCTAATTATTCACATTTTTTGATTTTGGAAAATTTTGTAATTTATTTTACTATTTACAACATAACTCTTATTTTTGAGACGTAGACTCAAAAATACCACGGAAAATTTAAGTTTACTTAAAGTTGAAGTGGCAAAAGAAAAGAACTAAATTAATTAGCTCTCTCATAATCACAATTCATACATTTTATCTTATCTTTTTTTTCTGTTAATGTTCCATTACAATTAGGACACTTTTCTTCAATTGGTTTATCCCAACTAGCAAAATCACATTTTGGATAATTTGAACATCCATAAAAGATTTTTCCTCTTTTAGTTTTCTTTTCTAATATTTTACCATCACATTTTGGACAAGATATAATTTCTTTTACTTCTTTTTCTTCTTTATTACTTTTAATATATTTACAAGTTGGATAATTTGAACAAGCAGTAAACTTTCCATACTTACTTTGTTTTATTACTAATGGACTACCACAATTAGGACATAATTCTCCTGTTTCTTCTGGGGCTTTCTTTTCCATATTCTTGAAAGCTACTTCTACTTTTGGTTCAAATTCTTGATAGAAGATACTTAGTAATTTATTCCACTCCATGTTACCCTCTGCTATTTTATCTAAATCATCTTCCATATTCTTAGTATATTCTACATTAATGATATCTTTAAAGAATTCTTGTAATTTATCGGTTGTTTCAATACCTACTTCAGTAGGAATAAATTTTTTATCAATAACTTTTACATAACCTCTTTCTTCAATGGTATCAATTGTTTTAGCATATGTTGATGGACGGCCTATTCCTAATTCTTCCATTTCTTTTATTAGTTTACTTTCGGTATATCTAGCAGGTGGTTTTGTTGTATGTGATGTATATTCTATAGTGTTAGCTACTAATACATTACTTTTATAGTTTGAGAAGTCTGGTAATACTTTATCTTCACTATCTTCATATTTACTATATACTTTTAAGTATCCATCAAAGATTAGGATTTGTCCATTTACTTTGAACTGATAATTATTATTATCTAATATAACAGTAGTTGCTTCTACTTTGGCATCTTTCATTAGGGATGCTAGGGCTCTATAATATATTAGACTATATAATTTATATTCATCATTAGTTAGATATTCTTTTATTTTTTCTGGAGTATTATTTATATTAGTGGGTCTTATGGCTTCATGGGCATCTTGAACATTCTCAGTTTTATTACTCTTTTTTACATAACCTACATACTCACTTCCATAATTATCTTTAATGTAACCATAAGTATCTTTAATAAACTCATCAGATAATCTTACAGAGTCGGTTCTCATATAAGATATTAATCCTTCTGCTCCATCTTTTAGATTTATTCCTTCGTATAGTTTTTGGGCTATCATCATGGTTTTCTTAGAGGTAAAGCCTAGTTTGGTTGAAGCCTCTTGCTCTAGTGTACTTGTAGTAAAAGGAAATTTACTTTTCTTAGCTTTTTCTTTTTTATCAATACTTTCTATTTTGAAGGCATTTGATAGTTTACTTAGTATTTCTTTGGCTTCAGATTCTTTTTTGATTTCTATTTTTTTATGATTATAGGTATCTAATTTGGCATCGAAATCATTAAATTTTGCTTCTATCTCAAAGTATTCTTCAGGAATGAAGGCTTCTATTTCTCTTTCACGATCAACGATTAACTTTAGGGCTACTGATTGAACACGGCCTGCTGATTTGCCTCCTGTTTTAGACTGCATTAGTTTACTTAGTCTAAAGCCTATGATACGATCTAGTATTCTTCTTGTTTCTTGAGATTTTACTAGATTATCATCTATTTTTCTAGCTTTATTAAATGAATTTAGAACGGCTTTTTTGGTTATTTCGTTGAAGACTATTCGATCATAGTTTTCTTCTTTTAATCCTAAGGTATCGTATAGATGCCAACTTATGGCTTCTCCTTCACGATCGGGGTCGGTTGCTAGATATACGAAGTCTGCATCTTTGATATCTTTTTTTAATTCTTTTACTAATTTTGCTTTTCCTTTGATTATTTTATAATCTGGTTTAAAATTATTATCTATATCTACTCCAAAGCCATATTTTCCTGATGTTGATAGGTCTCTGATGTGTCCTACAGAAGATACTACTTTGAAATCTTTTCCTAAATATTTTTCTATTGTTTTACTTTTATGTGGGGACTCCACGATTACTAATTTTTTTGACATATAACGCTTCCTTTCTATGACATTATAACTATTCTTTTTATAAAATGCAAGTATTTTTTATTATTTTTTATTTTATGATTCCCTCTAAGCTATAATCTTAGAGGGTTATTTTTAGCATGTAATCTAAAAATGATATATTAGCCATATCTATTATATGGTAGTTAATTATATATACTAAAATAGCCTCCGGTTAAGGAGGACTACTTATATGTAAACATAAGATTTCTCTTATGACATTATACTATATGCTGGTAGTTTGAGTTTTGTTCCTCTTTTTGGATATTTTTTAATGCATGAAAAAGAGATAATAGTTCATCATCCCTTTTTGAATTATATTTTATTAATTTATTTTGTTTATAATTTTATTTCTACGTTTTCTTTTTTAGCGTCTTCTAATTTAAATAACTCAGCTTTTTTGAATCCAAAGATAGCCGCTACTATGTTACTTGGTACTACTTCAATAGCAGTATTATAATTATTTGCAACATGATTATATATTTCCCTAGCATCTTTTAATTGGTCTTCAACAATACTTAATTCACTTTGTAGATTTAAATACTCAGTATCAGCTTTTAATTCTGGATAAGCTTCTACTACTGCTAAATACTTGGTAAGTTCATTATTCATTTCATTAGCGGATTTTATATCCATATGATTCTTGTTATTATATTCACTTCTTAATGCTGTAATTTTTTCTAAAGTACCATTTTCATGCTTACTATAACCTTTTACTGTTTCTACTAAGTTAGGCATTAAATCAAATCTTTTATTTAGGCATATCTCAATATCTGATTTGGCTTTTTTCATTTTATTAAATAATTTAACTAGTTTATTATACTTAGCAATTATTACTAAAATAACGATTAATAAAACTGTTAAAACTATATATATTATACTTTCCATGTTCTCACCTCTATCATTCTATAGTAATCTTATTTACATAACCAGCTTCATCATAATCAAGTATTATATCATAATATTGAGTTGTTTTTTCAAACCAGTTAGGATCACTTGTTGGGATTTTTTCAGTAAAATTCTTTTTTATAGTTCTCATTTCATTTTCATCTTCTGTACAAGTATTTTGATAACATAAAGTAATTATATGGTCACTATTTTTCTTGTTACTACTTATAATATTATCTATATTGTTTGGTACATTACTTCTTATTGTAGTACCTGAATATAATTCAAGAGGACTATTAAATGAATCAATATTATGTTTTTCTAGTTGTTTTTGATATTCTTCATCGACTTTTGTTTTAGAATCTTCCATATTGCCAAAGAAATTATCAAATATGTCAAATAAACTTTTAGAATTTTCCTTTCTTTCTTTACTAACTAGAACTATTTTATTAATTAATATAACTACTATTACAAGAGCAATAAATATTAATATACCAAGTAGCCATGTTCTTGGTTTAAATTCATTATCAATTTTTTCTTTCATTTTTATTTTCTCCTTTTATTACAATATACATTTTTTGATGTTGTTTGTCAGCATTCTTTTAATAAATTTTTTCTAATAAATTGGATGCTTTTTTATATTAATTCATATTCTCTTGATAATATTCTTTTGTCACTAGAGTATTCTATTACGTATTTGTTATCTTTTTTACATATTATTAAACCTATTGTTTTATCTTGAGTTAAATTTCTTAAACTATTATCTATATAATTCATATATATTTGTATTTGTCCTATATGTTCTTTTTTTAGTTCTGTTACTTTTAGTTCTACTACTACATAGCAATTGTATTCAATATTAAATAGCAAAAGGTCTATATAGTTATATCTCTCTCCTAGTTTTATTTTATATTCATTTTTTATAAATGAATAACCAGTACCTAATTCTTCTAGAAATGATGGTATATCTTCTAGTATTAGTCTCTGAAGTATTTTTTCACTTACTATTTCTTTATCAATATCTAATTTATTTTTTATAATGATTGGATTCTTAATATTATCTTTAATATCTATCTCTTCTTTATTAATTAGTTTTAGTTTAGTTTTATCATCTAATCTTTGATATTCTTTGTTTCTTATTCTTTCTCTTAACTGTCTTTTGCTCAAACATTGTTCTATTGTTATTTTGACATAATAATTTATCTCATTAATATCTTTTAATGGTAATAATTCACAATAATGACTCCATGTCAATTGTGTCGCCACTGGCGACACTTTTTGTATTTCAATCATATTATAAAATTGTCTCATACGAAAAAGTGTCCTTTTATTATACTTCTTTCCTACTTCTATAACTAATCTTTCTGAATATTTTTTAATAATTCCTTCTCCATATTTATTTCCTGCTTCATAAAGTAATTTACCTACTTCATAATAAGTACTAAGATCATTTCTATTTTTAGAATAATCTTTTACTTTCTTATATACTTCATTATCTATTAGTTTATTTTTTATTTCATTATAATAGTTATTTTTCATTAAACCTCCTTATATTTTTTTAGTGATAGCAATTTACAATAATGTCACCAAGTCAATTGGACCGACATTGTAGACCCTTTTTGGTATAGTTACCACAGCAATTATTGCGCCAGTGGCGCAACTTTTTATGTAATAGTAGTCACCTTTAATATTCCTTTACTATTTATTGTTAGTTTTACCATGTTGTTAATATCAGTACGATAGATTCTACTTTTGGATAAGTTATTTATTACTTCTTTATTAGGATGGTGATAGATATTATTTTCTCCTACTGAGATTAGAGATATACTGGGATTTATTTGTGATATGAAGTCTTTACTTGAAGATGTATTAGAACCGTGATGGCCTACTTTTAATATGGAGATATTATTTAGATTATAATTTTCTAGAAGATTATCTTCAGTAGTTATAGAGGCATCACCCATGTAAAGGAATTTGTATTTTTGATATGTAAAGTATGTTATGATACTATTATCGTTTTCATTATTATATTTTGTATTATTTAATAAATATATGGTATGATTACTTAGGTTTATTTTGTTTATATTTATTTGATATGGTATTTTCTTTTTATTTAGATTTTTTATTAATTCTTTTTCTAGGTCAGTAAATGTTCCTTTATTTAGTATGACATTCTTTACTTGGAAATTATTTATTAAAGTAATAGAACCTCCTATATGATCTAAGTCTCCATGAGTTATTATTAAATAATCTATTTTTTTAATACCTATACTTTTAAGATATGGTATTACTTCATTTTTTATCTTATATTCATTTTTACCAGTATCTATTAAGATGGTATTTTTGTTATAGGGATATTTTATGAGATGGCAATCAGCTTCTCCTACTTCGAACATTACTACTTCAAAATTACTATTTAGATAGGGAAATATATAGATTATTATGAGTAAGATAATATTTAGATAGAAGTATTTTTTATTTTGATATGATAGCAGGAATATTATATAATATAGTGCTATTATTAATAAACTTGGTTTAGGAAATATTATTTTAGTTATTTTTATTTTTGATATGAATAATGATATTGTTTCTAGAGTACTAGTAAATAAATATAAGATACTATCTAGTATAGGAAATATATATGTTAATATTGTTAGAGGCAATATTATTATACTTATTATTGGGACTAAGATAATATTTAATAAGATACTTATTATATTTATTTCATAACTATTATATATGGTTATAGGTATTGATACTAAGAATGATAAAAGTGATATATAGATTATTTTATTTATTTTGTTTTTATTTTTTAGTGTACTACTAGATAATACTAAGAAGAATGTTATGGTATAAGAATAGATATAACCTAAATCATAAATGATAAAGGGATTTATTAGAAGAGAAACTCCTAGTGTTAGAAGGAGAATATCTATTTTCTTTATTTTTAGTTTTAATAAATAATTTATGCTATATAAGATACTCATGACAGCACTTCTTAAAAGAGATGATGAGGGAAAGAGTATTAAATATATGATTATAAAGATATTAGTGATTAGATATTTTATTCTTTTATTGTAGGTTATTTTATTTAGATAAAGATAGATAATACTTACAAAGAAATTTATATGCATTCCTGATACGGAAAATAAATGAGATATACCATTTATGCGATAACTTTCTTTTATTTCTTTTGATAAGGTATTATCACAGAATAGTAATGTTTTTATATAGTTTGATGATTTTAATTTATCTATTTTTTGATAAAGGATATTTTTGATAGTATATAGATAATTATGATTGTTAGCTATTTTATTGATACTAGTAGCTTCGACTAGATAGTATATTTTTTTATAATAGAGATATTTTTGATAATTGAAAGTATTTTGATTGGTATTTTTACTGGGGGTTATTAATGTTCCTTTTACTTTTATTTTATCTCCATATGATAGATTATTAAATTCTTTATCTTGATATTTATATGTTATTAATAGTTTTTCTTTAGCTTTTATTTCTATAGTTATTTTATCTTCTTTGACTTCGTATTTGGTTACTATACCAATAAATTCTTTATCATCTTTTGTATACTTTGATTTAAAGGGATAGTAGTTTGTATATAATAATGTTATTATAAAGATTATAATGGTTATTATTTTTATTAGACGTTTAGATTGTAATATATGTCTTAATCTTTTCAAAAAGAGAGTCTCCTATTCCGGGAACATTCTTTATATCTTCAATAGTGGTAAACAAACCATTTTCTTCACGATATTCGATTATTGCCTTTGCTTTTGCTTCTCCTACTCCATTTATGTTTTGTAATTCTTTTTCATCAGCAGTATTAATGTTTATTAACTGATTATCAGTAGCGGTACTACTAATACAGGCATCATTAGTAATATCACATTTTTCACAGACACAGTTTTCTTCTCTAAATTTTTCTAGTACTTCTTCAGTTGAATAAATTATGATAGTCATTTCATCTTCAACTACTTTGGCTAGATTTATTTTTGAAGTGTCTGCTCCTTCTAGAAGACCTCCAGCTAGTGATATGACATCATTTACTCTTGAAGTACTATCTACTTCATAGACACCAGGATTTACTACCATTCCTTTTATATCAACAATTACTTTAGTTGTTTTGTCTTCTTTTTTATCTTCTTTTACTTCTTCTTTTTCTTCTTTAAATATATCTACGACTTCTTCTTTGGTATTTTTATTATTTTTATATATGATAAAAATAGTTCCTCCTAGTAAGAGAGATATACCTAATAATATTAATATTAACTTTTTCAAATTGCTCCTTTCCTTCTTCATTTTGTTAATTATTTATTATAGTCATTATTTTTTACTTAGTCAATAGGAGAAGAATAAAATTAAGAAATACTACTAGATTTTATGATGAAAGTTTGATACAATGATGATGGTGATGTTATGCTTAGTATTAAAGATAATGATAAATATGAAGAGATTATTAAGTATTCTAAATTTATATCTTTTATTTTTAGAGTTTATTCTAAGAATGAAGTTAATGATTATCTAGATAAAATTAAAAAAGAGTATCCTAATGCTACTCATTATTGTTATGGATATGTTATCGATAATGATATTAAGTCTTCGGATGATGGAGAACCTTCTAGAACAGCAGGAACTCCTATTCTTAATCAGATTACTGGGAATAATTTAAATTATACTTTGATTATTGTGGTTAGGTATTTTGGTGGTGTTAAGTTAGGTGTTGGTCCTCTTACTAGGGCTTATGGTAAAGTTGCTAGAGAAGTTATTAGAGATAATAATATTATTACTTTGGTTAAGGGGTATGATATTATGATTACTTTTGGTTATAGTGATATTAAGGATATTGATTATATACTTAGAGATAGTCATATTATTAGTAAAGTTTTTGAAGATAATATTATTTATAATGTTCTTGTTACTAGTGATATTCTTGATAAATTGGGTAATTATAATATTAAGATTAATAAAGATATATATATTGAAAAAGAATAGGATTTCTGAAGTTGTAAAATAAAAGTAGACATAAAAGGAATGTGTCTACTTTTTTGATATA
>OBKS01001174.1_pt1 | contig 19931 bp, 15 predicted proteins | sample 1517381 | NCBI WGS metagenome assembly OBKS01 (sample SAMN04571686, study PRJEB22368) | human gut metagenome | biome: human gut; material: stool | host: Homo sapiens | place: Luxembourg | collected 2012-08-03 | reverse complement strand
AATTTGGTGACCCGAACGTAGAAATGGATGGGATCAGTCGGCTGCTTCGGTCAAAACAAAAACAAAAAACGACAATCCCTAATATATACAGAAGAATTGCCCTTGCCTAATATACTGACAGTATTGTTATCAATGCTCACAAGTGGAGCACATCGCAGCAACTCATAGATGTCAATAGCTTCAAGTTCTCTAGGATTCGGTATATATATGTATTTACCAGGCTTCTGCTGCAGTCTTGGCGCAGAAGCGGTAATTGCAACTTCATGTAGTCTCGTAGAAGATTCTTTGAGTATCACAAGAATACTGTCACTTGATGGCTTCACGTAAGATTTTTCAAATCCAAGACATGAGACTTCAACACAAATATTCTCGTGGGTCTTTCCCTCCATACTCATCTGGAATGCTCCGTCTTCATTTACCACGCAATATCCGATGACAGTGCTATCCGTTGGCGCAAAACAAGAGACTACCGCACCGAAGACAGCCTTACCTTGACTATCCAGCACCCGTCCATGCAGTATACTATGGTCAAGCATCTGAGCATTGACAATGGTTGTCAATGATAATATTAATAATACATATATAATCCTTCTTAACGACATCGCATAATAGCAAATTCTCATTTTTCTTTCCATTTTTAAATTTGCGACACTTAATTATAAGATTAATATTAACATACTGAATAGCTATAAATTATTCAGGTATTTGTCATATCAGAAGATTCATTCAACTTAGTATCGCCATAAAAATTAAACAAATTTTCATCAGACATTGCCAAAATACGAATAATAATCGATTTATTCATACTTTTCAACTTTTTTTCTATCATGGAGCAATCTGATTTTGTTTTACCAAACATAATTGCAGTAGTTGTCGAGTCGGGGATGGAGGTATTTCGCTTCAATGCTTTGAAAATCTGGACAACCTGCGGGGTATGGGTATTATTACAAATAGTTATTGTTAGTTGATAATCAATGGTACCTCGAAAACGTTTTAGTCTGCACAATCATCTTTAAATTCTGTGTTTTGTTCCGAGAAAACGTTTTAAGTTACCCCGAATCGTCAAATTAAGTCATTCTGTTCCATGGAAACGTTTTAGATGGAACCAAATCATGGCCGCGAGGTAAATATGGTGATCGATGTGCCGCACCGGAGGTGGTGAGCACAATCTACAGTCTCGACCACGTTAATTTCGGACAACCTGGCGGGGTGCAAAAGAGTTATCTATTTGAATATCAAAATATTGCGATATAACACACCTGCCAGGCCCTATGAAAAAACATACAACCTGGCAGGTGTTCTGACGGATCAATGTCAGCGTAATACATTAAGTATTAGCACATTATATCTCATTGGAGAGACTAACCATCCCGCCAGGTTGTCTGACATATAATCGTAACATTAACTTATTGCCGCAACAGAAGCGAAGATGACAGCACTCCGCATTATTTCATCACCAGCATAACGCCGAAGGACATAGCTACGAGAACCAGTCCGATCAGGGATTCGTAGGGAATCAGGCGGAGCCTTTCTTTGAGGTCCATGCCTATGGAACCGCCTGTAGCGTGGAAGAAGGAACCGTGAGGGAGGTGGTCCAGGACGGTGGCACCCGCATTCGTCATCGCTGCTGCCCAGACGGCATTGACCCCAGCCGCTAAGACAGTCTGGGCGAAAGAGGCGGAAGCTATTGTGGCACCGGCGGTGGTGCTGGCGGACGCGGCGCTCATCAGAATCGACGAAACAGGGGCTATCATGGCGGCACCTCCGTCCCATCCGGAAATCATACCGATCAGCAAATCCTTTACTGCTGAAGCCTTTATAACACCGGCGATCGTTCCTGTACCCACAAGAAGAACCGCTATCGGGGACATCTTCTCCAGGCCGTAACTTAAACTCTCACGCGTCGATCTCCACTTGCCAGTCGCGAGGACACCCACCAGACCGCCGGCGGGAAGAGCGATTGCGGGATCTATCGCTATACCGAACAACGGGCGCAAAACCATGAGCAGAACCGCTGTCAACGGGCCGGTTATACTCGCCATGAACGACGGCAAACCCTCCTGAGAACGCATCCCCTCCGCGTCATCCATGCTGGAAAAACCCTTGTCAGGAAGCAGCGGAAGAATGACAAAAATCAGCACCACCATGCCGACCAACGCAGGAATGATACCTGCTGCCATGACTGACGAAAGCGGGGCATCGTAATTCTCCGCAGCGATAATCGTATTCGGATTAGGCGACACGATATTGCCGCACTTTCCGCCGCCGATCAACGCCAAGAGAACTTTTCCCTTCGAAAGGCCCATCTCCTTGCCGATCATGATAGCTATCGGCGCCACCGTGATGACCGCCACGTCGATGAACACGCCCACTCCGGTAAGAACGAATACGGATAAGGCCAATGCCAGGAAGACATTGCGCCGTCCGGCCTTTTCTACAATCGTAAGCGCGATTTTGTCCGCAGCGCCAGTCTTCACCAACGCACCCGTAAGCACACCGGCGGCAAGAATACGGACGATAGCCGGGGAAATGTCACGGACACCCGAAAACATCTCCTTGATAGTCAAGTCGAAACCCCAACCAGACGCGAGACCGCTGACTACAGCTCCGAGAATAAGAGCATAGACAGGGTGACATTTCTTCAATATAAGGATAATCGCAAGCGTAAGACCAATTGCAACAGCAAGTGCACTATTCATTAGTTAACAAACGTTTGACAGTTTGACAAATATTAAACTTGGCCGTCTCCGGGCGCATCGCCTCTTCGCGACTCATCGACAACGGACTCACAGCCTCGATAATCCCGAAACCGCCGTCACGAAGCATCTGCTCATCACGGACAGCACCGCTCACGAGCGCCACCGGAATCCCCTGACGCTTAGCCCTTTCCAGCACACCGGATGCCGTCTTTCCCTTCAAAGTCTGGTAATCCGAGCACCCCTCGCCAGTTATCACAAGGTCTGCGCCGCGAATCTTCGAATCGAAATCTATCTGATCCAGCACCAGGTCCACACCACGCTTCAGCTCCGCACCCAAATACGCGCGAAAAGCCCCGCCAAGACCACCCGCAGCCCCGGCTCCAGCCATATCGCGCACGTCCACACCAGTTTCTTTCAGTATGGTCAATGCATATCCGCGGAGTCTTTCCTCAAGCACGTCCACATCCTGCTCCGACGCACCTTTCTGCGGCCCGAAGACACGACTCGCACCATGTTCGCCGATATATGGAGTATCCACATCACATGCTACGGTAAACTTCATACCCTTGGTCTTTTCCAGGAATCCCTCGGCACGAATCATCCCCATGCCACCGTCATTGGTAGCACTTCCGCCAAGACCGATAAGAAACTTTCTGCAACCTTTATCTATAGCGGCCATAATCAGTTCCCCAAGACCTTTAGTGCTCGTAACCAGAGGATTACGTTCTTCCTTAGTCAAAAGCGTAAGACCGCAAGCCGCAGCAGATTCGATAATGGCCAAATCTCCGGCCACGCCATAAGCCGCCTTCACAGGACGTCCCAGAGGATCAGAGACTTCAGCCCATTCCAGATGGCCGCCCAAAGTATCCACCAAAGCCTCAACAGTACCCTCTCCCCCATCTGCAACAGCTAACTTAATCACCTCACAGTCAGGATATACCTCAGCCACTCCCCGGGCTGCGGCATTGGCCACATCCGAAGAAGACAGACATCCCTTATAGGAATCGCATGCAATGACGATTTTTCTCATACCTTGATAAATATATCTTTCTTATACATGACATAAAGAATCAGATAAACGAGCAGCAGATATGCCGACCAGAAAAAGACCTTATCCCAGCCATCTCCCACTATCCGGCACAATCCGCCGAAGAAAAAGTTCACTGTATATTTAAGGTCAATGAACTTGGGTATCAAGAAGATAGCGATAGAATTCATACCGATCACCTTCAGCGGAAATGCCCATTTCTGGTATCCTTTAATGTCTATTATCCAATAAAAAAGCGCAAGCATCGCCACGGAATAACCTCCCACCACAAGAGTAAAACTGCTGCTCCACAATTTCTTGTTCAGAGGGAGCCAGTGTGACCATACAAGTCCTGCAACTACCATTATGGCAGCGGCACCGGCCATGTACAGACACTTCTTGTTGCCGTTCAGCTTGCTGTTTCTGATGAATTCACCTGTAAAGTTACCAAACATCGCCGTCACTACCGCAGGGAAAGTACTCAGCAGGCCCTCAGGTTCATAGACGCCTTCCTTATAGATACGGCCCGCGAACAGAGTTCTGTCTATATAAGCGGCGATATTTCCCTCGACACAGTGCGGCGAAATCCCAGCAGGAGCATCAGGAGCCACTATAAAACTTACAGCCCCATATACAGCCAAGATTAACGCAGCTATGATAATTCTACCGCATGGCTTGAAATTCATATACAATATGGAAGCCAACATGCCGGCCACACCGATACGCTCCAGCACACTGAAAAACCTGTGCGGTCCGCTCTCCAGCTTCAGCAATCCGTTACATACCATTCCGAGAAAGACCAGGATGGCAGCCCTCTTGAACACTTTCAGGTAAATCTGACCCTTGGTCTTTCCCACGCTCAACTGCTTGGCGTAAGAATACGGGAAAGATACTCCCGCTATAAATATAAACAGCGGGAATATGGTATCATGGTGCGTCAGTCCATCCCACGCCGCGTGATGCATCTGCGCCTCAAGCCAGCATGATTCGCCGCCTGGGAACAGACAACAGACAGCCCTGATGAGATAGGCAAGACCTGCTATGAAAAGCATATCGAACCCCCTCAACGCATCCAACGACGCGAGACGTCCTTTTGGTTGTAAACTAGTCATTCAGCAAGTCTGAGCTATATTTGCTCCAGATACTCTTCACGACCTCTATCTCGTCCCCTATAGTTTCTGTAGGGAAGCATGTCGTGTCGGAAATCCAGTCCCACTCGTAGTCTTTACATTTCTCCGCAAACTCTTTCTGGTCATAATGTCCCCAGTTTGCAAGCACATCTTCGAAGAAAAGACTCCATCTCTGCTTGTAATAGCCGTTCATCATTCCGGACCACTGCTTGCAGGCGTAATCGAAAAGTTTGCAATCCTTGTTGCCCCAGGTACCCAGGAGGTTACATGCATTCTTTTCGTATAGTTTCGACTCCTCTGGAGTATCGCCCATAGCCTTGGCGCTTTCCAGCCAGTTGCCAAGCAGGAACTCATCTCTGGTAGCAAGAAGCCTGTCCATATCCCCGATAAGCGACATGAAAGCATCGGCATTGACCTTAAACGACTCGATATTCCCGCTCGCATAGTCGGCGGCGAACTTTTGCTGGATTACGGAGGCATAGTCGGCGAGAACCTGGCGGGTAACATCGACGATATCATATCTATAACCCTCACTATCAGAGAGTTCTTCAATGCAGGCATATAGTTTCTCCCAAGCTTTTACGAGGTCAATCCGTTCGTAACATTTGTTCGTATTCGTGCAGCCTTTCGGATTTTCCGCAAATGTCGGACGGCCAGTGATTATGGACTCGTGTCCGCCGTTGTTCACATTGTTCTCGAACGCCGTGTCGAAGATACCCTTCCACGCCTCAACAGCCTGAGAAGAGAGTTTGCCATAACGGTTTGCCGTGTAATTTACTATGAATGAGTTAATATCCACAGGTTTACCCTCGTTCCAGACGTTCTCCAGCATCAACGCGTAAATGATAGGTGTGTGACCGATGCCTTCCGGAGTCAGACCGATGCCGCTCATCTTTCCTGAAGCCGGATCTGCCAATGCTGCCGCAGGATCGTTGGCCACGGATGTCGCGTTACCGGACAATGTTATATTCTGCCCGAAGTTCTGGAGCATGCACCAAAGCCAAGGCTTGCCATAATAGGCATGGGTACGGTTCCAAACTGGGAATCTCTCGCTCCACAGGTCGAGAATCAGCATCTTGTCATCCGGCACTGCTGACAGAAGCGCCTGAATCTGAGGATCTTGCCAGAACTTGCGCTCGTGATGGAACATCCATCCTTGCATAACCCACACAGCCTCAGGATCCACCTCGGACATGGCATGATAGACCTTCGCACTCACGCCTTTCAGATATTCAGGGTCATTTGTAGGCGGCTCGTTCTCGTTAAATGTATCGGCCGTATAGAAATGGTTCGTACCGTAAATCTCGGTCTGGGTCTCCAGGAAGAGCTTGCCAATCTTCGAGAAAAGTTCCTCCGACGGGTCGAGCACGTAAGTTTTCGGGAAGTTCACCCACTGCGTGTTCTTCGCCTTCACGTCCGGGTATTTTTCTATCAATGCCGGTGGCACGTGGCCTGTGAAGGATGGTAAAATAGGCGTCATGCCCAATGACCTTTCCCTATATAGAATCTGTTTCTGGAGCTGCTCATGTTTCTCCATAAAGCTCTGAGGAAGTGGACCTTCCCAACCATCCAGATTACCCATCCAGAACCAGTTGAAATATGCCGGACCGCTGAAGAATGACTCCAGGTCAGCGTCTGTAAGTCCAAGTTTATGATAGACCCTGCGCCAGATGGAATTCTGACCGGTGATGGCCAGCGGCATGTTGATTCCGTTCAATGCCATCCAGTCGATTTCCTTCTGCCATCTGTCGAAGTCCCACCAACTCATACTGTAGTTGAATGTGCAGTAGTTCAGGTAGTAACGCCATTTGTACGGTGAAGTCTTCGTGGTGGTTTTCTCCGGAAGAGGAAGAGTTTCCGGGAGAACAGTGTCAGAACCGCACCAGCTAAGATGATAACCGCAATATTCACGGAGATAATGACCGAGTGCACTGGCGATGCTGACTCCGTTATTGCCCCCAAGCATAATCTTTCCGTTTTCCGTTCCGAATTCGAAGAAATCCAGGCTATCCTGACGCGCAGGAAGTAGATGAACTACAAATTCGCTTGATCTTCCGGAAGTTACACGGTCGATAAGATCATTTACCGCACCGATCTGTTCCTTCTCAGAAAAAACTGTCTGTGTAGCCTTGGTGTCTTTACAGCTGATAATGAGCACCAGCGCAGTAAAGATGACAACCACGCGTGATATCCACGACATTCCCTTATTTTTCATTTGCTATGAGTTCTTTTGCGACCTCCAATGGAGAATCGAATGGTTTAGTATTGCTATGATATGGTGTATTTATCCATTCCTCTTCCCATTCATCGAGCATTTTCGCCTTTTCGGAGAAATGAATTTCGAGACGTGGAATGTAATAATCCTTAATCAGTCCGGCCCAGAACCTCGCAGCGTAATCCTCCTGCCAACCGCCCCATGTAGTAATAAGTCTTTTGGCATTGGCCTCACGATGATCCTTTTCCAGCTGGCTACCCTCCGTTCCCCTGGCGTAGGTCAGCCACCAGTCGAGCCTATGGAGCGAGTGGGATGCGAGCAAACGGTCTACATTAGAGAGGATTGCGACGGTCTTTTTCAATTCCGCCATACCCCTTTCGGTGCGTCCGAGCTGGAGCGCTTTCTCATAATGCCTGTCAGCCAGTTCACCGAGCCAGAGCGATGCGAATTCTATGGCATCCTGGAAATAAAGCGGCGAATCAGAGCATTTGTCAGACAGACTCAGGAAAATCTCCACTGCCTTTCCGAAATCATCATCGATTCCGTGACGGCTTACACGCCTCTGGTCATGAACCACTGTCTGCCAAGTGAATCGCGGATAAGAATAGAGCGAACTGTACACGGTTTTGTGGAGGAGTTTCCAAACCTCTCTCATCCTCTCGTCGCTGAAACCATAGCGGGCACGACAATAACTCTCCAGCCATCTGTCGATGTCGATACTGTCCCTCGTCCAGCCCATGTCTGCGAGCAATTCGTATACAACTTCGTTATTTTCAAGGCCTTCCGGCGCGCTGCCGAAACCCACGAGGTTCTTCGAATACTGAGAAGCGAGCGCCTCCGCCGAAGATGTCGCATACATGTCGAGGTCCCCTGTCGGGAGCACCTTGCCTCCGAAATTCGGCACGTAGCTGAAAATCCACTTCTTACCATGGAAGCCCTGCTGGACTTTCCAGGTCTGCTCGGTGTGCCAGACCCATTTCGGATAATCGTTGCCCAGATCAATGATGATCATCTTGTCATCCGGCACTCCGGAGAGCATCGCCTTAAGACTTTCCGGATCCCAGAAATCGTGCTGATAACCGAAGGTCCAGCCCTGAGTCACCCAAATAGCTTCAGGGTCACCGGCCACGATGGAGTTATAGATGGATTTTCCGTATTCTGCGAGCAGTTTATGTTTACCTTTCGTATCCGCAGGGTCTACAGGGAGTTTCATTTCGTTAAAACTATCTGAAAGCCAGTATTTTGCCTTGCCGAACTCGTTTTCCCATTCCTCTACGAAAAGTTTTCCGATCTTGCTGAACCATGGTGAATCCGGAGAAAGTACACAGGCATTGTCCTCAACAGGGAATCCTCCCCAGGTGAGTTGCCTGGCTTCGATTTCAGGATGTTTTTTCATCAATGCCGGTGGGATGAATCCCGCGAAGGCAGGTGCGACAGGCTCCATTCCCAACTCTCTCATCCTGTCGAGAATCTTATGCTGGAGTTTTATCTGGGACTCGTGCCAGTTATCGCCGAGCGGGCCGTCGAAACTGTTCAAATTACCCATTCTGTGCCATGGAAGATGGGCGGCTCCTGTAAAGAAATGGTCTATTTCGTCAGATTCCAGGCCGAGTTTCAGCCACACTCTCTTGGCGATGGCTTCTGCTGCCACGCTTGCGAGCGGCATGTTCACTCCATGGAGAGCCATCCAGTCGATTTCTTTAGACCATCTGTTCCAGTCCCAATATGGAGTCGTGTAGCCGAATGTGCAGACATTCAGGAAGTAACGCAGCTGATACGGGGATATGGCTTCTTCTTTCCAGTCAGGCCATGTCGCCGGGATATCCAACTTACTTCCGCTCCAGCATATCATGGAACCACAAGCTTCACGGAGGTATTTGTCCATCGCATAGCAGATGGCACTCGGGCTACTGCCCTTAAGTGTGAGTTTGCCGCCTGTCGCTTCGATCTCGTAGCGATCCAGACCGTCTGCTGTTTTCGGACTCACCTGAAGTGAGATGTTGTCGAGTTTTCCTATCGTTCTTTCGAACACTCCTTCAGATGCTTGTATGTAGCTTTCCTCTGCCGACTTGCTTCCGCCGCATGAGAGCGCGAACGGGACAAGTACAAATGAAGCGATAATTCCAATGATTCTTTTCATTGCTGAATCGATTTTTTTAAATTTTAAACTTGGAAAACGGGGAGAAGGTCAGTCCTCCCCGCCTTAAATGTGCTGATTATTTAGTAAATTCGCACTGAGTCTTAATGTCGAGGTAAACTGGTTTCATAAATAGGTCGTATGCCTTCTCTGTGTCGATGAATTTCTTGCCGTCCTTTTCTACAAAGCACTTGCTGTCATCACCTTCGAACATCACGATCTGCATGATTCCATAGTAGTAGCGTGGATTCTCCTCTCCCTCTACTTTTCTTTCAGAACGGATTACGATATAGTCTCCTGCGCGTACAACTTCTTCGAGTTTATTGCCGTTGCCAGCATTAACCCATTTACGGAGATATGTCTTTCCGCCGAGAGATGTAGGCTCTTCAGTCTCACCGAGTGTGCTGTTGTCAAGTTTCTTCTGGATTTCACCGAGAGCATAGAAAGCCTTAAGTTTCTCAAGATTAGTCTCTGTCTTGGCGTTCTTGAGACCGAGGAAAATCTTATCTACAGTCTCGAAGAGGTCTTTATGGTAAGCCTCACCAGCCCAAGAACCTCTGACATACTTCATAGTAAAGTTATAATCGACGTTGTCATCCTTAATCTGGTGATTACCATACTGGTAAATATCGCACTGACGTCCTGTGGTACCGCCGCCGAGAGAAGACTTTCTCATTCCTGAGAACATATAACCTCTCTGGCTGCCGATAAATGTAATCTGGTTAGGCTGCTTTGCAGTGTTCTCAAGGCAGTTGAGGAAGCAGAAGCTTGCGTTCTTTCCGTCTACTGCGAGAAGATCGTTAAGGCTGAGGATGTGCTCTACTTTGCCGTTAACGTTTACACCATGCATAGAGAAGAATGACTTGGTATCTGAACCTGCACCTGTAAACTCATCAGGATATTTCTCAGCGTTGTTCTCGTGGTTTTCTACCTTATTGTCAGGATAGAAAGTTGCAGAATCATTGAACCAAACATCACCTTTAGCCTCACCGGTAACCTTTGGAGCGTCGAAATAGAATGCCTTGGAAGCGTCTCCTGCTGAGAGAACAACCTCGATAGCGTCGATATCTTTAGAGTCAGCGAAGAATTCTACAGATGCGGTAAGTCCTTCTACTGCACCTTCCTGAGCCTCTCCGACAAGTGTATATGTTCCATCAGCAGCTTTCTTGGCTCCTGTGAAAACGGCTTTTTCTACGGCTGTGTTGCTGGTGATGGTTCCGATGAGAGCAGCAGGCTCGCCATATGGAAGTGCCTGTACTGTCTCCAGCATAAAATCAGCATCGAGGGTTTTGTTGTCCTCATTGTTTTTAGAGCAGCCTGCAAACAACATAGTCAGCGCAGCTGCAAAAAGTAATGATTTTTTCATTTCTTTTATTGTTTATTTGTGGTTTATAATTAATTAATTTCAATGTTTGCAACTACTGGAAAGTGGTCTGAAAGAACTGTGTCATGGCAGACTTTAGTGTCGATGAGTTTCACGCCTGAGCCCTTCCTGCAATAGATGTAGTCGATTTTGATGGACGGTTCCTTGGTGCTGTAGGTCAACTCCCTGTTGGTGAGGTCGTCCCAGCCTTTTCTGAGGAATGCCATCTCAGGGCTGTCAGGCTTGGCATTCATGTCGCCAGCCAAGAATACGGGATTCTTTATGCTCTTCACTTTCTTCTGGATGAACTTAACCTGCGCAAGCCTCAACTCTGCAGAAGAAACCTCCAGATGAGTACAGATATATGTGATGATTTTTCCGTCAGGAAGCTGGATGTCAGCCAGAAGCATCGCTCTCTGCTCTTTCTTGCCGACATTCGGAAGGAGGATTCTATCAGTGCGGATGATAGGGTAACGGCTCAATAGACCGATTCCGTAATATCCTCCACGATAGTCGATGGTCTTGCCATAGATGCCGAACATTCCAGTCTCGTGTGCAAGTTCGTTGATGAATTTTACACCATTCTGATGTGTGGCTCTTTCCCTATGGGTGTCCCAATCACATTCCTGAAGCGCAACCACATCAGCATCCACGGATTTGATATAGGAGCCTATCTCTGCCATAGTGGCGAGTTCTCCAAATCTGAGATTATAGCTCATTACGCGCAACTTCCCGTCGCCGGCGAAACTCGCCGTACAGAAGAGAATAGCTACTGCAACTGCTATAAAGCTGAATTTTTTATTCATAATTTGATTTTTTCTATTGTAATCTTATAATAATCAAGGTTTACCAAGCTCTTGCTCTCGGCCGAACGGCAGACATATTCCGGAGGGCAAATCACATAGAGGCTCCATCCCGCGGTTCCTATGACGATGAACGAGCGGCAGCATTGACCTTCAACCACTTGCTCGAGTTCTTTCTCGAGCCCATTTTTTACGCGTCCTATAATCACCGCGTCAGCGGAAAGTTTCTGGGCTCTTTTGCTGAAGATTTCGGTCAGTTGGGCGATTTTGTCGATTCTGCTGGTGTAGAACGTGGTTCTGCCCGGGATGCCGCACTGGATATGGATATTCGCGCCGCTCATGAACACGGACGAATCATAGAGGCCGTCGAAGTCTGAAATCGATGTCTTGGTGATGATTCCGCATCCTTTGATGACACCGCTTCCGCTTGCTTCCTGCTGCGCGAAGAACGGATAAATCTTCATGTTCGTGCACATCTTCACTGCTGGAGATGTCTTACCGACCGTGAAATCCATTCTGTCGAAGAAGTACATCACGGAGTTCCTTCCTACATCGCCGAGAATGTATTCCTTGGCGACATTGACATCCCTCTTGGAGAAATAGCTCTCGCTGTCCTTCATGTCAGTGAAATAATCCACCACGAAAGTATTGTTGGATATTATTTCTTCCGGAGGTGCGGGCACGACGCTGGGATCCGGTTTCTCTATCGGCTTTTCCGGGTCCGAATTTTTGCCGCAACTGCATAAAAGTGCAGCTGCAAGTGCCATAAATAATACCTTCTTCATCTTATTTCTCCTCATATATTACATCAACCAAAACAAAGCAGTGGTCGGACAGATCAGGCCTTGCGATGATTTCGTAACGCTCTGATTTCCACTTCTTCGGAAAGCCCATAACATAGTCAAGCTTCCTATTCGGCTTGTCGGACGGAATGGTAAATCCTGTTCCTGCGCCGATTTCCTGCCACGTGATTTTGGCATATTTGATAGGGTCGCTGTCATCCGTGGCGTTGAAATCTCCGATGAGAAGCGTAGGAGTGCGCTCGTCTTCCGCGAACATATGTTTGTTCACATCAGCCAAGTTACGTGTCGTAATGGTAGCACTCTCGAGCGCAAGATGCGTAGTAGCCACTCTCACAGTACCTCCCTCCGGCAAACTGATATAAATCCATCCTGTACTTCTCGCCTCACGGGCCCCTTCGATGGATGAAATAATCGTCTCCGCCTTCAGGAAAGGATATTTGCTGAGGATAGCCACGCCGAAACCCCCTCCCTGGTAAGAGAACGACTGACACCAATACGGGAACATTCCGGTAGCCTCGGCCAACTCGTTGAGGAAGTCTTTCTTGCCGTTCCTGATGGTCATATAGTCCACTTCCTGCAGACAAACCACGTCCGGAGAATATTTGTTTATCAGCTCCGCGTATGGTTCCGCGCGGTGGGAAGCGTACAAGGCTCCCTCTTTAATATTCATTGACATGACCCGCAGACGAACCCTCTCACCTGCATCGGACGGATGGAGTGAGAAGAATATCGCCATTATCGCTAAGGTCCAAGAAATGAGATGTTTAAACTTCATCTTTTTTCGATTAATTCCAACCTGGGTTATTAGGTGCGAGCTGAGGATTCAGCTGCATCTGCGTGAACGGAACAGGAAGAAGATAGTTCTTCTCAGGATCAAATGTCCTGCCGCTCTCGAGCACGAGATACTCCTTGCCATTCACAGTCTTCCACTTGAGATTTCCGATGATGCCCTCCTTAAGTCTGACCGGATCGAGATAATCCTTTCTGACGCCGAGAAGATCCTCGCCGAGAATCTCGCCCTGTTTCCACCTGATGATATCGAAATACCTGTGTCCCTCGAAGAAGAGTTCCACGCGGCGCTCCCTCCTGATCTCCGTGCGGATATCCGAGCCTGCCGGAATCTCCGAGAGCTTCAAATGAACCATCCCGACGCGGTCGCGCAAAAGATTTATGGTTTTGTCAATGTCTGATTGCGTAAGGGTTCCGAGTTGTTCTTTAGCCTCAGCATAGTTCAGGAGAACCTCAGCATATCTGATAAGAACGATATCGTTGTCATCATGTCCGACATCCTTCACGGTTGAAGGCTCCACATATTTTCTCATATAGTAACCTGTATAGGACATACATCCGTCCTTAGAGTTGTCGAATTTAGGATATGTGAAGACTGTCTTGTCTGTGCTGAGCATATCTCCGCTCTCACCGCCTTCCCACTTCGTTCCAGGGGCGAGAATGGACTGTGTCATACGCGGGTCTCTGTCCTTGAATACATCCTCATAGCTTGTCGCACTGTTCGGATCCCAAATATTTCCGTCCTTGGTAAGATAGCACTCTATCATGCTGGCCGTAGGAGTGAATCGAGCATAGTCATTTGGCACCCAGCACTCTCTGGACAAGTTATGTGATGTTCTGGAGCTTTCTCCGAGGTCATAGTTATATACGAACGCGATGAGAGTTTCCTTGTTCGCAGGATTTCTGGAAGCCCTGCCGGTGTAGTTGAACAAGTTTACATAGTCCACATCAGGATGACCCGTGCTGTAGAGCTTGTAATATGTGGAACTCATAGCTCTTTCGCAAGCTGACACTGCATCCTCATATCTTCCATTGTAAAGATAGATTCTGCTGAGCAGGGCAAGGGCTGCACACTGCGATACCCTTCCGAAATCTGATGAACCTGCCGCAACATATTCAGGTAGAGCCTTATAGTGGTCTTCGAGATCCTTTGTAATTCTGTCTATCACATCTTTACGGGCATCTCTTCCTCTGAACACATCAGGAGACTCGACATTGAGTTCACTTGTAATAAGCGGAACATCTCCGAAGAGGCTGGTGAGAATCCAGTAATTGTATGCTCTATAGAAATAAGCCTCGGCTGCATATCTTTCCCTGACCTCTTCCTTCACGCCGGTAGCGCGCTGGTAGTTGTTAAGGAAATAGTTTGTTCTTCCGATTCCGGTATATGCTGCAGACCATACAGAGTTAATCTGTGAAGCATCCGAGGTGAAATAACCGCCTCCGATGGTTCTCCATGCGGTAGTTACCGACCATGGGGCACTGTCTGCCATAATCTCTGTCTTGTTCAGCCAATCCTTTCCGGAAAGACTGGAAGTGAATGTGTTGGCGACGCTGCTGAGATGAGTCTCGGTCTGCCAATAGTTAGCGTCCGTAAGGGCATCGTGCGGAATCCTGTCGAGGAATGAATCATTGCAGGAAGTCAGCATCAATGCTGCGGACATCAGAATTATATGTATATTCTTTTTCATGTCTGACTATATTTTCAAGTTTCGTGTTACTCTCTGACGATTACTTAAATGTGAGGTTTACACCGATGACGACGGTCTTCACAAGCGGATAATATCCACCCTTTGAAACCGGTGTCTCAGGATCGTAAGCATAGAAGAACTTGCTGAAGGTGAAGAGATTGTCCGCAGACGCATAAACTCTGAAGTTGTCGATCCTCGCCTTCTTCATCCATTTCTCAGGGAAGGTATATCCGAGCTGAACGTTCTTCACTCTCAAGTAAGAAGCATCTTCCAGCCAGAATGTAGAGAATGTGTTCTGGTTAAATCCTGTATTGTAAGTAAGACGCGGATAAGACGCTTTCGGATTAGGATTTGTCACCACGTTATATCTTTCGAGATGCACTTTCTGAGGATAAGCCGCCATATCCTGGAGCGCATGCCTTGCAGATCCCTCGAGGTATCCTGAACACTTGCCTACTCCCTGGAGCACGAAACTGAAATCGATACCTCTCCAGCCGAGATTTCCTCTTACGCTGTAAGTATAGCGCGGAATGCTGCTTCCGAGAACTGTCCGGTCATACTCTGGAGTGATTCGTCCGTCAGGAACGCCTTCAGGACCGCTGAGATCCTTATACTTGATATCACCTGGCTGATAACGGTTTCCGAGAATGACAGGGATGTTCGGAAGATTATATGTATGAGTCTCAGGATTATTTATCTTAAAGTCCTCCGGTGTCATCAATCCGTCAGCGATATAGCCATAGAACGCATCGATAGGATAACCTACCATTCTGATCTGGTTACCGCTGAGGTCAGGAGCATTGCCGCCGAGATCGACGATCTTGTTCTTTACATCAGAGAGGTTGAAACCGATACCGTACATGAACTCACCTGCCTGGCTTCTCCAGTTCAAATCCATCTCCCATCCCTTGTTGTTCACCTTGCCGGCATTCTGCTCGGACGGTTTGGCGCCCAGCTGTGCAGGATAATTGAGTTTCAGGAGAATACCGTCAGTATCCTTGTTATACCAGTCGAATGAGAATGTGAGTCTGTTCGAGAACATCGCGAGATCGAATCCGAGGTCGAGCATCTTGATCTTCTCCCAAGAAAGGTTCGGGTTGGAAAGTGTAGACTGCACATAACCTGTGGTAGCATTGGCGCCGATCATGGAAATTCCCGAGGTATATGCCTGGAGCACAGACAGATACGGATAGTTGGACGAACCTACATACTGGTTTCCGAGCATACCCCATGAAGCTCTGATTTTCAAGTTGTCGAGATAGGTTCTAGTGGCAGCCATGAAGTTTTCCTCACTGATTCTCCATCCCGCAGAAACTGATGGGAAGAGACCGGACCTGTTGGACTTGTGAAAACGTGACGAGAGGTCGTAACGCAAGTTACCCTCGAGAAGGTATCTCTCGTTCCAGTTGTAGCTTACACGTCCGAATCCTGACCTGATGGCCCAAGAAGAGTAAGACGAAGCGTTGCTCATGGTCTGAGGGTCGCCAAGGTTCAATGTAGGATCCTGCTCTGTAATGAGTTTCGTTCTGGAAGCCTCGAATGAACGGCTTGTATACCACTCCTGAGACATACCGACCACTCCACTGACATTATGCTTGCCGAAGTTCAGGTCGAAGTTCGTCTGCAGAATGAATGTCTGCTGATTATGTCTGTAGTCAATGTTCTTGATCGAGTTAGGAGACTGGTATGAATATGTAGAGCCGTCCTCCGGGTTGTTGAACGTAATGGTCTTTTTCAGAATATCTTTCAGACCGTTATATGAAGTGACGTTATATGTAGCGCTCACATCCCAGCCTTTAAGGATGTCGACCTTTACCACTTCCATGATAGAAAGTTCGTCAGCATCTGTCTTGGCTCTTCCTCCGTCACGAAGAATCGCGACAGGGTTAGTATTTCCTCCGCCGTATGCCCATGTGCCGTCAGTATAACGTACAGGGACATTCGGGGCGATACGCATAGCAGTATAGATAGCACCGCCTCCACTTGTAAGCGAACTTACAGGAGATATGACTTTAGTAGTCGTATAACCGAGATTGGATGAAAGGGTAACACGGTCGATAAGTTTGGTGTTAATCTTGAAACGCAGGTTATGTCTGGTCTCTCCAGTACTGTTTCCTACTGTAAGACCGCTCTGGTCGAAGTATCTGTAAGACAGCATGTAACCGCTGTTTCCGAGGGTTCCGTTAAGGCTGAGCGAGTAGTTCTGCTGAGGAGCCACTTTCTTAATGACCTGTCCAATCCAGTCGGTGTTTCCGAAGTAGTTAGGGTCTGTGTTGTTGCGCACCTTGTCGAAGTCTTCAGGAAGCCATGCGTCTGCGGTATCTACATTTTTGCGGGCCTCGTTGTCGAGTGTCATGAATTCGATAGCGTCGCACATTTCAGGAAGTCTCGTAGGAGTCTGGATACCTGCATATGCTGAGAAATTGATCTTGGTGACAGCATCTTTTCCTGCAGCCAACTTCTTGGTAGTCACCAGAAGGACACCGTTCGCAGCTCTCGCTCCGTAAATCGCAGAAGAAGCCGCATCCTTAAGAACGGACACGCTTTCGATGTCTTCAGGGTTGATGGAAGAAATATCTCCTTCAATTCCGTCAATGAGAATGAGCGGGTTGGAGTTACCGATGGTTCCGACACCACGGACTCTGATGGTGGTGTTCGCCTGGCCAGGCTGTGAAGATGAATTCACTACAGTCACACCCGGGAGAAGTCCCTGAAGTCCTGAAGCGACGCTTGAAATAGGTCTTGCATTCATCTCTTCGCTGTTTACCATAGCGACAGCTCCGGTAAGGTTAACCTTTTTCTGGACACCATATCCGACCACTACAGTCTCCTGAAGCATCTGTGAATCTTCATGGAGTGTAACAGTTCTTGCGGAAGCGGAACCTGCAGCCACAACCTGTTCTTTATAACCGAGACTGCTGATGACAATTTTCGTCGTGGTGGACGGAACTACGAGTTCCCAACGTCCGTCCACGTCTGTAATGGTTCCGTTGGTGGAGCCTTCGATAACCACTCCGGCACCGATAACAGGTTCGCCGGCGCTGTCGACAACGACACCGGATGCCTTATATGATGTATTTTTATCTTCTTTTTTATCCTCACGCAGCACAATCTGGTGCCCGTTTATCTCATAGGAGATGGAAAGATTGCTGAAAATGTTGTCGAGGATAAATTCAATGCTTTTGTCCCTCGCATCGATGCTTACTCGTGCATCTTTGTCAGGAAGCATATTGCTGTAGAAGAAGCTGTACTCGCTTTTATTCTCCAGTGTCGACAGGGCTTCCATGAGAGGAACGTCCTTAAAAGTGACACTTATCTGGCCATACAGAGGAGCCGCACTTAACAATGCGCTGAAGAACAAGATAATGGCTATAAGTTTTGCTTTCATTATTGTGTTATTGTATTATTTCTGACGTTTGCTGAACTTGATAGTGTTGTAATACATCTGGGCCTCCACCGGAGTGGTCGCGGTGATGAGGTCAAGCACATTGCTGAGCGAGCTGTTTCTCACGAGACCGGTATATGTATATTCTGTAATGCTGTCGTCTTCGAAAATTATATTCACGTTATACATTCTTTCGAGGATGACACTTATTTCCTTAAGACTGTTGTTATTGAAGAAAAGTTCGTTGTCACGCCAAGGGATAAGGTGACTCCTGTTCGGAGCTTCGAGTTTTCTCATCTCGCCGTTTCTTCTGTCGTAATGTACTTCCTCGGCAGGCTTGATAATCATTTCCTTACCGTCAGCGATTGCCTTCACGCTACCCTCAACAAGTGTCGCAACTATCTCAGGCTCTGAGCTGTACGCCCTGACATTAAACTTAGTTCCGAGTACTTCCACTTTCATCTGCTTGGCCGACACGATGAATGGAATCTCTTCGTTGCGTGCCACTTCGAAATAAGCCTCACCATTCAGTTCGATGCCACGGTTCTTTACATTATAATCAGAAGCATATCTGAGTGAACTTCCGGAGTTAAGCATAACCTTTGTCCCGTCAGGAAGGGTAACTGTGCTTTTTTGGCCGTTAGCTGCAATGCACTCAAAGACATTGACCTGAGCCTCAGGACCTTTACCGGCGAAGTATCCGGTGGTCAGCGCGACAGCGATTATGGCTGCTGCGGCGGTCCATCTCAGTATTCTCGGGAACTGCGGTCTTCTCTGGGTTTTAATTCCCGAGAGCAGTTTCTTGCGGATTCTATCTTTTTGGCCTGCAGGCATTTCAGTGCCGGCGTTCTGCCATTTTTTGGATGCGTATTCATCGAAAGCACGCGCGGCATCCCCCTCTTCCATGTAAGAGCGGAGTGTTGCGTTTTCCTCGGCTGTCGTGTTTCCGGAAAGATATTTCTCTATGAGAGAGTGAAATTCGTTGGTTTTCATTTTTCCGTGGTTTACTATATGTATCCACAGAATCGGAAAAACCCTACAAGAAAAATGAAAATTTTACAGAAAATCTGTTGTTTTCAGTACGACCGCCAGCATCAGAAGCTCTGAAACCCTCTGACGGATACTGTTTTTCGCACGTGCGATCTGGGTTTCGACGGTCTTGGGAGATATGTCGAGCCGTTCGCTGATTTCGTGTACGGACAAGCCCTCGATGAATCTCATTTTGTATATTTTGCGCCTGGATTCGGGAAGTGCAGCAATCGCCGCTTCGGCTTCTGCCAATATTACTGAGGTGTCTTCTTCCTCCCATTCGTTTTCCTGAACTTCCATATCATCGCTTGTAGACAGGTAATCCAGATATTTCGAAGCGGTCACTTGGCGGCGCAGTTCCTTGAATACGGCATTGCGGGCCACGACGTAGAGCCATGCAGGCACGTTTCCGTCTGGCGCGATTGTTTCCCGGCGGGTCCACATCATAGCGAAGCAAGTCTGAGTTATATCCTCGCTGAGATATTCATCTTTAAGTATGGAGAGCGTGAAATTGAAGACCATTCCGGCGTATTTGTCATATAACGAAGAAAACGCCTCCATCGACGAGGCGTTCAACTGTGTTATAAGTATCTGGTCTTCTTTCATAATCTCAGGTCCCGAAAATATTGACTCGAAATCCATTATTACAAAGATATGAATTTTCATTGTAACTTTCGCCCACAAATAATTCAAAAAGGTCCATAATTCCGAAAAGGAGAGTTATTTTTGCATTCGCGCAGCAATGCGCCCATATACAATGTAACATGAAACGAATTTTTTGGGCTCACCTGCAAAGTTCCGTGTTTAAGTTATCCAAAGATCTTATAGATTCTATACATGAAGAAGGTATAGTCGCTTAC
>OBKS01001164.1_pt1 | contig 20044 bp, 19 predicted proteins | sample 1517381 | NCBI WGS metagenome assembly OBKS01 (sample SAMN04571686, study PRJEB22368) | human gut metagenome | biome: human gut; material: stool | host: Homo sapiens | place: Luxembourg | collected 2012-08-03 | reverse complement strand
AAATTTAAACAAATTATTAATCAGAATTCTGTTGCATTTGCAAGTTGAATTCAGCACCTAAAAACACAAACGGGATGATAGAATGTTTTATCTCATCAAAATCTTCCTTTACAGGTAATTGTGCCCTTGTAGTATCTGGTCTTGTTTTGAAATAAGCCGATGATAAATTCTTTACATAAACATAGTAATCTTTTCCTCCAATTTCCATCAAGAAAGGTTGTATCCCTTTTTTGTAAATGAAATCAGGTGCTGTCTCAAGTACATTTAACATAAGTTGCAGCAATGTTTCAGGTAAGACTTTTTCCGTTCTCATATCTTATAGACTTTTTATCAGTTTGCTATTGGGAAAAATTTCAGATGGTACACCAAGTGGAGTGACTTTTGACAAATCACAGTCATAATGAATATCAGAAATTTCTGCTGGTATTGAACTATTGTCAAGAGACGGAATATCCTTGCAATTATATTTTTGATATGTGTCACATGCTAATGCGTAATCAAAACAATACTCGCAGGCTTTTTCGAAATCCGACCCTAGTGTTTTTGAAATCATATCAGCAAGTTGAAAACGAAGTTCTGCATTCTCTAAGTTTGGTTCAATAGCATCCATTAAATCCAAAACCGTTTTTCCAACTCCAGATTGTTGTACACATAATGACGCTATTACAACAATCGAACTTTCATTTGGTGTTAGTTGATTATGCGAGAATCTGTGTACCCTATTAATACGAGAAGTACTTTTCACTTCCAGTTTGTCTGTCCCATCATTAAAGTCAAAAATATCTGAGGTAGTCGTATGCCATGACTTTACAAGGTAGCTTGGGTTAGATGAGTGCTCTATAACGAATAACTCTGCCCATAATCCTTGTATAGTTTTTATCGGAGGTCTCGAAAAACGCCTAAAAAGTTCTACAAGTTTCTGAATTTCATTTAATAAATCCTGTTGGCTTGGGAAATCGCCAAGCTTTTCAAGGACAATACACACGACATCTAAAAAATACTCTATATAATCTATCTGTTTTGATTTTAGCGTGATAACTGTATAATAGTTTTCATTTACAAATTTTGATTCAGTATCTTTTTTAAGCCGACATAATTCATTGAACTGAACAGTGATAAGTTCGAGGTTAATATTGGGTGCATTATCTGTAATTGAACTTCTTATAAAGAACATAGGACGATCATCGATTCCAACACCAAGTTTATGTGTCTTAGAGAATGGCACATTTATCACTGTATAGCAGTTGGCAGATTGAGAATGGCTGCCCATCAGTTTTTTATATTGTTGATATATTGATTTTCTCATCATTTAACCTTCTGTTTCAACATAGTTAATAGCAAAATCTTCTGGATAATAAATCGCTAATGTATATGCTTCTCTGCCAGACCAAATAACAGAGTCACATTTGAGTTTTACTTTGTGAATCTGTATGGTTAATGAATCTTCAAATTTAATCGCAGCATCTCCTGGATATACGGAACTTGATGTCGTTGAACGCCCCGAATGCAAATTTACAAGGCGTTGCGTGTCCTCATTGAATGCACGTAAACGAGCTTCTCTACTTGCATATGCCATATGTATTATATATCCATGTGTCAAAGGTGTATTAGTTTTGGTACTCAAATATTTGACATATCTTAGTGTTGCTTGTTTTCGTGCAGCATCTGGCATATTCTGAAATTTAAACTCTGTCAAGAATTCAATAAATTCCTGAATAGGTACTTTTATATATGCATGGTTTCTATCTTCTGTTCCGTAATCTTTAAAAAGTTTCCATTCTTGATGGGAAGTAAGAAAACTTTCAACGAACGAAATATTTTCAGGGATAGCCTGAAAAGCATTCATTTTACGCCAACCTGACAACTTCGTAGTTACGGTATCTTTTGAAAGAATATTCTTTCTTGTTGCGTTCAGCCTATTAGATATTAAAAGTAGTCTTTCTACATCTTCAAGACTCTTGTTCTCAAGCAACCAATTACGCATTTCCTCCTCATGTTCAACATATTCTCTATACTCAATGATAACTTCATAAGGCAAGAAAACACGACACGACCAAAGATAATTCTTTTTGTAACCAAAGAAACGGCATCTTTGCTGAATTGTATCTGCAGTAGATTTTCCTACACTATAGCGAGGCATATATGTAACAGCAAGGTGTTCAACCGTAAAGCCACGGTTCAACATATCTGCGCCAACCAATATGTGAGAACAACTCCCAGACCAATCTATTTCCTTGTTTTCTCCTTGTCTTTTATTTCTACTAATTACAAGCTCAATGTTCGTATCAAGAATGATATCATAAACATAATGCCATATTTCTTCAAAAGATGGATATGGTTCATTGTATTTTTCATACAAACGAATAGCTTCTACATAATTTTCATGAAATGAACTTCGGAGTTCCTGATAAGCCGGATCTGATTCTCCATATGCCAACATATTTGCCCAAGCATCTATCAAGTTTTTTATCCATCCATAAAATTTTTGACTTGCATCTTGTTCTCTGTCTGCATGTACCATCATAGACAAGAATGATTCTTTCTGTTTGATATATACAATGATTGCCACGCCCATAATATGAAGTTGCAATGCATTTATCAAAGAGTCCGGACAGTTTGTCAAGTCATTGTGTTTTGAATGGTATACTTGATCCTGCTTTATGGTTATTATCAAGCCTGGCTCATCTACAAAAAAGGTTTTACCACCTGTATATCCTTTCCCTGGTGTTAATACTGTGTGATTTTTAGGTGAAAGCAAATCCATGATACTTATTAGTAGTGGACCTTGAGGTGTTGCCGTGTATTGCACATAGGAGTGATTTTCCAATGCGCTACGGAGTTTCAGAATACTACTGTAAGTCGTTGTATATTCATCATCTTCCCACTCCTCTGATTTGCTGTTTTTATAGGCGTAGCCATTTAAACTGGCTTGGTCTGCTTCATCATCAATGATAAGAACCCCAGATTTAGCAATTGTGTTCTTTAATTGAATATTATTGAACATTGTCGCCAGTTCAGTAATGTACTTGTGATGTTTTAGAACAGTTATCAAAATCGTAGGCTTAGTGCTCATGGAAAGAGCATTGCGAATACGTTGCGAGTCATCTTTTGTAGGATTCTCAAACAACTTATAGTGTTTGGCATTTACACTGCCATTGATTAAATCAGTTCTTAATCGTTTTGTTGTTTGAGAAAGAAGATTATTCTTTGTCCCTGCAAAATATATAATAATCCTATAGCCGTTGTCATGTGCAAGTGCAGACAGTGTCGTAAATGACATCGTTTTACCACTTTGAACATATCCGACCACTAGATTTGTTATAGATTGACTTTCTCGTTTATTAGGATTTGTACACTTGGATAATATATCTATTGTTTCTTTTTGAAGCACGTCAATCCCTTCACTATCTACTTTAGCTTTTAATCTCGATAGCAAGTCAATGGTCATTTCTCCAATAATTGGAGTAAAACCTTCTTTTTTATTTTGTAAAATTTCTATTTCCATTACATCTGTAATATACCTTGGTTAAATAAGATTCTGACATTGGAAGCATATTTCGTTCCTCTGTCTGGTGCCATAATCTCAGCCAGTGTTAATGCCTTAAAAATAGTGACTATTGGCGTATAGTCTTGCCCCTTTTTGAACTGATCAAAGCGAGTAAAGAAAGGATGGGCGAGATTTATTTTACATACTATAGGCGCAGCTTCGGATTCTGTGTTTTCTTCATCGGGATTCATAACAACAGAATATAAAGAATCGGCCTCGGTTTCTGTCACAAGTTCTATTTTTAGGATATAGTTTTTCCCATTATATTGGAATGTTTCACTACAACTATCAAGAGCTTCTGCCTTTATGATCTTTTCTTCATTTTTTTGGATATACTGAGTATTGTTTACATTGCTTTCTACAGCACTAACTTGTCTCGAAAGTTGTTTAGGCTTTGACTTTTTTTCCAAATCTTTTTTTATGGTCTTGGATATCTTTTCATAATGCTCTTTCCCTCTCTGTCTATAGTTGTCAGTTTGACTAAGGAGGCTTGGTTCATCTGCTTTTAGTTCATCTCTAATGCCTTCCATGAGCATATATAAGTCTTCTTCCTCTCTGAAACCATTTTTATTGAAAGAAACTTCAAAACCTTCTAGCTCTAACTCTCCAAAGAGCCTCCTATATCTAAAACTACCAGATTGTCCAAAAAGTACTGAAGGAAAATATCGTTCATCTCCACCTCCAACAATTACTCTACCACGCCGCATTAGTACTAATCCATTTGCTCCATTTTGAATCTTATCTAAAATAGCAATGAATCCTTTTGCTTTATAACCATCTATTTCAAAATCGATTTCTTTTTTCCAGAGGATATTTTCTCCATCTGGTGTCTTGTAAAAAGGTGCTTTTAGTATATTATAATTAGGTGCTTCCAACAGAGTCTCGTTGACAAATATCTCCACTTCGCCACTGCGTAAAAAATTACGGTAAATGCTTGACAGATGCCTCTTGATTTTATCCATCTGCATTGGTTTTGGCGCATTCTCGGATAAGTCTGTTAAAATTATTTCAGTATAATGAGAATCTTTCATTTTGGGCTGCTCTATTACAACAAGTTCCTCTCTTTCTTCTGCAGTGACTTTTCCCAAATCAAATTCTGTGAATCTTTCAACCATCTCTCCAAGAGCTTTTGTACGAACGCTCCACTTGTTCGAAAGCCATACAGAAGCTGTTTTCATTCCCATTCCAAACTCATTTAGCCCTGTGTCATCCAGAGGTATATGTGCAGGTTCAAAGGCCCTCTCATAATTTTGGGCGTCTATTCCTGCAGCATTGTCACAAATAGAAATGCTTCTATTTGTCCAATCTATAGTTATATGTACCTTTAATTTATAGTTACTGCCATCAGTTTCTAATAACTCTTTTTTGTGGTCGATAAAACTTTGGACGGCATTGTCTACATATTCTCCTAGCGTATTTGAGACTGTGTTGTTAAGATTCCTAAATGTATTGTATACATTCGGTTTCAACGCGATGGAAACTCTTTCTATTTGTTTCATGATAAGCGAATCAAGTTTTCTGCAATACGTTTCACGACTTCCACATTTACAGCATTCCCGAAAGCTTTAAAAGCACTGGCAATCGTATCAGGATATTCTTTTAAATCACCCATACACTGGAGTCGTGCACCTTCTTTTCTTGTCATATATCGACCTTGTTCTCCATTGGGAGTGACAATCCAAGGGATAATTGGAATTTGGGTCGTAGTAAGTACAAGTGCTGGAGAATATGTAGGCCGTTTTACTCTTATCCCGGATGGCCGGAATTGCACAATCTTTGTGTATAGATTAGGGTGTTCCTCGGCTCCACAATTCCATTCAAACTTTTGATGACTATTCTCAAAACCTGGCTTTCGAATATCTGCTATCCATTCATCAATCCAAGATTTATTCTCTTGATAAAATTTACGATTCAACCTAATAAACATTTTCTTCCAATCAGGGAACTGTCTTGCTTTTCCTTTGGGTTTACCTTGTGCATAAACAGGTAATTTTAGCAAATAATCATCCTTTGAGTTTCCGGTAATTTCTTCTCCAAATTTACCTTTCTTTCCTCTTAGTTGTTGGTTTTGTTGATAATAAGGTGCCGCACCCTCATAGTTGTATGTGGCACCAAATTCCATTGCCCATATAGGAAATGTTGGAAGTTGACATTTATTCTCATTGAGTAAATCTAAGAACTTCTGCCATGCAGCCATATGATCTTTAGTTATTTGGCGCAAAGACATATAGTCTGAATCGTCAGGAACAAGGATATCATTGATATTGCATTCCGGCCTCTCCGTATGTTCTGGGAAATTAAATCCTACTAATCCTCCTTTTGATTTAAGCCTGCCAACTATGTATATTCTTGTCCTATGCTGTGGAATACCAAAATAATGCGGAGAAATAATGTCATCTTGAATATCATAAAGTTGTGACAACGTACTATAAATCACTTTATATGTATTTTTGTTGTCGTGAGACTTCAAATTTGGTACATTTTCAAGAAACACAAATTCTGGTTTTTTGCATTCCAATATTTCCCATATTTTATAGAAAAGGTTTCCTCTTCTTTTTTGGTCATCAAATCCTTGTTGCTTCCCTGCTTGCGAGAAAGGTTGACAGGGAAAACCAGCGCAAAGGATATCGTGGTCTGGGATATCTTTTGTTATATCTATTTCATTGATGTCGCCACTGCATTTCATGCCAAAATTTCGTTCGTATAAAGACTGAAGTTCTGGTTGAATCTCGCTAGCAAAAACACATTCGCAACCCAATTTCTCTAAGGCTAAATGAAATCCGCCTAATCCGGCGAACAAGTCTATGAATTTTAGTTTTGCCATTATAATTTCCTTTTTACTCCTTGCGTTTGCACTGTATCTCGCAATAAATCTTGAATTGTTACTCCCAAATGTTGTGCTATTTGGATAAGCGTTTCCAAAGGTGGTTGAGATGTATTAGTACACCACTTTGAAACAGTTGAAGGGTTAACACCCAGTTGTTCTGCCAACCATTTGCTTGTGCGTTTTTGCTCTACAAGAACCAACTTTAAACGATTTATATCTCCCATCTTTATAATTTTTGCTCCAAAGATAATGAATATTTATCACTTAAATTCCTGTTGGTAACTTTTTAACATGTTGTAATCGTCATAAAAACGAAATGGATTTGCGAGTGAGTATATAATATTAGTTTGTTATTGTATTGTTACCCAAGATAATACTTATTAGACTATATATTTAATTATAAGATAGTTAAGTTGTATATTTATCTTGGAGGGAAAAGAATTAATTCTATTTTTTCCCCTTTGTTCAGTAAAACAATAAGCGTGAAACTCCCTTGCATTTAGTTGACATACTTGGCGAAAAACTCACGTATTATTTGTACCTTTGTAAGTAGATAGAAAACTGGTGAACTTCAGTTGGGAAAAACTAAATTTTCCGTGGTTCTAATTAAAAGGCGGAAGGAAGTATAGAATTAATAGATTCAGCTTCAAAAACAACCCATTATGGCCTCAAAAATACTTTTCTACCGTTTAAAACATAGTGGGGCGTGAAAGCCGTACATCAGACAATCAGTAGTGATAATCCTCACGTGCGAATTAACTATTCAGAATTCATTCATATTTAAAAAAAGTAAACTATGTTTAAGAAATCATTCAAAAGAAAAATCAAGAGTGCTAACCGTGTATTCACCGCCACCATCGAAAAATTACGTGGTATTCAGGCAGACATGACCGTACAAATTGACAAGAACCAAGCAAAAATGCAAAAGTTGGCAGACGACAACACTGAACTGGAAGCCATGAAGCTAAAAGCCGCCCGCCAGATCGAAGAAATTAGCAAGTTCATCTCATAATGGTATACAACAGACAATCCATGTTTATTGTGAATGCCTATTCGTTTCAAATTTATACACTGCATCATGAAACATATTTGTACGATTTTAAATGTTCCCAAATATAATAAGCGTCTTCCTCTTCTGAGGAAGACATTAATATTTTAATTGTTTTTTTTGCTCTTCCTGCAATATGATGAATCAATCTTTGGTCGAATTCATTATGATGGTATGGGTGATTAAATTTTTTATTTATAGAATCTAAAATGTAATATAGTTTACAACATGTATTCCATATATAATTATAATCGTTTACATTTAAGCATGGTCCTAATTGATCGTTATATGCCTTTTCTATACTCTGTATATATTCATTACTAATACTTCTATCTTCTATAGATTTTTCAAATTTATCAATGATTTTTTTTCTTAAACTATCAACATATTCTCTTCCTGATTTTGTTAAAACCAGTCTACTGCCCGTAAAAGTCATAGATACAACATTATCTACTGCCCCGTGAGTTTCTTCATACTCATAATCTTCCCATTCTACAAACGAAGTATTCACTCTTTGAACTTCTTCTATACTTATGATACGATGATCCCATTCATAGAGTTTTGCATATTCTTCTCCTGCTATTTTTTTCCAGCGATTTGCTTCATTGAAATCAAAAATAGATTTATACAATACTGATATAATGCCAGCTAAATATGATATATGTTCTATATATTTATCTTTATTCTCGTAAGGAATTACTGGCTCATCATCCCAAACGACAAATAAGAACTTTTTATCTTTTCTTAAATCTAAAGCTCTTTTATTTATGTTGTATGCCATTACTAAGTTAGAAATTGCATTTGATATCTTACTTACAGTATTGATGTTATTTTCCGCCCCTTTGATTAATTGTTTGGCTGTATCTATATGAGCTTTAGAAATATCTGAATAGATATTTCTGATAGTATCATAGATAGCAGCTATTTCTTGTTCCATTGATTTATAACTATAAATCTTCGATAATAATGTCCAGTACATAATATGTAGATTTAATAATTTGACCAATATTAATATTTCCTTTCAATTAATTTGTAAATATACAAATTTTCTTTGTCAGGTACACTTTTACTGATACTTTTAGAGTTAATAATATTTAATCCATGTATCTTGAATATATTGATATGCAAGACGAAAGTGGCAAGTAAATGTTCATTCAAAATGTACCTCTAATGAATGATAAGGAAATATATTTACAAATAACGATTTGGTTTTAAAGTGTCCTTCGAAAGAGTACCTTCTTTATATTTATGAGCTGATATTCCATCAAGTAATAGGCTTATTCTTCTCTGCGAGTTCTTCCCTATAGTCTTTCACGTTTATTTTAGGCAAAGATTTATTTCTATCATAACGACCTTGTAATAGATCATCATGTTCTTGCTTTAAATCCGTTCCTTTTTCAATATGTTTTTTCACCATATTGAGTGTATTAAAGTCAGCACGACTACAAAGTTCTAAAAAAGTCATATCTATAGGCTTACTCAAATGGCTGTTATTCTGTTGAATCCATTTAACCCTATTCAAACAAAAGGCGGCAAAGTCTGCAAGTTGAATTAGATGTTCATCTTCAGAAGATTTATACTGTATCTGTCGGTTTAATAGATCATCGCCAAATAAATTTACGGTTCGTGACACATTTACCTTTTTACCATCTTGGTCAATAATGATTTCAAATGGCTTAGGGCAGACATTTAAGTCTGCAATATGGCTTTTTATGCGTAATAAAAGATGATATAAACTGAAGTCGCTATAGTTATTAAGATTGAAATCATCAATTTTTTGTATATCTACCCCCTTTACTAAATTGTTCCTTGTATATTCATCGGGCGAGAAGCTCTGACATACAATAGGAAACTGATGTTCTTTGAAGAAACCTGCAAACTCCTCCAAAATATTAAGTCTTACACCCAATGAAATATCTTTAAATTCATTTTTCCCATTATACACGTCCTTAAAATGAAATTCATTCGCATTATAGTCCTTTTTGAGGTCTTTTAAGCAATCATGCATAAAAGCATTTGCTAAAACTCGGTTTGAGGGTGTGAAAACCACTGCATACCAACTTTTGGTATTTGGGGAAGAAAACCGGCTACCTGAGACCTGTCCTGTAGTTCCCGAATCATCAATGTAAATACCTGTATTCATTTTTTTGATTGTTATGATTTTACATATACTCATTTATCATTATTCGCTATCTTGCGAATTCTTTAGTAATGTGTATTCCACTCCATCCAATCCTTTTTCCCTTGTGACTTTTGTGCGGTAGGCGCTTTCACACCCAGCACAAACGCTATCCTCTCCATATTCTATATGAACTACTTCATCACATATCGGACATATTATAAAAGTCTCCCAGCAGGAGTTACAATGCCCTTCAAACGATTTAAGATAGGCTCTTTCATTTAGTTCTTCAGTTGATAATGTTTCAAAATCGAACCTTAATTGATCGTTATCATACAATGGATAATTCATATCTCTTAATGTAATTGGATTTTTGAAATCAATAAAACCGTAATAACTTTCATCACAGTTAGGACAAGCTACTAAGTTTTCACTTGCATCCATATATTCATCGAAATCTTGTATATCAAGTTCGCTTAAAACAGGTTCTGAGAATAGTTCATTTATCAACGTACCTAAATTGGTTCTATATTGTGTTTCTGAAGATTGAAAAAAAGGCTCTATGTCTTTATGAATAAGAGTCTCATCTTCTTTTGACGAAAAATCATTTTTGTTGGCAGAGACAAAGTAACTTACAGGATAAGCTATGTGGTCCGGGAAAAGTTCAGTACCATAATTTGATTTTATAAATTCTAATCCACTGAGAAGAATTACCATATCAGCCATGCTATTGCTCTTTTTCCCGGTGAATGGAGCTTTTTTGGCAATTGCCTGATCTGCACTTTGTATTTTAGATAAATCAGTTATTGGATAATGTATAGTGCGACCTATTAATAGCTGTTCCACATTATCGATATGTTGTTCATTAATAGTAATTAGCCTCTCTGCTTCTATTAATTTCTCTTTTTGTTTTTCCTTCTCTTCAGGATCTCCATCAAAATTACTTTTTCTTATTTTGTGTTCAATATCTTTCTTGCGATTTTTCAAATGCTCTATGAATTCGTAACAATGTTTCTTATTCCGTTGCCACTCAGCTATAATAATTTGATTGGATAAAATAATAACTCTTCCTTCATCCACTAACCGTTTAAGGCTATTGAATATTTTTATATGATGACATTCATCTTGGCCTATTTTACTAAGCCCATGCGCATTGCACATATATATCCAAGCATTAGTGTCTATAATTAAGTAAATCATAATATTAAAAGATTATAATCACAAAGATAGTTAATAAGTTTCATTTATAGATGTATCGGAGAAAACTTTATGATTATAAACCGGTACAAAAGACAATGATATTACGATATATCACGTAAATCATAGTTTATTAACGAATAAAGAATTTTTATTGCTTAAAATTTGTTTTTGCAATATAAATATTGTATATTTGCTTTGATATGACTAAACTCACTCAGATATTAGGGAATGAGTACTATATCCAACGAAGCGGGAAAGCATTTATTGAATGTAATTTGGTCAAAGACAATAAATCTGTTAAAAAATAATTTTATAAAAAGATGATGTACAGTGGCGTTGATTGTTTACTGTGTTGGCACAATAGTGTTAACCGTAGTAGGAAACCTGCTAACTGATTTTCTGAAGAAAAAAAGTTGGTGGCTATAATTGAAAACCTACATATATAATTAATTGGTAATTGTTCTAAAGGGTTATTCCTTATAATTTGGAGTGGTGGTATAATATTTGCTTGCTTTCCCATACTTCTTTCCTTTTTTTACTTTAGACTTGTTTCCTTACTTATTTTAATCTATCATCATCCTCTCGTATATTTGGAAAGGGTGTATAATTTATGGATATATTATCCCGGTCCTTTATTCTTTCATAGATTTTTGGCAAAAGCAACCTTGTCTTTTCCGAATTCTTTTCTGTTCTATGCCAACCTGGAGGCAGTCTCCTAAAACTTAGATAGTATAAACTCTCGTTTTCTTCTACATCATACTTCTTTATTGCAATATCATTAAGTACGTTTTTAGGAGCTTTCATATAATCCGATGGAATCTTTTCATTGAATTCACTGAAAAAAGCGTTGGTAGAGAATTTATTCTCAGGATCAGATTTTAAATTAAGTACTTCCATTAGTTCGCCATATTTTTCATTAATATAAGTATCAATTTTAAAATCCTCAGTAACATCTATCCAAAGGTTAAATTGAGTTCCTGGAACCATAAAACCTAATAAGTAATTAGGCTTGGTCTCTATATCTAAGAAGATATGAAAAGTAACTCCATTCTTTTTAAAGTCAAAGAATGCATAAGTTTCATTATTTTGTTTGATTTTCTTATACAGAGGAATAAGTCTTGTCAGTGTCATCATATCGTCTTTGTTTTTGTTTCCGTAAATATAATGAAATACAATACACCAACCACATTATATTCCTCTAATTTTCTACCTACAATAACCATATTTAAGGCATTCTATCTACTCTTTAATGTATTATAACCTAAACTACTCCATGATGAAACTCACATTAAAGAGAAAATTTCTCGGTGCTAATTACACTATCGGAGATCTATTCATTGACGATAAGTTCTTCTGTAACACCATCGAAGACACAGTAAGAGAATTACCTTCTATTTGTCCAAATACGCCCAAAGGCATTTCCTGTACATGCTCGGGCAAAGTCTATGCAGAAACTGCTATTCCGTTTGGTACATACAAGGTTACTATGAAATACAGTCCCAAATTCAAACGAGTATTGCCTTACCTGCATGACGTCCCGCATTTTATCGGCATTTTGATTCACAGCGGCAACGACCAAACCGCCTCTGCCGGTTGCATCATCGTTGGTAAAAACACTGTAAAAGGCAAAGTACTGGAATCACGGGCTACCTCAGATGCTCTGAATGCCATTTTAAGTAAGGAAAATGAGATTATAATCGAAATCATCAGATAATGGCAGGAAACAAACTAAGAGCCCCCAAAAACATCCTGATTGATTTTAAACCATCACCCCGGCAATATGAACTTTGGAAACTACTGCAACCCAACTATTGCCCATTATGTGGGGGCGATATAGAACAGGTACTGGTTGGCTATGATATAAACCATAATCCTCAGTACCGGCCAGAGTGTGTACATTGTCATAACCAAAATTTAGCACAGCTAATACTGGGGGGCGGAGCTGCTGGGGGAGGCAAAAGTTACTTGGGTAGTGTCTGGCTAATAAGTAGTTGCATCCGTTTTGAAAACATTCGTGCCGTGGTAGCGCGTAAGACTCTAAAAAGCCTGAAAGAATCCACTTGGAACACAATCAAAAGTGTACTGAAAGACTGGGGACTCAAAGAAGATGCCAACTTCAAAATCAATAATATAGAAGGCACATTAACCCTTTGGAACGATAGTGTCATTATAATGAAAGAAATGGCGGATATTCCCAGTGATCCGAACTTCGAGCGTTTCGGTTCATCCGAATATACGATTGCAATGGTCGATGAGGTCAGTGAAATCAGTGAGAAGGCCATTGAAGTTCTCTTCTCCCGTTTACGTTGGAGGACCCATGAGACTTTTAAGACTTCCCGTATGCTGATGACTACCAACCCTACGACAAATTGGGTCCGGTCAAGGTTTGTACAGGATGAGAACGGCGATAAGGTTACTCCCAGAGATGGTGAAGCCTACATTCCTTTTTCTGTTTTTGACAACCCTAACGTTGCGTTCCGCCAAACCTATGAAGCTGCTCTTAATAAAATTCGTGACCAAGCCACAAAAGAACGCTTGTTGTACGGTAACTGGGATTTTGTCGAAGCCAATTCAATGGCAATTTACAATAAATTTGACGGAGCGAAGCATTTGGTAGCCAATCTGAAGGAAAGTGTCTATGACCCGACAAGACCTCTCATCACATCATGGGATTTTAATGTAGCCCCACAAATGTCCTCCATCACAGCCCAGATTGACTATGAAAATAAAAAAGTGTACATCTTGGAAGAGATTTTAGGCAAACCGGAAGAAAAGGAAAACAATACACCTGCTTTGGCGCGGAAAATGAGAACCAAACTTTATCGGGACAAGCACATCGGAGGGGTTGATGTAACGGGTGACCCTGCCGGGCTCCAGCGATCAACAGCAAGCGAAGACGGTGTGAACAACTATACGATTATTGCAGACATGATGGGAAAGGGCGTACTTCGACCGAAAGTTAAATTATTGAAGAAGCAACCTCCCCAAGCTACGCGCTGTGAATTTATCAACGAAGTTTTCTCCGGTTATTGCGGCTGGGAAATAATGATAGACCTCCGTTGCCGCAGGTTAACCGAAGACTTAATCTACCAACTACGTAATGAAGATGGGACCAAGAGTAAGGCGAAGGTTACAGACCCCAAAACAGGAGTCAAATACGAGCGTTACGGGCATTTATCCGATTGTCTAGACTATCTGCTCTGTTACTACCTCCGGGATGCCTGGTACAAGTTTAAATCGGGCGATGCGAATGTAAGCATTCTATCCACTGCAGTGATTAATGAAGGATTTAACTATTAAAAATCATGTATAGACGCTTTTTAAATAACGATGACTATCTAGGAGTTGTAACAGCCGATGCGCTATCCCAGATGACAAGAGGAAATGATGACAGGTTCATTCAAGCGGAAGAAAGCGCAGAAATGAGCCTTATCGAATACTTGAGTGAAAACTACGAGGTGGAACAGGAATTGAACAAAGGAAAATATATCGCCGGATATGACCGGAAAATTACTTATCCAGTAGGCGTACATATATATCACGAAGGACGGATATGTGAAGTAATCCGTGCCATAAGCGGATATAAGGCTCCTGCATCTTTTGAATACTGGGAGGAATATACCGGACAGGAAATAGATAATATCAAGCCTTATTCCCAGTTTGAGACCTACTACAAAGGTGACTTTGTGGTCTGTAATGAAACTGCTTATACATGCCTGCATGAAAACGGCTACAAATTCTATGATATACGTATCCCCATGGTTGTGGGTTGGCTGGAGGCTTTTTATGAAGAATGGCAACCCATAGAGTATAACTTGTGGGATATAGTGCTTTTCGAGCGTGGATTTTATACGCTAATGTCTTTGGAAGGTTTCGACAATAACCAAACACCACTGGAATCGGCCAATTGGGGTGCTGTTGCCGATTACGACCCCGAATACAATAAATATGAATTGAATGGACACGAATATGTAGTAAAGAACAACAAGGTCTTTTATCCGGAACTGGACCCCAATGCAGATATGCCGGAGATAGGCAGGAACCTCTCCCCGAATGACCCCAGGAATTTCAACTTGAAAAAACACATGGTCAGACTGGCTATGTATGAACTAACCAAGCTTATAGCGCCAAACAATGTATCAATTGTACGCATCAAAGATTATGAAAGTTCGATGAAATGGTTGTCAGATGCTGCAAAATTGAAATTGAATCCACAAATTCCAAGAAAATTATCCGAAGATAAAAAACCGGTGATGGATTGGCAACTCTCTACATTCCAGACCAGTTACGATCCATATAAAAATCCGTGGTTAACTTAGTCAGTTCAAAATATGGGGCGTCAGATTACGATCTGATACCCCAGTTCTTTTTTACCATGTTATTTTCGTCTAACTCACAAATCACTTTTACTCCATCGGCAAGAGTCACCTCAATCAACTTTTTTTCGTTAGTACCCTCTTCTGTTATTACCATACCAGCCTCTGTCATTGCATTAACCATTCCATTTGCCTGTTCAATTTGCTCTTGTGTGGCAGTGGGGGCCGACATCATTTCCTTGTCTTTTTTCATATTTTTAATTTTGAGTTTGCATTCTTGCAAACGATTTGAAATGAAATGCGTGGAACATTAACCTACACAATCCGGAAATGGCCATGCCTCATGTCAATGATAAGTTACGTCCACGCAATACATGAACGCTTAACTTATACTCTATTTGACGTATCTATAATTTGGCCGTTTTGGATTGTTGGAATATAGCTAAACGCATATTAAATACTTAGTCTCCTTATTTATTCTTATCTGTCTGTTTTTATACTTCCTTTTTATCAATTATATATGTAAAAGTAGAGTTTTATTTTGTATTCAATAGTATTATTCTTTATTTTTCAGCCAAACTTGTAATTCCGGTAATGATTTTTGTATCACAATCATCGGGCTATAGCCAAAACTATTTTCTATGGAAATATTTGCCCCGTTCTCTAACAGCACTTTCGTGATATTGACATTAACTTTTTCTGTTACACATTTATACAATGGAGTATTCCCGAATCTGTCAATAGGGTCTATTGCCGCTTTTTCCCTTATCAATGCTTCAACCACACTGTAATTATTCTCCTGGACAGCAAAATGTAGGGGAGTGTATCCGTTACGGTCTGTTTGGTTAAGGTCGATCTCTGTTTCATTTATCAGGTGCAGAGCCAGGTCTGTCCGTCCTTCTAAAATACAAATAGCCAGAATACCCCGGTTGTCTTCATTAATAGAGTTGATGCCATACTGTCGGATAAACGCATCAAGCACATCCAAGTTCCCGTCAATCAGTATGTCCAGCATATCTACTTCATCAAAAATATTTTCTTTTTCCATTATCTAAATCTGTTTTTCTGGTGCAATTATAAGAAGATATACCAGAAGAAACAAACGTTTTGACGGTTTGAAAAGTAAAGTCATACAGTAAGATACCACGTAAACTGCGCTTAATGAAGAAGAATGGGAAATCTTCTATATATAGCAGAAAAAAGAATCTTTAACATTCGATAAAAACAAAGCCTTAATTTGTTTACCTATCCATCTTTTCACGGATTGTGCTACACAAGCAAAGGGTGAACTTATGTCTGGTAATATTTTGCCAACGTGATATCAGGTTACAAACTCCTTCTTATATTTTCATAGCTTGATAAAGAGAATGCCCCGACGTTAATACCTATCATTTTGAATACCGAACCTAAAATTATGATTTTCAAATCTGAAAATTTAGGAACAAAACCACGACGTGACATATTATCATATTCATTCACCAGCTTTTTGTTATTTGTTTGCAGAAGTCGAAAAAAAATGCGAATATTGCATTCAAGTTGTGCACAAAGTGATTATAAAGTAAAAAGCCACATGCCTTTAATTTATTAAATATCAACGACAGGTACAACTTCTTTTAAGAATTATTCTTTTAACTGTTTAATTCTGCCAACGGGTAACAAAAATAAATATCAGAAAAGATTCTAATGGACTTGTGGAATTATTTAGGTAGTAATAAATATAATACTTCGGCTTTTAGCATTGTGCTGGACTTGCCTATTGACTTAACCAACTTCAAGGAAGAATTGAACGAGTTCCAGTTCTCCCTTTATCTTCATGAGTATATACACTTCTTGCAGGATATATCGACCATGTATGGACTGATGAAACTATCTGATATCATCCTCTATACTAAAGCTCAAGCTGCATACGCTGTAAGTAAAAGGATTAGCAATATCAAGATACCGGCTCATGCCCCTTCTGATGTTCGTCTTTTCAGCTACGTAAAACGCAATTATGACCTTATGCCAATATACATGGGTGATACTGTGAGGACTTTGCCTCGTGATAATAAGCATCCTTTTGACAAGAGCATAGTTAAAATTGTTGCTATTGAGGAGAAGTTGATTATAAAACCAAACATAAAGGAAAAGATTGAAACTTTAAGAGTAACTATCGAAGACCGAAACGGAAACAAGGAAAGCATCGTCTTTGGTGGGGAAATAATCTGTGAGAATATGGCTTCAATGGCAGAGCATGGTTATCTAGCAAACTTAAATAAAGTTCCAGCCAGTCCAACTACCGAATACCCTTATCGCTTGGCAGAAAAACTTGCAGAGTACATTTATCCTAATATTACCACTATACCTACTGAATGGATCTTCTGGATGATGGATTTGTGTTTGTCAACAGCATTCAACCCGGGATACGTTTTTTATCTGTTGATAAAGGAACTAAAAGACGTTGACTTTGCCAACAATCCTAATGATGAGAAGTTGTTGGATATTTTAAAAAACATTGTTAACGGAGGTAGGTACAAGCTGGAAGATATGTACAAGGAAATTCTTGATGAGTTTGACCAGATTTTCTATTTACCTATGTTTAAAGCAAATAAGGATTGGCTTAAAGCAGAGTTTGAACGTATATTGTTCTTAAGACAGAACCCACGTATCATGCGATATTTCATGCAATACGATGGAGATGGATTATCGCGTGTTGCCAAAATAGTCATTGACTTACTTGGACACCCGACTGTTAAAAACGACTTGTCTGAAGCTATTATTAAACCACCGGCTAAAGCATTACAGTTTCATCAAGTGATGAATATTTGCTTATGGTACTTTGAAGCGTACAAGGAAGTTTTTTTGGCTCTGAATAGTAGAGGCCACCACTGCCAGATGTACAAAGACTGCATTCGCTCAAAAATAATCAGTAATGATGTCAAACGTACAGGTATCTGCCCAGAGCAACAGAGTATCTATAGCGCAGTTATACCTAAATCTCTTTGTCCGTTCGGGGTCTTTTGGCGAAGTTTAGGATTGTGGGGGAAAAAGCCTGTATAACAAATTGAATAAGTGGACATTTGAAATAAGCAGATAAATGAACTCAAAGGTATAGCTACTCAGGGAAAGGGGGCATAGGTTGGAAAGTGATGAAAGATAGTTCATTCATTTTAATAAAATTCGTCGAACTCACGCTAATATAGCACGGACATCAATAGAGTTTTTGACTTTCTATTGATGTCCGTTTCAAATTATTACTCTCTGTTTTAGAATACAGAATTCATTTTCGTCAATAAAGTTTCACCTTCTGTATATTTATAGTAGTGCTTAAAGATTACCCCGATACTGTTTCCTGCCTGTTCTGCTGCTACTGCCGGAGAACAACCTGCATCCACCATACGGGAAATAAATGTACCACGTGCGGAATACCAGGTTATATTCTCTTTTATATCCAGAATCTCACAAACTTTTGTAAGTGTCTTGCTAACTTTATCTGATATTTGAATGACTCTGTTACGCATTTTGGCTTCAGTTGTATGTTTCCTTGTAAATACAGGGAACACATAGTTATCAATGCATTGCCCTCTATACTTCTCTATAATCCGTTTTGATTTCTCTATCAACAAAGGCTTTCCTATTTTGGGAAATTTTATTCGTTCATAGATGACCTGATTACCTTGAATCTGATCATAAGTCAGATGACAGACATCGACATTCGCCATACCTCCCGTGTAATAACTAAAGAGAAATAAATCCAAATGAAGTTGCTCTTTTGGCGAGAACAGGCTTCTATCCACATTCTCAATCAACTGTATTACTCTTTTGGAAACGGTTTTCGGTTCGAATTTATGCCATTTCATCTTATCCTCTACGCAACCGAATATCTCTGGGGCTGCACCGTACATATTAAGCCCTTTGGCATAGTTGACTATTGCTCTTAGTTTGCGTAACTTTTGATTTAAACCTGCCTTATTGCCATTAGCAATTCCTTTTTTCTGTGTATACAAAACGAAGTCTAAAAGGAACTGTTTGGTTATGTCACTGAAATAAAACACAGATAATGGCTTATTATATTTCTTCTGTGTAAATTCCTCGAATGCCTTTTTCATAATCTTATAATCTTTGACACTTCCCAGGCATTTAACTATCTTGCCATTTTTTTCCTTTTCCTTCTCTGAGAATTTATTAATCAAATAGTCAATCATCTGAGATAAGGATAGAGAACGGTCTTCCTCCTTGATTTCTTTCTCTTTCTTTTTCTCAAAGCTAAGAGCCAATTCAGCGGGACTCCATTTGCGCCCTTCTTCTTCCCACTCTTCTGCAACCTTCTGATACTTCAGTTTCAGGTCAAGAAGCATCTTATTCTTTTTAATAGCGTCACTTGTCTTGGAAATAAATGATTGAGAGGCATTATCCCAGTCCTTGATAGGACCAGTAATGTTAAGCACTTTAGAAACTCGGTTGTAGCCTGTTTGGAAAAATATCATTTCCAATTTCACCAGTTTTTTGTCCTTTGGGGTCACTTTCCCTTTAATGTTGATTGAATACATATTAATTGGGTTTATGTGTACTCATGTAGGCTAATTTTTGCCTACATAGAAGCCTACATAAGAATAGAGGTTACCCACTATTTTTGTTTATTTCAGCCTCTCACCCGATTAACCACCCATTAGATAATGATTTAACAATCAGCATTTTAAATACACTTTCTTCATATATGGCAATAAAAAAAGGCTATCTTCCCAGACAGCCAATCTTTTGTTAACCTTAAATCTAATACTATGAAAAACACAATGCAAAGGTACGTATTCTTGAGATAGTTCCAAATTTTAGAAATAAAAAAACGCTTGTTATAACATGGTTTAGCAAACAAACTTTTTTCTTAACAAATAGCAGATTGAAAGAGTGGAGTTGGTTGCTTTTTTGTTCATTGGAAATAAAACATGTTTGTTACGGCAATAACTCATTGTATTATTCTTAATTCGATTATTTCCATTATCTTTGCACT
>OBKS01001160.1_pt1 | contig 20094 bp, 22 predicted proteins | sample 1517381 | NCBI WGS metagenome assembly OBKS01 (sample SAMN04571686, study PRJEB22368) | human gut metagenome | biome: human gut; material: stool | host: Homo sapiens | place: Luxembourg | collected 2012-08-03 | reverse complement strand
GAAGCCTTCTGAAAAAATATTTTAGTTTTTTCTGCTTTTACTCTTGACTTTTGCGTGTCGAAGGAGGGAAATCGTTCTCCCCAAACGGATTTTCCAAAAAGCACGGTCTGTCTATTTCCTTTTCCAACTGTGGGATATCCACCGGGCCGAGCAGCCCAGCAGCGTTCCCAGCGTGTTCATGATGACGTCGTCCACCTCGCATCTTCCCAGACTGTAACGGTACTGCAAATATTCAATTCCCGCCGAAGAAAGGCACGCCAGCACGACCGTGACGGGGACGGACAGCTTCCATTTCCCCAGCACGAACGGCAGGGACAGCCCGATGGGGAAAAACAGCAGAACATTCATCAGCATCGACCGGTACAGTTCCGGCTGCTCTCTGGCCTTCCGGAAGCTCTGAAATGGAACAAGCACAGCTTCCGCCGTTTCTTCCCCTCTTGCGCAGATCGTCATATAGAAGATCACCGCCGCGATCCCGGCAAAAACGGCCGCGTTGAGTATCCGCCACCGCCTGCTGCCCTGTTCCCTGCTCCCCAGATATCCCCACAGCACCGCCGCCAGGATCATGAAGATCATGATCCTGTGCAGCGGCTGTATATAAATCAGCCAAAAAAGTTTATTCATGCTTTTTTCCGTTTCCCAATACGGTTTGCCGCGCTTTCCAGCAGCCCGCGGAGGTACTGGAATTCGCTCGTCTTAAAATAAACCAACAGCAGCAGACCGTTGGATAGCGCCAGAGCGAGCAGCGCCTTCACACCAAAGCTCAGCAGCACATTTTCCAGCGACACCAGTGAAACCGCATACCACGTTCCAGCGGCATCCAGAACGGAAACCACAATCTCCCGCCCCTCCCGGACAGCGTATCTGGCAAAGGAGACCTCGAATACGTCCCGGCAGACAAAATAGGGCTTTGCCCAGAAGGACAGGGCAAGGAAACTGACCAGCGTGCCAAACAGAACACCGGCAATGCCGTACCGCTTTGCCAGAACGATAGAGATCACCATGTTTGCAATGGCTTCCGCCATCGGGATAAACCGGTCCGGGTAATACAGTCCGGCCGCGTTTTTGGCAATGTCGATCCCGGAGTTGATCCCCTTGAAATAGTATATCGCAACTGCCAGAATCAAAATGGCCTTTGTCAGCACAAAGTCCTGCCCCAGCCAGATCGCAACGAACGGCTCTACCAGACACAGCAGGCAGGTCGCCGTGAACGTATACAGCCAGTAGTTGATAAAATCTACCCGCTTGTACACTTCGTATGCCCGCTCCTTCGTTTCGCTTGCGATCAGGTTGCCCATGCTGGCTGTAACACCGCTGGAGAAGGTGGTCACAAACCCGGAAACAGAAGTGATCAGGGTCGTGTAATTGCTGTACATACCCACGGCGGTCACGCTGACCAGCGAGGAAATAACCAGATTGTCGGAACACTGGGAAATGATATAGCCCACCTTCCCCAGAAAAAGCGCCTTGATGTTTGTAAACAGGCTCTTGCGGACTTCGGGGTCAAGCTTCCGGACGTTCTTGTCCTTCAGATATGGATACCGCCTGTCAACAATGCGGCAGAAAATCAGGTTCTTGACAATGGTCGTGCCGATGTCAACAGCAAGGTACAGAATATAATTCTGCGCAAAATACAGTATCAGCACCTTCAGCACCAGCACCACGATCTGCGCAATGGTGCTTGCGATGGTATAAAGATACTTATTCTGGTCCGAGGTGTTCAGCGTCGTTTTATGGACCCACAAATAGGAGGACACCGAACCAAGCAGGAACAGCCAATACACGAGATTGGCATCCGGCGCGGTATTGTCTTTCAGGAAGAATGGAAGCAGCGGGTAAAATGCTATCCCGATCGCAGCCGTTCCTATCGCCAGAGCGCGGTAAGTATACTTGAAAAACCGCATCAGCGATTTGACCTGTTCAATATCGTTTTCCGCCAGAGGTTTATACAGCGCATAACCGATCGCCAGTCCTATACCGGACTCCGCCAGCGAGAAAATGGTCAGGATGTTGCTCATCAGGCCGTTGATGCCCAGATATTCCACGCCCACACTGTAGATCAGGACCCGCCGGGACAGGAACCCCAGCAGAATCACGATCAGCTGCGAGGCAAACGATACCACTGTATTTGTGACAGATTTCTGCGTTCTGGACCCTTTCACTTTTTGATCTCCTTAGCTTAGACATTGGGAAAGCGCCGTCTGACGGCACAGTCATGTTCGTATGCTTCACCGCGAATGGTTCCGCAGGGGTCGCTCTTCCGTCTTCCTTTTCATTCTTCCAGAATCCGGAAAACCCGCTGAATTTCCCCCTCGTTTCCCTTTCCCTCGGACTGCTGGTACTGACGGATATGGGCATACAAAGCAGGGTCGCGCATCAGACGCAGAATTCCCTCTGCTACGGCCTCCGGGGTCATTTCCACCACAAGGCCGTTTTCACCCTGTACCATCTGGTCATATACGACGTCAAAATTGGTTGCCACGCAGGGGCGGTTCAGAATTCTGGCCTCGGTCAGCGTCAGGCAGTAGCCCTCAAAGCGGGAAGTCTGCACGTAAATATCTCCCGCTTTCATATAGGGGTAGGGGTTTGCCTGCACTCCCAACAGAATGAAATCCTTCTGCAAACCATATTGGCCGATCTTTTCTTCCAGCATTTTTCGCTCCGGGCCTTCGCCGCAGACCATCCATGTAAAGTCCGCGCCCTGTTCCTTCAGAATATGGGCGGCTTCAATCGCGATGTCATATCCCTTCTGCGTCACCAATCGTCCCACGGTCGTTATCACCGTTCCGTGAAGGGACGGCAAATCGGCCGGTTCCTCCGCCATGCTTCTTATGAGCTTTTCGCTGTTGATGTCGTAAACCGTTACCACTTTTTCGGCGTATTCGGGAAAGACCTCTCTGAATTTTTCCGACAGCTGCTCCGAAACGCAGGAAATATAATCATATTTCCCATAAATTTCCCGGTCAAAGCCTCTGTTAAATCCAACGCCCTCGTAGTCGGCATTGACCCATGCGATTTTCTTCTCAGCGTTAACTTTTTCCGCAACAAAATGCGTGGGCGTCCCCTGACCCCATGCAATGGCCACGTCATACGCCCCGGGAAGCAGGTCAAACGCATTGCGCGCACCATTCCAAAGCACCTGCGTGGCATGGAGGGGTTTACCGGCGCGGTCGTTCTTTCTCAGCTGTCCGCTGACTGCCAGGCGTGCCTTTAAGAAGCGGGTGTTCCCGGCTGTCAGCTGCTTTACAAGGGGCAGACCGCAGAACTGAAAATAGGGTATCGACGGCAGAATCTTCACCTGCGGCGGCAGCAGCCTTTCAAACGTGCCGCCCCGGTTTATCATCTGCAGATACACGTCATACCGCTGGTAGTCAAACAGGTTCAGCAGGGAGGACAGGCTCTTTTCCGCGCCGCCCACGCCCATGGAATTGATCATGAACAGGATCTTCTTCATCGTTTCCCCTCTGACAAAACGTTTTCAATGTACGCTTTGGACACGCTTACTTTCTCGTCCAATCTTTCCAAAATCTGTGGGTAGTCGATCCGCGGGCAGTCCCTGCCGGCGCTGTCCATCAGGCAGTCCCGCAGGCCAAGGCCGTAAAGAAGGTCCCGCATTCTTGTATTGATATGCTCCTGCCGGTTGAATACCACGAACTGCTTCCGGAAAATCAGCGAAAACGCGGTGGCGTGGAAGGAGTTGGATACCACAAACTGCGCATGGTGTACCAGATTCAGGAACGTCAGCGGCCCATCCTGCTCGAAGCATCTGTCGCATTCTTTGCAGGAAAGCACCGAGTACAGCTTCCATCCGTTTTCCTCCGCCATTCTCCGCGCGAAGCGAACCATCTCCGGATTGCGGTCAAAATCGTACAGCAGGACATACGGCTCCGTATTGGGAACGGGCTTCTCAATGGAAGCCCATGCTTCGCTGTCCAGCAGGAACACCGGGTCCATCACCTGCACGGCCCCCGGAATGCCCAGCCGCTCCACGATTGCCGCCCCGGAGCTTTCCCGAACCGAAATATGATCCAGCCCGGACAGCCGCCGCTTCACGGCCGGCTTCCATTCCTCCGGAATGTCGTCCACGGCAAAGCTGGCCGCGTAGGACGCTCTGACGCTGCCCGCAGGCGCAAAGTCCAGATAGAACGCCGGGTCTTTTCCGTTGGGGAAAAAGCAGTTCCATATCTGGTCGCTTCCCGCAAAGTAGACGTCCGCTTCCGGCGGGTTTTGCTTCAAGTCGTCATTGGACGTGTAGCGGCGCGGGGTCAGCGGCAGGAACTCCGCGGTAAACCGGTCGTATTCCGCTTTCCGCTCCCCGTTTCTGGCCTTAAGCCGCCCCGGCAGTTTCGCAAGGTTATACAGCTCCCGAATGACCGGCTTATCATATGCGGGGTTCCCCAGCCCCCAAAGCGGATAATGATTGCTCAGATAGTCCGGCTTATAGTCAATGATCTGGGCGTCATGCCCCAGCTTGCGCAGGTAGGTCACCAGCGCGTAGGCCTGCAAGCTCGCGCCCACATTGTACACGTCATGGCAGGTAATTGTTTTGATCTTCATACGTTTTCCAGCAGCCTGTAGATCTTCTCGATCTCCCCGGCGTTTGTATAGTCTCTTATTTTCGTGTTTTCGGTCAGTTTTTGCCGCAGCGCCTCATCCCGAAGCACTGCCGCGATCCCCGCCGCACAGCCTTCGTTGTCCATGGGGACGATCACGCCGTCCACGCCGTCCTCCAGCTGGCTGGCGGAGGTGGCGTAACCGGTGATCACCACGGGCTTGTTCAGGATCTGGGCTTCCCGAACGGTCACCGATTTTCCCTCATACCGGCTGGGCTGGACGTACAGGCCGCAGGCTTTGATGTAGGGGTACGGGTTTTCCTTTTTCCCCAGAATGATGACCCGCTCCTCCATCCCGGCGTCCTGTATCCGCTGCCGGATCAGCGCTTCATCCCCGCCGTAGCCGATGAGATACCACTTTACATTGCAGCCCGAAGCCAATATCCGGCGGCAGATATCCGGCACATTGTCAAAATTCTTGGCAGCGCAGAACCGGCCAATCGACAGCAGGCGAATGCTGCCGTCTGACGGCATCTCCCGCTCGGCGGAAAATGCCGCGCTTCTGCTTTGCACAAGGTTCTTTGACAGCATATTTTCCACAACAATGGACTTGTTCGTCAGATAGCCGTGCTTCGCGTCAAACGCCTGCTTGCACGCATCCGACACGTTCACCACGTAGTCGGACATCCCCCACATTTCCTTCTCGATGGCGTCGCAGAAGACCATCTGAGAAGCATCGGTGTGGAACCATGACATCCTGACCTTCGCGGAGACCTTTTTCCCGACGATGTAATGCGGGTCATTGAAGCTGATCGCAAGGTCGTAGTCTCCCGGAATATCCGGAAGATAGGGGATGCACAGCTTGTGGAAATACTGCTTGTAGTTATGTCCGCTCTGCATCGGGCCTCTGAAAAGGCTGGATCTGATCTTCGCCGCGGCCCTCGCCATCCCAATCGGGATGCAGCCCTGCGCAAAATTCTGTTTCATGGATTCCGTCAGCGCCCGGTACGCCTTCATCTCGGGAAGCAGACGAACATTGGGGTTGAGCATCGACATCAGTTCGCCCTCATGGGCATACAGGAACAAGTCAACGTCATAACGGTCATAATCGATGGTATCCAGCAGTCCCAGCAGACTGCTCTCCGCCCCGCCAAGCTCCATATTAAAATGCAGTATGATGATTTTTTGTTTCATGCTCTGTTCCAATCACTTTTTTCGTAAGCCCCGAAGCGCATAATAGTAGTGCTCCCCTAAAAACCGGAGCTTTTCCTTAAGCGGCAGTTCTCCCTTTACTACAGCTTTCCTTGCTCTGGCGATGATTGGGCGAAGCTCCTGCTGCACATCGTCCATGTGGTACTTTTTCGCCTGACGCAGCCTGAAGTCCGCCAGCTGCAGCAGATTCGCGTAGGCGCAGTCGCGGTAAAGCAGTTTCTCCCCGGAGCGCTCCAGAATATCGATATCCTCAAGCGTATCGTATACCTGCCCGACCCTCTGCCGCTGGCCTGCCGAATTGGAGATAGAATTCCCGTTCCGATAGTAGTAGTACAGGGTTTCGGAAATGGAAACCACCTTCTTACTGTTCAGGACAAATCGAATCGCAAAGTTTCTGTCTTCAATGTAGTGCAGGCTCGGGTCGAACCGGATGCCCCCCATCGTTTCCCGGCAAAACAGCTTGTTCCATGCCACGCTGTATTTGTACTGCGCCTGAAGGTATGTTTTCCGGAAGTAATCGTCCCTTGTCAGTTCCTCCGCCGCGTTGCAGCCCTCTGCCGGGCGGTTTGCCTCCGTAAAGTCGAAATGTTCTTCCGTCCCCTGCGCAAAATCGCACAGCACCAGATCTGCACCGTGTGTCCGCGCCGCTTCCGCCAGCCGTTCATACATCAAGGGGCTGATGTAGTCGTCGGCGTCAACGAAAGCGATCCAGTCCCCCGACGCATGGTCAATGCCGATATTCCGCGCGTTGGACAGCCCGCGTATCTCCGTGGAGATCGGTTTTATCCGGCTATCTCCGGCCGCCAGCGCTTCCAGTACCTCCCATGTATTGTCCGTCGATCCGTTTTCGACGGCAATGATCTCAATATCCCGGAACGTGCTCCCGGTAATGGAGCTGATGCACCGCTCGATGTACGCTGAACCATTGTACACCGGCACAATAACGCTTATCATTCCGTGCCCCCCTGTCAGAACGGGAGATTCCGATATCTCCAGTTCATCAGTTTTACATACCACTTATCCTTCGATTTTTCCGGCGCGGCTCCCCTCCACGGGGTCTGCGCCAGATTTTCCCAGTACAGCGCCTTTAACGGGTGCCTGCAATCCCTGCACCACGGTCTGCTGGTGAAGCTGGGGGTGTAATGCAGGATCACCGGTGCCTTTTTCGCGGCCTCTATTTCCTCCTGAGGGTAAAACCCTGCTTCCTCGTGAAAATAGTTCAGCAGCTTTTCCCGGCTGAGCATGTAATGGATGGTCATGAGATTGTCTTTTAAGGGCAAGTTTACATAATCTCCCATCAGCACGCCGTTGAGGACGCCCTGATCGTGGTGGACGACATTGCCCCCGTGTCCTTCAATAAAGGACACGCACCTTTCCCCCATTTTCCGGGCGCGCCATTCCGCCAGATCGATCAGAAGCAGTCCCGCGTTGAAATAGCGCATTCCGGCCTGCAATCCAACAGCCGCCTTGGTGTCCGCGCTGATGCCGTCCTGCACCGCCGCCAACACCTTGCCGTCCAATGGCGTGTTCCAAAGCTCGCGGAGCGGTTCGCAGACGATCATGTCACAATCTGCATACAGCACTCTGTCAACGGTTTCAGGCAGCATCTCTCCGACGAACAGTCTGGCATAGGAGCTGATGGAAATGTCCCAGCTCATGTTCAGCCGGAGCTTTTCCTTCCACTCAAGGAAAGGAAGAAACATAATTTCAGCATTGGAAAACCGGCTCACCATTTCCCGAAGTTTATCTCTGTTCTCAGGCGAGATATCATTGTCGATCACGTACAGCCGGATATTTTCAAACTCGGCGTTGTGCCTGAGCAGGGAGTAGATCGACACGCCCATATGTTGGGCATAGTTATCGTCGCTGGAATACAGGACATTCATCCGCTTTGTATCATCTGCCACGTCCTTTTGCCCTCCCCAGGATAAAATGCACCGGTTTGCTGATCGCCGACCGCAGCCGCTTGTGCCATGGCATCCAGCTTGCCGAATACCAGTGGATCGAATGGGTATTCTCCGTTTTCCGCAGTTCGCCGGTGACGCTGCTTCTGGGGTTTAAATAATCCTCCGGGAATACCACGGCGCCGCTCAGCTTCTGCTTTTCGCCGTTCAGCTCCAGCCCGAGCTTCAGCAGCGCATCCGTATTGAGCCGGGGGCAGCCGATCGTCCCATGCTGCCCGTCCAGCAGCGGGTCGTATTCTGCCAGCATCTGCCGCACCGCCGGGTTATGGGGTTCCGCGCCGAAGCCCTCGCCGGTGTTGACGAACCGGTCATTCTCAAAGCCGAAAAAGGCCGGATTGTCCAGCAGCTCATCAAAGGAACGCACCGCCTCCACGTCCGTGTCAAAATAAATGCCGCCGTGCTCCTCCACGATCAGAAGCCGCAGATAATCCGTCAGGAACGCATACTTTTTCTCCTTATAGCACATCTGCGTATAGGCATTGCGGTTCACGTCGAAGTTATCTTCGCTCCACTCGATGATTTCATAATCCGGGCAGTATTTTTTCCAGCTGGCAATACATTTCTGTGCCAGCCTTGGCTTTTCCCCCCTGCCGAACCAGCAGTAGTGAATTTTTCTGGGTATCATATACGCTCCTGTTCGTTTACAGCGAATACAGAATCTGCCTGAGCAGCCGCCTGGGCGCTTCCTTTTTCAGCTTCTGCATCACCATTTCCGCGATCTTGCCATACTCTCCATGCTCCAGATATCCTGAAATCCGGTGCTTTTTATTTCTATCCTGCAGCGCTTTCAAAGCATCCTGCACTTCCGGCAGGGCGGCCACACGCCCGATTTCCTTTATCAGTTCCATCTCAGTGTGCTTTCCCTGCCGTTTGTACATCTCAAACCAAGTCATCAGAACGTTCAGCAGTTCAACTGCCATGAAATACTCCGCATCCTGGGGCATGGGATGTTTTTGCCGCATTTCCGTTTTGAAACGGTAAAGGCGCAGGAAATCATCCAGCATATATGGCATATACCGGGACGTGTTTCCGCCGATGCGGTAATTGTAGACTGCCTCCGGCAAAATGCCAAGCCGCCGCGTTTCAGGCATCAGACGAAGTGTTATGCTCAAATCGTCTCCCATAAACCATACGACAGGGGGATAACCCATTACCCGTGTGATCAGCTCCGTGCGATAGAGCTTCGCATACAGTGATACGGGATAATTGCTGATACCAAAGCAGCTGATATATAAATCGTTGATAATATCCTCTCCGGAATATACTTTGGGCTGCTCAAAGCAGGGGGCGTGAAACCTGCTGCGGAATCTGACGCCCTTCCACATTTTCACTGTGGCAGCACACACGCAGTCCAGATCATTTTTCCCGGCTTCCTCATAGAGGACACGAAGCGCGTCTGGTTTCAGCATATCGTCCGCATCACACAGGCAGATATACTTTGACGTCTGGGCATATTCCGAAAGTACGCCCGCAGCCCGTGCCAGCACCGCGCCCTGATTGGGCTGGTGTATCACGCAAACGCGCGAGTCCTTCGCCGCGTATGTATCGCAGATTTTCCCGCTTCCGTCACTGGAACCGTCGTCCACCAGAACCAGACAGAAGTCCTGAAAGGTCTGGTTCAGGACGCTTTGGATACACTGCCGCAGATATCGCTTCGCGTTATAGACCGGGATCACAACACCGATTTTCTTTTCTGCCGCCATTTTCTTTACCCTTCCGTTCGTGCTTTCTTTCTGATATACGCCGTCAGCAGCCGTCCCGCCGGGATGCACAGCGCTGTCAGAAACGGTCTGGGGGATTCCCGGACATAGTGGGGATTCCCGCTGATCTGGCTGCTGGAACAGTAGTGGATCACGTCGATTACATTCCGCTTCCAGTCCTTGATGTACTTCAGATTCTCTTTGCGAATGAACGTAAAGCCCTGGGGATTGCGCAGGTACTGCCGCAGCATGTTTCTGGAGGATCCGTCCGGCTGGTATTCTACATTGCACAGCACCGTATTGGTGGTCACCAGCTTGTACTTCTGGTCGCAGAGCTGGTATTTCCATCCCAGAGAAACATATTTTTCTCCATCAAAAACCGGATACGGCGGCAATTCTTTCATGATGTCGGTGCGATACACCAGCTTCTTGTCGCCGCTTCCGCCCACGTCGTAAAACCCGGCCAGAGTGGTCTCCTTCATATCTTCGGGAAAGCCCGTCCCGATCACCTTTCCGGTGTTCATATCGGCGTCCAGTCCGATGATACCGGCGTATTTCCGGCGGTCGGTCTTCTCCCACAGGTCCACAATGCAGCGAACCGCGCCGTCTGCCAGCGCGTCGTCTGAATCGATGCAGACATTCAGCTCCGTGTCAATGTTCGCGTAGGCCGCGTTGTGGGCGGTGTGCATTCCGCCGTTTTCCTTGTAGAGATAGCGTATCTCAAATTCCGTCTCCTCTGCCTGCCAGACTTTGACAAGCTCCGCCGTGTTGTCGGTGGAACCGTCGTCCACCACAAGCCATATGAAGTCCTTGCAGTCCTGCCGCCGGAGAGAAGCATATGTACGGGGAAGGGTGTGTCCCCGGTTGTAGGCGGGCGTAAAGATCGTCAGTATCGGCATAGCTCCCTCCTATCTCTGCGCTGCCTGTAAATAAAACGCCTGCAGCCACTTGGCGTTCTCCACAACGTCAAAGCCTGCGTCCCTGATTTCCTCATAAGTATTGCGGCGTGGGATTCTGGCAAGCTCCAGAACGCTGTCTGCCCATTCTTCCGGCGGCGCGCTCAAGGGCAGGACATGAACCAGATCCGTTTTCCTGCACTCGATCGGGACGCTGTCGGAGATCAGCACCGGCAATCCGGCGGCCTGCGCCTCGATGCTGGCGACGGAAAGCCCCTCGAACAGCGACGGAAACAGAAACACATCCATCGCCTGAAGCAGCTCCGCCACGTCGCCGCGGGTTCCCAGAAATTTCACCCACGGAGTCAGCCCCAGCTGCTCTGCCTTCCGGTGGATTTCCTTTCCGCCCTCACCGGCGTCATTTCCCACCAGCAGCAGAACCGCCTCGGGATTTTTCGTCCGGACAGCCTGAAAAATATCAATGATAAACTTATGGTTCTTCTGCGGATAAAAGCGCCCCACGTGGCCGATGACCAGCTGATCCTCCCCGATGCCCAGCGACTGCCGCATTTTCTGCCGGATTTCCGGGCGGTAGGCATACTGACGGGCGTCGATGGCGTTGTTCAGCTGGATGAAGCGGGCTTCGTTCTTCCTGCCGAACAGCCAGTCCCCGGATTCCTTGCCGCATATGAACAGATCCGTAATATGCGGCCGCATCATGGCTTTGTAATACCAGCGGACGGGAGATTTGAGGTCGATCCCGTATGGACGGTTATGGGCATGGCAGATGCGCACCGGGACACCGGCCTTTTCCGCTTCCCGGAAATCGTAATAGCCAAGCTCGGACATGTGGGAATGGATCACCCGGTACTCGGGATGCTCTGCGTAAAACGCCCGCACCGTCTTCCGGTACTCCCCGGCAGTCCAGGGGCGAATCGGCGGCATCCGGTAGATCCTGCCGCCAAGCGCCTCGATCTCATCGTCATAGGCGCCGCGCTCCTGACGGTGCACCATGAAATCGTACTGCACCTTGCTTCGGTCGATGTTCCGATAATAGTTCATCACCATGGTCTCCGCGCCGCCGCGGTTCATGATGGTAAACAGGTTCAAAACCCTGACTGGCTCTGTCGTCATGCATTACCTCTCCTCTCAGGAGAATACTCCCAGAATGTCGCTGTTGTACCCCCACGAACCCTGATGGGACATCTGATAGCAGTAGAAAATAAAATACAGAATGTAAAATCCCACTTTCAGGGCGCTCCTGTTTCGACTGCTGACCGTCACATTCAGAAGGTAGGGATAGAGGATCAGACTGTAGCCGGCGGTATACGTTGCCAGACGGATCACGTACAGTCCGCATGTAAACGTCGCAAGAAGATTCAGCAGAAAGTTTATCAGCGACATATTGATGCAGATGTGTATCATTTTATTGCCTGCATCAATCCGGTCACGGTGGATATACGCGATCACCACCGGCACCGCCGCGATAACAGGGCGGATGATGGAAGAACCGGAATCGCTGTTCATGGCCGCCACCGCATAGTCATAGGTCGAATTTGCCAGAGAGCTTTCCACGGCATCCAGAATCGGCCGCAGGAAAAACAGGCCGACCACAGCCGCAATAATAATCAGGTTCTGCTTGGGGCTCCACGCCCTGCCTGTTACCATGAAATAGACCGGGATGAACAGATACGCACTGTTGTGGAACTGCGCCGCAAAGAGACACAAAAGGATATAGGGGATCGTTTTTCCCTCTTTGATGAATATTGCGCCGCCGAACAGAAGCACCACGGCAAACCACTGCCGCATCATGGAAAAGTAATTATAATACAGTGTGGTAGCGAACAGCACAAAGCAGCTGTCCAGAAAGCTGACGGACTCCCTGCGCAGCACATGAATGAAAATGCAGGACTCCACCGCCGCAAACAGGCCAAACCACCCGTGGTAATCGTCGCTCACGTACATCTTGAAGATGTTGGCGGTTATGTCAAACGCTTTGTCTTTGCCGTCCCCGTCAAGGATTCTGGAAACGTCGTCCCATGTGCCGGGGATATGCTCAAACGACTGAATATAGCCGGAGGTATCGTTCATTCCGGAGCGCATGGCGGCCAGATAGGCGATGTAGCCGAACACGATCAGCCAGGGCATCAGCGGCGACTTGTAATCGTAGCGTTCGCCGTAATATATGGAATTCAGCTTGTGATACCGGATTGGCCGCTCCCAGATCAGGGCGCAGACCAGAATCACGGCCAAAACCGAAAAATGAATCATCATTTTCTTGTTCCTTTACCTTGAAATAATCCTCTGGATCACGGTGAGCAGCACGTACACCCCAAAGGCAAATCCATGTCTGGCGCAGCCGTAAAACAGTTTCCAGTGGATTGGGAAATAATTTAAGGGCAGGTTTTTGTACGCCTTCCGATACCTTTCCTGACGGATGATCCTGCGGATATCCTTCACTTTTTTCCCCATCGACTGAGTGGAAACCGTAATGTTCAGCCCCAGCCCCAGAATGCCCAGCGCGATCCTGTTATTCAGCGCGGCTTCATACTCGCTGCCCAGCTGGTTTGACCGGATGATGGCTTCCATCCGGTCGTAGAGCGTCTGCCACTGGTCATACAGCCTTGGGCTGTACCCGGACGTGACCGAGGAAGACCCGTCCCTGCGGTAATGATACAGGTACGCTGCCAGATACACCACCCTGTCGGCCTTTCCAAAAACCTCCAGATTGAAAAAGCCGTCCTCGTAGCTTCCGATCTCCGCCAGATCGACAAATCTGGCGCCGCTTTTCTGAATCAGGGAACGCCTGTACAGCTTTCCCCAGACCGGGCAGAGGGAATCCACCAGCTCCGGGTGGGAAAGCTCCTCTCCCATTGCCCCGACAAATCTTCGGTGCAGCTTTGCCCGGACTTCTTCCTTTTCAAAAACCGTCGTTTCCGGGAAGATGACTTTCCGGGAGGAACGGTTCTCCGTTTCGCTCACATACGACCACATCACGATATCCGCGTCATATTCGCGCATTGCGTTCACCGCGTTTTCGCAGGCGTCCGGCTCGACCCAGTCGTCCGAGTCCACGAACATGATGTATTCCCCGCGGGCGCAGTCCAGCGCGTCGTTCCGCGCCTGGGATACGCCGCCGTTCGCCTTATCGATGACCTGTATCCGCGCATCCTCATCCGCGTACCGCCGCAGGATATCCGGACTGCCGTCACGGGAGCCGTCGTTGACGCAGATAATTTCCAGATTCGGGTATGTCTGGTTAATCACACTGTCAAGGCACTGTGCCAGATACCGCTCCACATTGTAAACGGGAATGATAACGCTGACCAGCGGCTGTTCCTTCATTTTCCGGCACCTCCTGTCATGCGCAGATTATAGTCGTTTGATCGTTTCTTCGACGACCCTTTTCTTGTCAAACACGGCTTCCATACGTTTCCTGCCCGCTAAGCCCATGGCTCTTCTCTCCTCCATGGACAGGGCGCAGAACCGCTTCATTGCCGCGTAAAGGCTGCCTGAGTCCTTTCTTTCGCACAGGAAGCCTGTCACGCCGTCCTCCACCGCTTCCATGCAGCCGTGAATGCGGCTGGTGATCACCGGCCGGCCGGAAGCAGCGCATTCCAAGTTGGTATTTGCCATTCCCTCATGCCACGAGGGCAGGACAAAGCAGTGGGACGCGGCGATGAACGGGCGGACATCCTCCTGATAGCCCCGGTATTTTAACCACCCTTCGGATTCGGCTTCTTCCACCACCGCGCCGTAATCTTCCTCGTATCCGCCCACCATGTCCAGCGTGCAGGGGACGCCCTCGCCGGTGAGCCGTCTCATGGCCGAAAGCAGCTCGTCAACGCCCTTTTCCCGCATGATCCGGCCGATGAACAGGAATTTTACAACGTCCCCCGCCGGGTAGTCCGCCACGGCGTAGCGCTCCAGATTGACCCCTGCCCCGCTTAAGAGGCAGGTCTGGCGCTCTTTCACGATTTTCGCGTCAAGAAAAATCTGCCGGTTTTCTGCATTCTCAAAAAATACCGTCTTCGCCTTTTTGCAGCTGAGCCGGTACATCGCCGTGACCATTTTTTCAGCAATCCGCCGCTTTCAAAGGCTGTCCCCAGTCCGGTGATGTTGACGGCGTAGGGGATCCCCGCCAGCCGCGCGGCAAAGCCGCCGTAGATGTTCGGCTTGATGGTGTAGCAGATCACTTTTTCCGGCTTTACCTCCCGGAATATGCGCCGGTAGGTGGCAAACAGCTTTGCGTCCCTGACCGGGTTCATGCCCCGCCGTTCCATGGGCGTGTCGAAAAAAAAGCACCCCATCTCCACCAGCGGCGCCACCAGTTCCCCGTAGGGGAGGGATATATACACCTCGTTCTTCGTCAGAAGCTCCTGTATCAGCTCCCTTCGGAACTGGTACAGGCCGACGTCGAAATTCGTCAGGATCAGAATTCTCATTTGATTTTCTCCGCGGGAACGCCTGCGTATGTCCCGCTTTCCGTGATGCTTTTGATAACCACCGCGCCCGCGCCGATCCATGTTCCCGCGCCGATGCTTACTGTCCCCGCCACATGGGCGCCCACGGCTATATGCACAAAGTCTTCCAGAACGCAGTCGTGGTCAACGGACGCGCAGGTGTTGATGATGCACCCATCGCCGATGACCGCGCCGGGGTTGATGACCGCCCCCGCCGCAACCAATGTGCCGGTGCCGAGGGTCACGTCCTCCCCGATGACCGCGGAGGGGTGGATCAGCGTCGTGACCTGTTTCCCGGCGGTGAGCAGCATCTCCTGCATCCGCCTGCGAACCTGCGGATTGCCGATGGCTACGAAGAAATCGCAGTCATATTCCGAAAACCGGGCGCTTTCCCCCATCACGGGATAGCGTCCGCACGTTTTTTTCGTGTCGTCCAGAAACGCAATGCTGTCGTAGCCGTTTTTTCCGGCAATATCCGCGGCCGTGCCCGCTGGCGCCGAGGATCACAAGCCGCTTCACTTTGCCACCATCCCGTTTCCCATGAATTCCTCCATCGTGACAGACGTTTCCGAGGATATGCCGCCACGCCTTACAAATGCCGCCATCACGCTGCCCCAGATGATCTTCAAGTCTCCGAGGAAGGTAATGTGGTCTACGTACTTTACGTCCATTTCAAATTTGTCCTGCCAGCTGACCGTGTTTCTGCCGTGAACCTGCGCGTAGCCGGACAGCCCCGGGCGGACTTCGTGCCGCCGGTGCTGACGCTCGCTGTACCGGGGCAGATATTTGACCAGCAGCGGCCGGGGGCCGATGACCGACATGTCCCCCTTCAGAATATTGAACGCTTCGGGAAGCTCGTCCAGACTGGTCGCGCGAAGGACTTTTCCGAATTTCGTGAGCCGCTGTTCGTCCGGCAGAAGCTCGCCGTTTTCGTCCCGCTCGTCGGTCATGGAGCGGAATTTGTAGAGGTCGAAAATCTTCTCGTCCCTGCCGGGGCGGGGCTGTTTGAAAATGACCGGGCTGCCCAGCATGATGCGCACCAGAACCGCCACCAGTATGTACAGCCAGCCGAACACGATCAGCGCGGCCAGTGCGCAGAGGATATCCAGCGGCCGCTTGAAATACGTTTCGTAGGGGCCGTAAGGTTTATGCTCCATCGTTACTTCTCCGTTTCTGTTGGATACACCGTCACAGTGGTCTGCCGCTTCTGCACGATCACGCTGCCCGCCGGATATGCACCCTTCAGCACGCTTCCCGCGCCGACGATGCAGTTTTTGCCGATGCTCGTTCCCCGGAGGATGACCACATTGCAGCCGATCCAGCTGTTGTCGCCAATCGTCACCGGCGCGGTGACGAATTTTCCCGCCCCGATGCCGCCGGGAACGCGGTAATCATGGTCATGGTCGTAAATTTTCGTATCCGGGCCGATCTGCACGCCCTCGCCGATCACGATGCTTTCCATGCAGTTGACGCTGACGCCATTACCAAGCGCCGTATTGCTGCCGATCTCCAGCGTACCGCCGTCCATGGCCAGCAGCTTCGATCTTCTGTGGGCACGGACGTGCCTGCCCAGACGGATGGTGCCACCCTCCGCGATGACGACCTCCGTGTTAGGGGAAAACCGTTGAATGCCGGAATAGAAAAAATGATGGAAATGAAACAGCTTCATGATCCCGAATTTCACCGCGCTGAACAGCACGCTGACCAGATTAAAGATGAATCTCCGCAATGAAACGCCGCCTTTCCAAACTATTCAAAGCACCGCCGGATGACCTTGATGATCTGCTCCTGCTGCTCCTTCGTCATCTTGTTGTCGCTGGGCAGGCACAGACCTCTTTCAAAGATGTCCGCACCCACGTCCTCCACGCCGCCGGTAATGTAGGCGATGGCCTTTGCCCTGCCCTCGCCGGAGGGGGTGATGAAGCCGTTCATCCGGTACATGGGCTGCATGTGCATGGGCTTCCAGATGGGACGGCCTTCCGCGTTGATTCCCGCGATGGCCTCCAGGATCTCCGTAGGGCAGCTCTTTCCCTGCTCCGGGAGATACAGCGCGTCATTGTCGCTGCGCACCTGACGGCACATGGCGCTCCTGTCAATTACCAGCGCAGACAGCCAGTAGTTGGGGCAGGACGTTTCCGGGTCGAAGGGGTTCATCTCAACAGGGAGACCCCGCAGACAGTCCCGGTAGCGCTCCCAGATGGCTTTCTTCTGGGCGATGTGTTCTTCCAGATACGGATACTGACCCCGGACGACGCCCGCGATCACGTTGCTCATGCGGTAGTTGTAGCCGACTTCCTCGTGCTGATACCATGGCGTGTTTTCCCGCGCCTGTTTTGACCACTTCCGCGCCTTGTTCGCCACTTCCAAGTCATTGGTCAGCAGGCAGCCGCCGCTGGAGCCGGTGATGATTTTGTTGCCGTTGTAGGAGATCGCCGCGTAGTCGCCGAAGCTGCCCGTCTGCCTTCCCCTATATGTAGCGCCCATGGACTCGGCGGCGTCCTCGATGAGCAGCGCGCCGTGGGCGTCGCACACTGCGCGGATCTCGTCCGCCTTGCCGGGAAACCCATACAGGTGCGCCGCCACCACCAGCTGCACCTCGGGGTAAATCTCAAAGGCTCTTTCCAAAGCCCGGGGGTTCATGTTCCATGTGTCCCGCTCGGTGTCGATGAACACGGGGATGCCGCCCTCATAGACCACCGGGTTCAGCGTGGCGGCGAAGGTCATGTCGGAGCAGAACACCCGCCTGCCCTCCACTGCGCCGTGGCCGATGGCAGGTCTTCCGTAGAGCCGTTCCCCCGCGGCCCTGACGCACAGGTGCAGCGCCGCCGTGCAGGAGGACAGCGCCACCGCGTACTTCATTTCCGCCTTCTGCGCCGCGATATGCTCCACCTCGTTGATGTTCGCGCCCACCGTGGACATCCAGTTGGAATCATAGGCTTCCGTGATATATTTCAGCTCGTCACCATGCATCGTCGGCGAAGCAAGCCATACCTTCTTATCAAAGGGCTTTATGTCTGTTCTCCTGACATACATATCTCTATTCCTCTTTTCTGTGCCTTTGACAGACGTGTCATACTGAACTTAAAATCTTAAAAAAAGATTTTAATTGCCTGAATGGCATGGAGTTCATATGAGACTTGTTTTGTGATTTCTTTCCTTATAAATCACAAAACAGGCAGCGCCGTCAGGCGATGCCTTCCTGATTAAAATTAAGATTTTAATCAGGAAATAGTATCAGAAAAAGCTGATGGCCTCTCCCGTTTCCTTTTCCTGATCCTTGACCCAGTCCGCGTTCAGATCGTTCTGCACCACGGAATGGTCGGTCAGCTCGATCACCAGCGTATCCGCTCTGGCGGAAATGGATTTCACCACATATTTTCCGGCGGCATTTACCAGCGCCTGCTCGCAGTCCGCGTACTGCTGATGCTCTCCATTGACCACCAGCTCCACCTTGCCGTCGGCGCATTCCGCCAGATTTTTCAGCGTCACGCTGCCGCCGAAGCCCTGAAAGAAGCCGGAATAATCCTGCACCTCGACGGATGCTTCCCGGCAGATGGCCTTGATGCGGTTTCTGACCTCCTGCGGCATGACCGCGGAGGCGATAATGACGAAATTGACCCGGTACTTTTCAATGGCGCCCTTCAGGTTCTCCACGCCGTTGACCACGGGGACGCCGTCCAGCAGAGAGCCGAAGCCGATCTCCTTGTAGTTGAGGGCGCACACCGGACGGACGGTTTTCTCCCGCTCCAGCTCCTGAAGCACGATCTTGCCGGTCCCGCCTGCGCCGATGACCATTGCGTTTATCGTTGCACCTTTCCCGTTATTTGCCACCCTGACCTTTTCCATAAGGAGCAGCCGGTAGGAAAACCGGCTCGCGGTGATGAGACACGTCTGGGTAAACGCGCTGAGGCAGTAGAAGGAAATGGGCATTCTTATAAGGGGCGTTCCCCGGAGCAGGATGAGAGTTCCGATGATGTGGACGATAAAGCAGACCACGTTTGCCCCGACGATGCGGTTCAGGTCGTTGAAGCCCGCGTACTTCCAGATGCCGCTGTACAGGTTGAAGCAGCAGAAGATCACGAGACAGAGAATGGTGTAATACGGCGCGTAGCTGGTATAGGCTTCGATATACTGCGCCGCGGCGCTGTGGAACTGCTTCGCCACATAAAATCTGGTCAGCAGCGCAAGATAACACGCGGCATTCACCGCAATGATGTCATACACGACCAGTAAGAACCGTATGGCGAACCACCTGACGTATATCCACTTACTTTTCCTGTTTTCTTCCGGCATAAATTTCACTCTCCCAGTTTCTTTGCACGTAATTTCGGTCTGCTCACAGGGGTTGCAGATTTCCGGTCTCGCCGCAGTTTTTCAGCTCCATATGGTCAAGGGCATATTGCAGAGCCATGCCGATCAGCTCGTTCCGGGAACGGTTCGTCTTGGCCGCCAGGCGGTTGTATTCCTCCTGCAAGGCTCTGTCTATACGTATCGTCATTGTGACGGTTTTGTCTTCCTTCGGCGTCACGATGAATTTCTCCATAAACGCAGTCCTCCATTCATTTTGTTACATTATAGTGTTCACAAATTGCATAAAGCTATAACACAATAGCAAGTTGAATTTACAATGTGTTTTTGTGTTACTTCATTTTCCGAAAATACGCCAATCCGCGGAAATTTCCCCCAAAATACGGCAAAAAAGAAAGCCTTGACCACGAAAAAACAGTCAAGGCTTTTTTGATGCGGTTTTCATTTTATTCCCTGTCGGAGCCGATGATCCCGTATTCCTTCAGCAGCGCCACCCGCCCGTTTCCGATCTTTATGGACTGGGCGGCATTGTTGTCCGTGGGGCTTCCGGCGGTCTCCTTCCCGTATTTCAGAATACGGTTCACCCACGCAAGGGGCAGAAGATACGGCTTTTCTTTCAGGTAAGGGTAGCGCCCCGCCAGCTGCCGCGCCGGGGGAAAGACGGTTCGCAGCAGGCCGTTTCCCGCTTTCCGGGCGGCCGGGCAGCGGACGACCGCCGCGTAGATCATCGGCAGCAAGCTGTGGGACGCTGCCATGGCGAACAGCGCGTCCCATGTCTCCCGCTCAATATCCGTCTCCCAATCCACGGTTCTATCTTCCAGCGAGGCGCGGAGCGCCTGCAAAAATAACATACTTACCGGTTCCATATCCGTCACCCGATTCCAGACTCTTATATCAGATTCTACCGTATTGGGCGGAAAAAATCAAGACAGTTCGGGACGTTGGCAGCAGCCCGCTGAAAAATGTTAAGGCAACACCGCACAATTGCGTCTGCGAGT
>OBKS01001156.1_pt1 | contig 20137 bp, 14 predicted proteins | sample 1517381 | NCBI WGS metagenome assembly OBKS01 (sample SAMN04571686, study PRJEB22368) | human gut metagenome | biome: human gut; material: stool | host: Homo sapiens | place: Luxembourg | collected 2012-08-03 | reverse complement strand
CGACACGAGGATTTTCAGTCCTCTGCTCTACCAACTGAGCTATCTGGGCATTTGGATTTCCTGTTGGAAACCTTTGTTAATATAACATGAATTCACGAAAATTGCAACTGTTTTGTTGAAAATCGTGAAAAAATTGTGCTTTTGGGGGAATGGCGGTGTATTTTCGTTCGAGAATGTGGTAGTATAAAAGATATGCAAAGAGGAAGCAAGGAGAAGTATTAAAAAGATTATGAAAATTATTCTGACTGCGGTCAACGCAAAATATATTCATTCCAATCTCGCAGTTTACACGCTGCAGGCGAGTGCGGAGAAAGCCGGTGTGTTTCCGGAGATCCGTGAGTTTACGATCAACCAGTCAAAAGATTCCATGCTGCGGAGTCTGTTTCTGGCGCATGCGGATGTCGTCTGTGTGTCGTGTTATATCTGGAACATATCTATTGTGGAAGATTTGATTACGGAATATCACAAAATCAGCCCGGAAACGAAGATCTGGCTTGGCGGGCCGGAGGTGTCGTACCACGCGGAGGAGATGCTGGAGCAGTATCCGTTCCTTGACGGAATCATGAAGGGTGAGGGCGAAATTACCTTCCGTGAACTGGCAGTGTATTACCAGAATCAGGAGAACGGCACGGAGGGGAAAACGCTTGAAGAGATCCACGGCATTACATACCGTGATGCAGAAGGAGCCATCAAAAGCAACCCGTGGCGTCCGGTCATGGATCTGTCCGAGGTGGATTTTCCGTATGCGAATCTGAAAAAATTCGAGAACCGCATCATTTATTATGAGTCAAGCCGCGGTTGCCCGTTTTCATGCAGTTACTGTCTTTCTTCTATTGATAAGCGGCTTCGGTTCCGAAATCTGGATCTGGTCAAAAAGGAACTCGCCTTTTTCCTGGAACAGAAAATACCGCAGGTCAAATTTGTGGACCGTACGTTCAACTGCAAGAAAGACCATGCAATGGCGATCTGGAAATTCATTGCGGAGCATGACAACGGCGTGACGAATTTCCACTTTGAGATTGCCGCTGATCTGATTACTGAAGAGGAACTGAAACTCTTAAATACCCTGCGTCCGGGGCTGGTACAGCTTGAGATCGGCGTTCAGTCTACGAATCCGCAGACGATCGAGGCGATCCACCGGAAGATGGATTTTGGAAGAGTCACAGAGATTGTAAACCGGATTGCGAAGGGAAGAAACATCCATCAGCATCTCGACCTGATCGCGGGCCTGCCGTATGAGGATTATGACAGTTTCCGCCGTTCGTTTGCGGATGTCTATGCACTGCGTCCGCAGCAGTTACAGCTGGGATTTTTGAAAGTGCTGCGCGGTTCTTTCATGTATGAGCATACCGAGGAATATGACTGTCATTATCAGGAGCGCGAACCATATGAGGTACTGTACACGAAATGGCTGCCGTACGACGATGTGCTGAAGCTCAAAGACGTGGAGGAGATGGTGGAAGTCTACTACAACAGCGGCCAGTTCGTCCACACACTGCCGATGATCGAGCGTCTGTATGAGAACCCGTTCGATTTCTTCCAGGAGCTCGGCGATTTCTACCGGGCAAAGGGCTACAGTGAGGCGGCACATAACCGGATTCAGCGGTATGAAATTCTGCTCGAGTTTTTGCAGGACGAAAAACAGCAGGATGAAGCATTCTTCCGTCAGATGATGGTGCTCGATCTGTATGCGCGTGAAAATATGAAGACACGGCCGCGCTTTGCAAAAGATCCGTCCGAATGGAAAAACGAGTCGCGTGACTTTTATCAGAAAGAAGCCGAAACGAGAACGCTTCTGCCATCGTATACGACATACGATTGGAAGCAGCTGCAGCGCATGACGCATGTGGAAGTTTTTGATTACGATGTGCTCGGAAACGGGGAAAAGGCGCGTATGGTACTCCTGTTTGATTATCAGAAGCGCGATCCGCTGACGGGAAATGCGGAGATGATCGACTGCAGTGAGCTTTTTTACGCTTGACATTTCAAAAGAACATGAGATACTAGAAAAGGTAATAAAAGATGAAAATACAAGATTTTGTAGTGCTCGATCTTGAGACAACGGGTCTTTCTGTAAAGGAAGACCAGATTCTGGAGATCGGTGCAGTAAAAGTGCAGGGCGGAGAGGTCACGGCATCGTATGAGACTTTCGTCAATCCGGGCAGAAAAGTGCCGGAGCGGATCACGGAACTCACCGGAATCCGGGATGAGATGATTGCGAATGCGCCCGATGTGGAGACTGCTGTCCGTGGCTTTCTGGATTTCTGCGGCGGCCTGCCGCTTCTGGGACACAATATTCTGTTCGATTACAGCTTCATCAAGCAGGCAGCGATAAATGCCCGTCTGGACTTTGAAAAAGAAGCGTGGGATACGTTGAAAATTGCACGGAAAGCCCTCCCGGATCTGGAGAGCAGAAGCCTTGAAGCACTCTGCGGCTACTATCAGATCCCGCGGGAACACGCACACCGTGCAATGGACGATGTGCTGGAAACGCTGGCACTGTTCCGAAAACTGGAAGAAGGATTTTCGGAAGATCACCCGGAATGGTTTGCCGCAGCGCCTCTGAAGGCAAAAATGAAACGCGAGGTTCCGGCGACGGAGGCACAGAAAAAATATCTGGCGGATCTGATCCGGTACCATGAGCTGGATCTCGAACCGGAGTGGGGAGCACTCACAAAAAGCCGTGCATCCCGCATGATCGATCAGATTATTCTGGCACATGGAAGAATGGAAAAACGACAGAGAACTGAGAAAAAATAGAAGAGAAAAAGAAAGGATGGAACGATGAGTAATAAAGTCAATCGAAAAGCCCCGACAGAGGCACAGAAAAAGAAGAAAGATCCGCTGGCAAAGAAGAGAAATGCAGCAAAGATGCTGGCATTGATTCTTGCAGTGGTTATGGTGCTTGGTATGGTTCTTCCAGCACTTTTATGGCTGGTGTAAAGAGATTCTGTAAAAGACAGAGTGAAATGGGAAACGGATCAAGAAGAGGCACAGTATGAAAAACAGCAGAAAAATGAGAGGCCTGCTGGTGATGCTTATCGCATTTGCATTCTGCTTTCTGGCAGAACCAGTCAAAGCGGATGACCGGACAGCGCTGGACGGAATCTATGTAGAAGACATTTCCGTCGGCGGTATGACCGAAGAGCAGATCACACAGGCAGTAAACGACAAAATTGAACAGTTAAAACCCTCGGTTATCAACCTGTCTGCCGGAGAGCAGAATGCACAGGTGACAGCAGGGGATCTCGGACTTTCCTGCGCCAACCCGGAGGTGGCAAGAGAAGCCGTCACAATCGGGCAGGAAGGCAATGTACTGAAGCGGTTCCTGACACAGAACCGGCTCAAAAATGGAGAGACGGTGACGTTTTCCCTGAAATATACAGTCGATGGCGAGGCAGCGCGCCAGGCGGTAGAAAACAACACGGCCGTGCTGAACCGCGAGGCAACAGATGCAACGCTGACCCGCGAAAACGGCGAATTTATCGTCAATCCGGGCCAGACCGGATGCAGCGTCAACGTGGATGAGTCCACGGCGAAGGTTGTCAATTACCTGACGACAAGCTGGCGGGGCGGCATCGGCGGCGTAGAACTGGTAACAGAAGAAACACCGGCAGGCGGTAATCCGGAGCAGCTTGCACTTGTCAAAGATCTGCTCGGCGAGGGTACGACGGAGTATGGCAACGGTACGAGCGGCAGAAAACAGAATGTCGCAGTCGGCGCAGAGAAGATTAACGGAACGCTGGTACAGCCGGGCGAGGAATTTTCCGTAGAGGCGGTCGTTGTGCCGTTTGATGCGGAAAATGGTTATGCACTGGCGGCATCGTATGAGATGGGCAAGGTCGTCGATTCGTACGGCGGCGGTATCTGCCAGGTTTCCACAACGCTCTATGTTGCTGTCTTAAAAGCAGAGCTTGAGGTGACGGAGCGGTACAGCCATTCCATGATTGTCCACTATGTGGATCCGTCGATGGATGCGGCGATTGCAGAGGGATTGAAAGACCTGAAATTCATCAACAATACGGATGCGCCGATTTATATTGAGGCGAGCGCGGACGGAAGCACCCTGCATTTTGCCATCTACGGCCATGAGACGAGAGATCCGAACCGCACGGTCCGCTATGAGAGTGAGACGACAAGCACGGAGGATCCGATGCCGAGCCTGACGGAAGATGCGAATGCATCGTTTGGAACAATTGAACAGACATCGTACGGCTATCAGGGTTCGACGGCGCGGCTGTGGAAGATTGTGAATGACAATGGAAATGAGACGAAGGAGCAGGTGAATTCCAGCACTTACCGCATGACATCGGATGTCTATACCGTGGGAACAAAGACGGACAATGCAGCGGCGCGTGCGGAAATGCAGGCGGCGATTGCGGCAAATGATCTTGCAAAAGCAAAGGAAGTTGCAGCGAAATACAGCCAGAGCAGTTCGTCATCGAGTTCTTCGGAGAAGAAGGAAGACAGCAGCGATGATTCGGATTCGGATGGTACGGAAAAGACGGACGACAGCAGCGATACAGAGAAAACGGAGGACGATGAGGACTAGGCGTTTTCTGGTTACAATTCGCTGGGAACCAGTGAACTGTAACATTTTCCGTGAAAAATGGGAAAGCAGAGGGAAAAGGAGTACGGATTCCGTCTGCTTTTTCGTTTGAAACAGGAAGTTCGAGGAGGACAAGGGATGCGAAAGGGTAAATTACAGCAGAGCGTGCTGGTGCGCTCGGTGTTTAAGATGCTGGGGCAGAAAAGAGAGGACGCAGCAGGGCCGGCGGCACTTGCAGGAGAAAAGGAGACGCAGGTGTTTTCGTGTGCGCCGGTGCTGGTGAAGGATCCGGAGGACGCGGTGCTCGCGGTCTGCCGGGTGTGCAACAGTGTGGCCGCGGCGGGGGCATCGGCAAAAGGAGTGCTGGTGTCGCTGATGCTGCCGGAGGCGATGGAAGAAAAGGATTTAAAGGAGCTGATGCGGGCGGTTGACGGTGCGTGTGTGCGGTATGGAACTGCGGTGATCGGCGGGCATACGGAGGTGACGGACGGGGTTTTGTATCCGGTGCTTACCGTGACGGCGGCAGGCGGGACAACGCGTGCGGGGCTGTTTGATCCGTCGTGTGTGACAGCGGATTTGGATCTTGTCGTGACGAAGGGGATTGCGCTTGGCGCGGTGTCTTATCTGGCAAAGACAAGAAGGGATGAGCTTCTGACGAGATTTTCTCCGGGATTTATCCATGGGGCGGCGGATTTTTCGGAGGATTACTCTGTCTGCCGTGAGGCGGAGATTGCGATCAAGCACGGTGCGGCTGCGATGCAGGATCTCTCGGAGGGCGGGATTTTCGGGGCGCTCTGGGAGATGGCGGACGGCGCGGGTATCGGGCTTGATGTGGCGCTGAAGAGGATTCCGATCCAGCAGGAGACGGTGGAGATCTGTGAGTTTTTCGGGGTGAATCCGTATCAGATGCTTTCGACGGGGGCGCTGCTGATTGCGGCGGCGGACGGCGAGGGGCTGGTGCAGAAAATGGCACTCGAAGGGATTCCTTGGGCGGACGACATCCGGGAAGGAGAGGATTCTCCGGAACGGGGAAGAGGTCCGGTATCTGGATAAGCCGCAGATGGATGAGATGTACCGGGTTGGCAGATAAGGCTTAAATATACGACAGGAGTGATTGGTAAAATGGCACATTTGAATATTGTTCTTCATGAGCCGGAGATTCCGGCAAATACAGGTAATATCGGACGGACGTGTGTGGCGACGGGGACGAGGCTGCATCTGATTAAGCCGTTGGGGTTTGATATTTCGGACAAGGCGGTGAAGCGCGCGGGGCTGGATTACTGGCCGAAGCTGGATGTGACGGTGTATGAGAGTTACGAGGATTTTCTGGAGAGAAATCCGGGGGCGAAGATTTACTATGCGACGACGAAGGGGCCGCAGACGTATGTGGATGTGCATTACGAGGAAGACTGCTTCATCATGTTCGGAAAAGAAAGCGCAGGAATCCCGGAAGACATTCTGTACGACAACCAGGAGACAGCAGTGCGGATTCCGATGATTAATGATATTCGGTCGCTGAACCTTTCAAATTCCGTGGCGATCGTACTGTACGAGGCACTGCGGCAGAATAACTTTGAACATATGCAGCTCGCGGGGCATTTGCGGACGCATGAGTGGAGGTAGACGGACGGGACTCTGGTGATCGTAGACGGAGCTGCATTCTTTTTATAAGGAAGAAGTTAAGATCATTTCCAATTCGGCGAAGACCTGCTCGGCGTAAAGCTGTTTGATTTCGTGGCGGGTCATGCCGGAGACGTTGGTCTGGAAGGTGAAGGTGTGGGCTTGGGCTTTGTATAAAATACAGAAGTAGACGACGCCCTGTACGCTGTCAGCGTTGTTGGGGTCGAGATTTCCGGTTGTGCCGGTGATTCCGATGGCGATGGCGGTGTGCAGGTTTTCTTGTACTGTGCGGGCCATGGCTTCGGCGCATTCGGGGGAGTAGACGCCGTGGATTTCGATGACGGAAGGGTCGACGCCGACGAGGACTTTGGTTTCGTTCAGATACGTGACGTAGCCGCCGGGGAAAATGGCGGAGGCGCCTTCGGTGTCGGTGATCAGGGAGGCGATCAGGCCGGAAGTGCAGCTTTCCATGGTGGAAATGGTGGTGTGGGATGCAATGAGCTGTTTGATGATGGAATCAATGGTGTTTGGGTTCATAGTGAAAATTACCTCCAGAGTTAGTTTGATATGTCTGGCAAAAAAGCCCCTCGGCGGAGGGGCTTATTTTGGTGCTTCGCCTTTGGCGAGTGTAAAGATAAATTCGGTACCAACGCCCTCTGTACTGATGACATTGATATTCTGGTTATGCGCAGTGATGATCTCTTTGACGATCGAAAGCCCAAGTCCCGTTCCTTTGCGGTCCTTGCCGCGGGAGGCGTCGAGCTTGTAGAAGCGCTCCCAGATTTTCGTGATGCTTGCCTTTGGAATACCGCAGCCGGTGTCCTTGACGGAGACGAAGACTTTGCCGTGCTTCTCCGTTGTCTCAACTGTGATGGTGGAATCGTTGTTGCTGAATTTGATTGCATTATCAATGAGATTGTACAGCACCTGCTGGATTTTTCCCATATCGGCGCAGACATACAAAGTACGCGATGCGAGGATCAGTGAAATGGAAATCCGCTTTTTCGTGCAGGTTCCCTCAAACGAAGCGGCGGTATCCTTGATGACGGCGTTGATGTCAAACGAGGTCAGATCGAGCATATTCCCTTTATCGTCGATGTCGTTCAGCGTCAGCAGGCTCTGCGTCAGCTTGTGCAGCCGTTCTGTCTCAAACAGAACGATTTTCAGATATTTTTCCTGCATTTCCGGCGGAATCGTTCCGTCGAGGATTGCCTCCACATAGCCTTTGATCGAGGTCAGCGGTGAGCGGAAGTCGTGAGAGACGTTCGCCACAAAATTCCGCTGGTATTCGCCGGTCTTGTTCAGCTCGCCGGACATGTAGTTCAGCGTGGAAGCGAGATACCCCATCTCATCGTGAGATTTAACATCAATTTTGTGGGTCAGGTTGCCGGAGGCATACTCCTTTGCACCGTTGATGATCTTTTTCAGCGGCCGGTACACGACGAGGGAGAAAAAGATCAGAATCACAAACGAGAGTCCGAACACGAGCAGGAACAGAAAATCAATCCGTGCCAGCAGACTTTCCCTCTGCTGATAGACGTCCTGCAGCGGAAGGTGGATGGCGACATAGCCATTGATCCGGAAATCGGAGGTGACGGGAACCATGACGCTCAGCATCTTGTCTTCGAAATAGCCGAAAAACGTTCCCGTGCTGTAATACTCGCTGCCGAGCGCAACCGGATCAAAACCGTCGATGATCTCCGGGTTTTCCTCATCGAGTGCAGCTGCCGTGTTCAGCAGAATTTCCCCGTCTGCGCTGATGAGCCAGATCTGGGAATTGTGATAGGAAGCCAGTGCACTGAGCGAATTGTAAAGATCCGTCAGGGAACGCTCACTGTGGTAATAAAGGTCGCCCTGTTTGGAAGCGATCTGCGTGCCCTCCCGGTACAGACTGGTGCTCGCGCTGGAGACCAGACTGTCCTCCACCATGCGGGAGCCGACCGTTGAGATCAGCGTAAAGCCGGCAATGGCGAGAATGACATAAATGAGAATTAATTTCCGGTAAAGCGTGCGTCGCATTATTTTTTAACCTCAAACTTGTAACCGATGCCCCAGACCGTCGTGATGGCCCAGGAGGCATGGTCCTTGATTTTTTCGCGGAGACGTTTGATATGAACGTCTACCGTGCGGGTATCGCCGATGTACTCATAGCCCCAGATATGGTCGAGGAGCTGTTCTCGCGTAAAGACCTGGTTTGGTGAGGAAGCAAGGAAGTAGAGAAGCTCCAGTTCCTTCGGCGGCATATCGACGGTGCGGCCCTGGTAAATGACGGAATAGTTCGTCTGGTTGATGATAAGATCCGGGTACTCGACACATTTTCCTGCGGTCGCGGACACCGGGATCGTGCGTGATGGCTGAAATCTCCGCAGCACTGCTTTCACACGGGCAACGAGCTCCTTGGAATCAAATGGTTTGATGATGTAGTCATCCGCGCCGAGCTCCAGGCCGAGGACTTTGTCGAACACCTCGCCCTTTGCCGAGAGCATGATGATCGGAACATCGGAATCGTGCCGGATTTCGCGGCAGACCTGGTAGCCGTCCATGCCGGGCAGCATCAGGTCGAGCAGAATCAGGTTCGGCTGGAAGGAGTGAAACTCCCGGACAGCCTCTTCTCCATCGTTTACAATTTTTGTGTCATAGCATTCCTTGGTCAGATAGAGAGAAATCAGTTCTGCGATATTGTTATCGTCATCGACGATCAGAATTTTCTGTTTGGAAGCCATAAAAGATTCTCCTTCACTGGGGACAGGACGGAACCGCATACAGTATGCGTTCCGTCCCATATTTTCCTGAGTTTTTATTTCTTAAACGTAACAATCGTAACGCCGGCATCGCCCTCGCCGAATTCCGCTAAATGGAAGTCCGCTACGTGTTTCTGGCGGCGCAGATAATTGTGAATGCCTTTCCGCAGTGCGCCCGTTCCTTTTCCGTGGACAACGCGGACACTCGGCAGATGGGAGAGATAAGCGTCATCGAGATATTTGTCGAGTTCGGCAACCGCTTCATCCACCGTTTTTCCGAGCAGATTGATCTCGGTAGAAATCGTGGCAGCCTTGGAAAGCTTCGATTTTCCGCTGCTTGTGCGGGAGATGGACGGGCCGGTGATGACAGCCTCGTCGATCAGCACAAGGTCGGAGATATGCACTTTGGTCCGCATGATACCCATCTGGACGAAGAGATTTCCCTTCGAATCCGGGCGGGTGCTGACAGTACCTTTGAGATTCATGCTTAAGACTTTGACGGCATCGCCGAGATGAAGATCCTGCGGGCGGAGATTTCCGGTGCGCTTCGGTACTTCCTTCGCCTTTTTCTTATCGAGCTTGTTCATCTTTTCACGCAGAGCGGTACGTTTCTGCTCCATTTCGCGGACGGAAACATTCTCTTTTCCAAATTTCTGGAAATCGCGCATCGTCTGGTCGGCGTATTCCTTCGCCTCGCGGAGAATTCTCTGTGCCTCCTCGGTTGCATTGGAGATCATCTTTTCTTTTCTTGCGTCGATCTGTTCCTGATTCTTGGCAAGGCGCTGCTTCAGGGATTCGACTTCCGCGCGGGTGCGGGCAAGCTCTTCTTTTTCGCGTTCCAGCGTGATCCGGTTCTGCTCGAGAGTGGTCAGAACGTCCTCAAACGATTCATCCTGCTCGCTGATTTCGTCTTTTGCCTTGTTGATGATGTAGTCCGGCAGGCCGAGTTTGCTGGAAATCGCAAACGCATTACTCTTTCCAGGAACGCCGACGAGCAGGCGGTATGTCGGGCTTAAAGTCTCGACATCGAATTCACAGCAGGCATTCTCCACGCCCGGTGTGGATAAGGCATAGATTTTCAGTTCACTGTAGTGTGTTGTTGCCATGGTGCGGATGCCGCGCTCGTGGAGCGTAGAGAGGATCGCGATGGCAAGCGCCGCGCCCTCTGTCGGGTCGGTACCGGCGCCGAGCTCATCGAACAGGACGAGGGAATTGCGGTCTGCCTTGTCGAGGAAGGAAACTACATTCGTCATGTGGGAGGAGAAGGTACTCAACGACTGCTCGATGCTCTGCTCATCACCGATATCGGCGTAAACCTCGTCGAAAACGGAAAGGGAGGAGCGGTCGAGTGCCGGAATGTGAAGTCCGGACTGGCCCATCAGTGTTAAGAGTCCGACCGTCTTTAAGGAAACCGTTTTACCGCCGGTATTCGGTCCGGTGACGATCAGAAGGTCGAAATCTTCGCCGAGCGACAGATCAATCGGAACGACTTTTTTCGCATTGATCAGCGGGTGGCGTGCCTTGCGCAGGTGGATTTTACCTTCGGTGTTGAAGATCGGCTCATTGGCGTTCTGCTCCATTGCAAGAGCGGCGCGCGCGAAGATGAAGTCAAGCTCTACCATGTTTTCGAGGTCGTAACGGATCTCATCGCGGTGCAGGTCTGCCTGGGCACTCAACGTAGAGAGGATGACCTCGATTTCTTTTGCTTCTTCAATTTCCAGCTCACGGATATCGTTGTTCAGTTTGACAACGGCCATCGGCTCGACAAAGAAGGTGGAACCGGTCGAGGACTGGTCATGTACCATGCCAGGAACCTGGCCTTTGTACTCGGATTTGATCGGGATACAGTAGCGGCCGTCGCGCATCGTGATGACGGCATCCTGCAGATACGTGCGGTAGGAACCGTTGACGAGCGAGATTAACTGGCTGTGGATTTTTTCCTCACACGATTTGATGGAACGACGGATGCGGCGTAGATTCGGGCTTGCATCATCGCTGATTTCATCCTCGGAGAGAATACAGCGGCGGATTTCCGTGGAAAGCAGCGTCAGAGGCTCCAGTGTTTCGAAGAGATCTTCGAGGCTGTCCGGCGTCTGGTCCGCATTTTCGCGGCGGCCGTACGCTTTGACGCGTGCCGTGTTTTCCAGAAGTGCGGCGGTCTGCAGAAGCTCCGTGATGTTCATGGAGCTGCCGATTTCGAGACGCTTTAATGCGCCGCGGATATCTTTGGCATCACCAAAGGAAATGTGGCCTTTTTTAAAGAGCCGGGTGAGCGCGTCGTGTGTCTCGTGCTGCATCCGCGTAATCTGGGAGAGGGAAGAAGAAGGAACGAGCTCCAGACATTTCTTCCGGCCCAGCGGAGAACTGGCATACGAAGCCAGTTGTTCGATAATTTTGTCGTATTCGAGCGTTTTTAATGCTTTCTGATTCATAATACTTACCTTTTCGTAATTCATAATTCAGTCATTGTCTACAGATAACGCGGTATTTTTGATGCAATACCGCACGGATCTGATGTTACAGTTCACAGGTACCCTGCGAACTGTAACATTCGCAGCCCTCATTTAAAGTTTTGCTTCGCAAAAGGAGGGCTGCTCACACCTGAATCACTTTCTTACGCAGCGAAACAGCAAGTGTTTCACTGCTGAGTGAACAGTAGCGATCTGATCATATATCTGCACGGGAAGTACAGACCGGAAGTGGAATGTGGGTCACAGGTTTTTCCACTCCCCCAATTATACCTTAAAAAAGAAAAGAAAGAAACCCCAAGAACGAGAAAATGCAGGATGTTGCGCAAATGAGAAAAAAATGTAACAGTCTTCATAAAATGTTCATATCTATCTGGTAAAGTTTTTCATATATGTGAAGATTGCGGAAGCGCATATGCGCAGAGCAGTTCGGTATGGAATACAGATGTATGGAGAAAGAAATGTATGGAAAATGACCCAAAACCTTACAAATTCATGAAAGAGAGCATCAAAAAGCAGCCGCCCGACTGGAAAAAGATTGTTTTTCTGATTGCCGGATGGCTGGCACTTGCGGCGCTTGGCGGTCTGGTTGCGGCCGCGGTATTTGCGGTGACAGAGCCAAAGATTGCAGAAGCAGTTACCAGGGAAGAGCCGCCGGCGAAAGTGGATATCCCGGGAGATGAGGATCCAAACAGCGGACAGGAGCCGGATGAGACAATTACCGCATCTTCGGCGAGTGCGTCGGTAGACAGCAGCGGTTCCGGTTCGGAAATCAGCAGTTCTACAGTGGATAGCAGTACTTCAGAAAGCAGTGTATCCGAAAGTACGGTTTCCGAAAGCACAGAGGAGAACGGAGCGGCAGAGGGAACGGAAAGCAGCACTTCCGAAGAGCCGGAGGAGGGCAGTGAGGTTTCCAGTGTCGATGGGGAAACGGATGCGGAGGAAAAGGACAGCAGCCTGAAAAATTATGAAGCGCTCTACCAGGATATGCTGGAAGTAACGGAAAAACCAAAACGAGCGCTGGTTACCGTCATCGGCATTACCAATCAGATGGACTATTTTAACCAGAACTATGAAAACCAGCAGCAGATTTCCGGTCTGATTGTTGCGGACAATGGGCAGGATCTCTTTATTCTGACGGAATACCGCATCGTGGAAAATGTGGAGCGGATTCAGGTCACCTTCTGGGACGAGACGATGGTGGATGCCACATACCAGCGCCACGATCCGAGCACCGGCCTTACGATTGTGAAGGTGGATGAATCGAAGCTGGATGAGGAAACACGGGACGGTCTTGCGGTTGCGCCGCTCGGCAGTTCGTATCTCGTCAGCCAGGGTGACCCGGTCGTGGCTGTCGGAAGCCCGGTCGGCTACAGCAATTCGATTGCGTACGGTGTGGTGACTTCGGTTACGAACAAGATTTCCGCGCTGGACAATGAGTACAATCTGCTGACCACCGACATCCTCGGCAGCACGGACGGCAGCGGCATTCTGGTAAATCTTGACGGCGAAATCGTCGGCATTATTGCGCAGAGTTACAGTGCCAAGGGAAACAACGTGGTGACGGGCATTGCGATTTCCCAGATCAAAAAGCTGATCGAAAATCTTTCCAACAACGTGAGCCGCGCGTATATCGGCATCCGCGGACAGGATGTCACAGAAGAACTTTCCGATAAAACCGGCATTCCAAAAGGCGTTCTCATCAGCCGCGTCGCAGACGATTCTCCGGCGATGATGGCGGGCATGAAAGAGTACGATGTGATTGTAAAGCTCGGGGAGCACAAGGTTGAGACGATCAAACAGTACCATGAACAGCTTGGCAAATACAGCACAGGAGACGTGGTTACCGTGACGGCGATGCGGAAAGGCGCCGAAGGGTATGCGGAGATGACGTTTGATGTGACGATGGGGGAAGTATAAAAAACAGAGGCTTTCGGGAGCAGAAAAAGCCGGTTTTAGCCGGTGGGGCTTCCGGAAGCTTTTCTTTTCGAATGGTTTTCCACTGGCGGATGAAAAAATACGTGCATTCTGCAGGAAAATCTGGTAGAATTGGTAAGGCATGCAGGAGCACAGGCTTTGCATCATAAAAACGGCATCATAGAAACAAAAACGGAACACTGTGTCCGCATTTATTTTAGAAAAAGAGGATTTATTTTTATGAAGTATATCAACGAACTCCGGGAAGGAAACCGCATTTCCGGAATTTATCTCTGCAAACATAAACAGTCGGCTGTTACCAAAAACGGAAAACAGTACGAAAACGTGATCTTACAGGATAAAACCGGTACGATCGATGCGAAAATCTGGGATCCGAATTCTATGGGAATCCGTGAATTTGAAGCACTGGATTATGTAGATATTATGGGAGATGTTTCCAGTTTTAATGGAGCACTTCAGGTTTCCATTAAAAATGCAAGAAAAGCGGAAGAGGGCGAATATAATCCGGCGGACTATCTGCCAACGAGCCGTTACGACATCAATACGATGTATCAGGAGCTGCTCTCCTGGATCGGAACGGTGAAAAATCAGTATCTCTCCGAACTGCTGACGTATTATTTTATCCAGGATCAGGAGACCGCAAAACGGTTCCGCATGAGCTCTGCAGCAAAAAGCGTGCATCACGGATTCGTCGGCGGCCTTTTAGAGCATACGTTAAGTGTCACCCGTTTCTGCGATTTTATGGTAAAATCGTATCCGATTCTGAACCGCGATCTGCTGATTACGGCAGCAATTCTGCACGATATCGGAAAGACGAAAGAACTCTCCTTATTCCCGCAGAACGATTACACCAATGACGGACAGCTGCTCGGCCACATCATGATCGGTGCGGAGATGGTACACGATGCGGCGCAGAAGATCGACGGTTTCCCACAGGAACTCGAGAATCAGTTAAAGCACTGCATTCTGGCGCACCACGGCGAGCTGGAATACGGTTCCCCGAAAAAACCGGCAATGGTAGAGGCGGTAGCGCTGAACCTGGCGGACAATGCCGATGCCAAAATGGAAACCCTGACCGAGCTGTTTGACGCAGCGCCGGCCGGCAATGAGTGGCTTGGCTACAACCGGTTCTTTGAGTCCAACATCCGCAGAACAGGAGACTTTTCATGAGCTATCAGAAAAATGATGTACTGACGGTGAAAATTGAAGATATGGGACACGACGGAGAGGGTATAGGCAAATGCGAGGGCTATACCCTCTTTGTCAAGGACACCGTCATCGGCGATCTCGCCGAGGTAAAAGTGATCAAAGCAAAGAAAAATTACGGCTACGCGCGTCTGATGCGCCTGATCGAGCCGTCCGCACACCGCGTCGAGCCGGTCTGCCCGGTTGCACGTCCGTGCGGCGGATGCCAGTTGCAGATGCTCGACTATGCGGAGCAGCTTCGCTTTAAGGAGAAGAAAATCGCCGGAAATCTCCAGCGCATCGGCGGCATGACGGAGATCCCGATGGAGCCGATCGTGGGGATGGAAAATCCGTTCCGCTATCGAAACAAAGCCCAGTTTCCGATCGGGCAGGATAGAAATGGAAAGCTGATTACGGGATTTTATGCGGGAAGAACGCATCAGATCATGGAAAACCGGAACTGTTATCTCGGCGTGGAGCAGAACGAGGAGATTCTGAACCGCATTCTTGCCTGGATGGAGGAGAACGGCGTTCCGGCATACAACGAGGAGACCGGCAAAGGCCTGGTGCGCCATGTGCTGATCCGGTTTGGATTTATGACGAAAGAGATTATGGTCTGTCTCGTTGTGAACGGAAAGAAACTGCCGGCCGAGGAGAAACTCATCAAATCGCTGACAGAACTCGAAGGCATGACAAGCATTACCCTAAGCGCAAACCGTGAGCGGACCAATGTGATCATGGGAAAAGAAATCCGCTGCCTGTGGGGACAGGGGTATATCACCGACTATATTGGAAACGTAAAATATCGGATCTCCCCGCTGTCCTTCTACCAGGTCAACCCGGCGCAGACGGAAAAGCTGTACGGCCTTGCCCTGGAATATGCAGGCCTCACCGGAAATGAGACGGTCTGGGATCTCTACTGCGGCATCGGAACGATTTCCCTGTTTCTCGCGCAGAAAGCCAAAAAAGTCTACGGCGTCGAAATCGTCCCGGAGGCAATCGCGGATGCGAAGAACAATGCGAAAATCAACGAGATCGAAAACGCTGAATTTTTCGTTGGAAAATCGGAAGAGATTCTTCCGGCCTACTACGAACAGTACGCCAAAGACCACCCGGGCGAACACGCCCACGCGGACGTCATCGTCGTCGATCCGCCGAGAAAAGGCTGCGAAGAAAACCTCCTCCACACCATGGCCAGCATGCAGCCGGACCGCATCGTGTATGTATCCTGCGATTCCGCAACGCTGGCACGAGATGTGAAGGTGCTTGGGGAGCTGGGGTATGAAGTAAAGAAAGTCCGAGGGGTTGACCAATTCCCGATGACGTGCCATGTGGAGACTGTGTGCCTTTTGGGCAAACGAAAACCAGATGCCAAGGTAAAAATAGGCATTGATATGGATGATTATTACCGTATCAGGGAGAATGCTGAAAGCAAATAAACCTTTGCAAAACCGAATAATACACTGAAACAAAGCAAGACAGAAGCTGTTGATGCGTTAGAAGATAACGTGTCAGCGGCTTTTTCTTTTTATATAATAGGAAAGTTCGACATTCGTCGAACTCTTGATAAAAAGAGCCCGCACAAAAGCGGGCATAGAAAACAGACGATAGATTAAAAGAAGTCGATGTAAAAACCTTCTTCAAATTCATCGTCATCGAGGTCATCATCCTCGGTAAGAAAATAGTGCATATCCAAAAGGTCAGAGTCTGTCATGTTTTTGACCAGATTGGATGTCATTCCCTCTGGAGGATTCTTGCTGTATTTTTGTCTGAGTTCCTCTATAAGCTTTGCATCCATGGTTTAAATTCCTCCCTGTCTGTTAATAAGTCCAGTATGATACAGACAGGCAGAAAAATCAAGCAGAGCGGCATTTAGTTTTTGCCATGGCCCTTTCGTAAAGTTCTTGAAGAGGAACTCGTTTATGATTGTGATAGATTTCTACTAAAAGCAATGCTGCGTGGACTTCGGAAGTAGAAGAATAGTTCGAGTATATGTATCGGCTGTTCTTTTTTTGCTTTTGAAGGTTAAAATGGTAATGTTTTTCTTGTGTACAGTAGAGTGCCATAGTATAATAAAATCAGTTTTTTGCATAAGTTTAAAAGCTTAAAAAGGACGATCGGCAAACCAGATGAAAGTCTGGGACGCAAAGCTACAGGGCCTGTAAAATGGCAGCCAGTTGCATGAAATGAGGTGCACTGTCTGTTTGGCAGTGCTTTTTTACGGTGTTATTTCATAGACGTGACTATAACAATTCTATTAGGAGAACTTGTAATGAAAAAGAAAAAATGGAGCAAGGTTTTGTCTGTATTTTTAGTGATGGTGACAGCCGTATCGCTTCTGTCAGGCTGTGGCGGCAAAAGCGCGGAAAAAGAAGATGCAGAAACAATCACAGTATATTTATGGAGCACAAACCTGTATGAAAAATATGCACCATATATCCAGGAACAGCTTCCGGATATCAATGTCGAGTTTGTTGTAGGGAATAATGATTTGGATTTCTACAAGTTCCTTGATGAAAACGGTGGATTGCCGGATATTATAACCTGCTGCAGATTTTCCCTGCATGATGCAAGTCCCCTGAAAGACAGTCTGATGGATCTTTCCACAACCAATGCGGCAGGTGCTGTCTATGATACCTACCTCAGCAATTTCAGGAACGAGGATGGAAGCGTAAACTGGCTTCCTGTGTGTGCAGATGCCCATGGTTTTGTAGTGAACAAAGACCTTTTTGAAAAATATGATATCCCGTTGCCAACAGATTACGAGAGTTTTGTTTCCGCCTGCCAGGCATTTGACAAAGTGGGTGTTCGTGGATTTACGGCAGACTATTCTTATGATTATACCTGTATGGAAACACTGCAGGGTCTGTCTATATCAGAGTTGTCTTCTGTGGAAGGACGCAAGTGGCGGACGGTCTACAGTGACTCGGAAAATACAAAGAGAGAAGGTCTGGACGATACCGTCTGGCCAGAGGCTTTTGAACGTATGGAACAGTTTATTCAGGATACAGGGCTTAGTCAGGAAGATTTGAATATGAATTATGATGATGTTGTTGAGATGTACAAAAGTGGCAAGCTTGCCATGTACTTTGGCAGTTCTTTCGGTGTAAAAATGTTCCAGGATCAGGGCATTAACACAACATTTCTTCCATTCTTTCAGGAGAACGGTGAAAAGTGGATTATGACTACGCCATATTTCCAGGTGGCCTTAAACCATGATCTGACAAAGGATGAAACACGCAGAAAGAAAGCAATGGAGGTACTGGATACAATGTTTTCAGAGGATGCGCAGAACAGGATCATTAGTGATGGACAGGATCTGTTAAGCTACAGTCAGGAGGTGGATATGCAGCTTACGGAATATCTGAAAGATATAAAACCTGTGATCGAAGAAAACCATATGTATATCCGTATTGCGTCAAGTGACTTTTTCTCTGTTTCCAAGGATGTGGTTTCCAAAATGATCTCAGGAGAATACGATGCAGGGCAGGCATACCAGTCATTTAATTCTCAGCTTCTTGAGGAAGAAACTGCTTCTGAGGATATCGTGCTGGATTCACAGAAGTCGTATTCCAACCGTTTCCACAGCAGTGGAGGAAATGCAGCATATTCTGTTATGGCAAACACGCTACGTGGCATCTATGGGTCAGATGTGCTGATCGCAACCGGAAACAGCTTTACGGGAAATGTGCTGAAAGCCGGTTACACAGAAAAAATGGCAGGTGACATGATCATGCCAAATGGTCTGGCGGCTTACAGCAGCAAGATGAGTGGGGCTGAGCTGAAAGAAATAATCAAAAACTTTGTAGAAGGCTATGAGGGAGGATTTATTCCGTTTAACCGTGGCTCTTTGCCAGTGGTTAGTGGTATTTCTGTGGAAATTAATGAAACGGAAGATGGCTATACATTAAGTAAAGTTACAAAGGATGGAAAGGCAGTTCGGGATGAGGATACTTTCACGGTGACCTGTCTTGCCACACCGCAGCATATGGAAACTTATCCTGTAGATGAAAATATGATATTTGATGGAGGAGCTACATCTGTGAAAGATACCTGGACAGCATATGTTTCAGGTGGTAATGCCGTTCTTGCAGAACCTGAAGATTACATAACCCTGAGGTGAGAAAAATGGATGTTAAGAATTATAATAGAAATAGAAAGAAACCTGTCAGGAAAAAAGGATTAAGAATAGTTGCTTTTCTTCTTCTCTTTATAGGAGTTGTTCTGGCTGTTTTCCGATATTATAAGTTTATGTCGAAATCTATTTACGAGGAAAGTGTTTCTCATCTGACGGAAGTTCTTCATCAGTCTGATCAGATGCTGAGAGAACTGACAAATAAGAACCTGACTTACCTCCATATTTGGGGCGAGAATCTGCAGAATATTTCCGGTGAAGACGAGATCCGTGATTATATAAAGAAAGCGCAGGAAGATGCAGGCTTTTTGGAATTCTTTTTTCTATCATCTGACGGTGACTACAAGATGGCGACAGGTGAAACCGGGTATCTTGGATTACAGGAAAATATTGAAGAGGATATCCGGCAGGGAAATGATGTGATAGCGAATGCAGCAGTTCCCGGAAAATCCCAGCTGCTTGTTTTTGCCACACCTAAGGCGCATGGAATTTATCAGGGATTTGAATATGATGCGATTGCCATTGCTTATGAAAATTCTGATATCGTAGATGTACTGGATATTTCTGCTTTTGATGGAAATGCCCAGAGTTTTATTATTCATCCGGATGGTCGTGTTGTGATTGATCATTCTTCCGAGTCATGGGGGAACGTGTATAATTTCTTCGGTTTTCTGAGAAGGCATTCTGATATGTCTGAAAAAGAGATCAATGTCCTTTTGGAGAAGTTTAAAGCGGGACATACTGATGCGATGTTGCTGAATCTGGATGGAAGAAATTATTATCTGGTCTATGAAAAATCGGATATTCAGGACTGGATGTTTCTGGGACTTGTCCAGTCTGATATTGTCAATGCCAGTATGAACAATCTGCAGTTTACCACGATGTTTCTTGTCGGAGCTGTTGTACTTTGCATTGCTGCCTTTTTTATCAGTCTTATTATCCAGAAAAACAGGAGAAATCTCAGAAGAAAGGATGCGGAGATCCGGTACCGTGATGAACTGTTTCAAAAGCTTTCCATGAATGTGGATGACGTTTTCCTGATGCTGGATGCCCAAACATATCAGACGGATTACGTCAGCCCTAATGCGGAAAAACTGCTGGGTATTACAGTAGAACAGATCCGCAAGGATATTCATGTTTTAAGAAAACTGCACCCTGCAGATTCCGAAGACTTTCAGAAGAATCATCTGAAAGAAATTCCGGTTCATGAACAGCAGGAGTGGGATTGTGAATTTATACATCGGAAGACAGGGGAAAGGCGCTGGTTTCATAATATTGCAATGGGAAGTGAGGTAAACGGGGAAAAGAAATATATTCTGGTTATGTCAGACCGTACCTCTGACCGGAAAATGAACCAGGCTCTTTCTGAGGCAGTCCATGCGGCAGAGACTGCAAATAGGGCGAAGAGTATTTTTCTTTCCAATATGTCTCATGATATCCGGACACCAATGAATGCGATTATTGGATTTACAACATTGGCTGCAAGTAATATTGATGACAA
>OBKS01001147.1_pt1 | contig 20272 bp, 10 predicted proteins | sample 1517381 | NCBI WGS metagenome assembly OBKS01 (sample SAMN04571686, study PRJEB22368) | human gut metagenome | biome: human gut; material: stool | host: Homo sapiens | place: Luxembourg | collected 2012-08-03 | reverse complement strand
TGATAAGGGAGATGGTTATGTCCATCGGGAGTTTCTCGAACCTCCAAGATTCGGGCGTCAGGGTAAAACGTTTATGACGGATATGGCAATTGCGCTGGCGCCCAAACGAGGACGCGGGCGCGCAGGCATGGTCGCTAGATTACGAAGAGGATCACCGCCATGAACTGAAAGATGCTGCCGGCGAGCACCCACAGGTGAAACACGCTGTGCAGATAGCGCACGTTTTTGGCGATATAGAACGGCACGCCCGCGGTGTAGCACACGCCGCCGACGGCAAGCAGGGCAAGTGCCACGGGGTTGAGCAGCGCCACAAGTTCGGGCAGCTTAAAGACAACGAGCCAGCCCATCAGCAGATAGACCAGGCCGCTTACCCAGTGCGGTTGACGCTCGCGTAGGAAGCACTCGAGGGCGATGCCGATAATGGCGATGGCCCATACGGCAAAGAACAGCACGGCGCCGCCGTCGTTTGCCAGTGTGATGAGGCAAAACGGCGTATAGCTGCCCGCGATGAGCAGGTAGATGCAACTGTGATCAATAATGCGGAACACGCGCTTGGCGCGCGCGGGCTGAATCGCGTGGTAGAGCGTGGAGGCTAGGTATTCGAGGATAATGCTAACGCCATAGACAATCGCCGCGGCCATGTGGGCCGGGCCTCCGCCGCGCAGGGCGGCGAATACGATCAGGAGCACCAGGCCCGCGATACCCAGCAGGCAGCCGACACCATGGGTGACGGAGTTCATGATTTCCTCGCCCACCGTGTAGTGTGGAACGGCCGCGGTCTTGGGTCGCGGCTTAGAACTGTCGCTCGAATCGGACATGCCGGTTACATCCTCCAACGTAAAGAGTTCTCAACACTATATCAAAGCGTCTAGGTACGTGCGAAATTTGCACCATACGTGACCCTTTGTTTACCCATTCTTTGTCTGTTGACGCATCAACGGCGAACGTCCATAATGCGCTTGCATTAAATGTTGATGTATTAACATCTTATAGGAGAATACCGAATGGCTCAAAACGCACGTTCCCATCGAAAGCTCAAGATAGCCGGCATCGTTGCACTGGTGGTTGTCGTTGCGCTGCTCGGATTTGCCGGCAACTTTCTGTTTGACTTCGCGCTGAATCCCCGCGCGCCATACACCATGAAGATGATGCAGGATAGCAAGAACGACAAAGAAGGTGAGCAGCCGGATGCCGAGGATACCGAGGCGCGGGCATGGTTTAAAGAGAACCGCGAGAGCAGGAGCCTCACCGCGGACGACGGGACCGAGCTTGCCGCCTGGTATTTTGCTGCGTCGGAGAGCACGCACGACTACGCCGTCTGCCTGCATGGATATACCAACGAGCCCATCGGTATGGCCCGATACGTCAAGCGATTCCACGACCGCGGCATGAACGTACTCGCGCCCGCCGCGCGCGCCCACGAGCGCTCCGGCGGCGACTATATCGGCATGGGCTGGCCCGAGCGGCTCGATGTCGTCGCATGGATCGAGCAAATCGTTCAGGCTGACCCCGAGGCACGCATCCTGGTCTTTGGCGAGTCGATGGGTGCGGCAACCGCCATGAACGTCGCGGGGGAATCTCTGCCCGCAAACGTGAAATGCATTATCGAGGACTGCGGTTATACGAGTGTTTGGGACGAGTTTTCTCTGCAGCTCAAGAACGTGTTCGGCTTGCCCGGCTTTCCCTTGCTCGATGTAGCAAACTTGGTATGCAACGTGCGCGCGGGCTACGACTTTCATAAGGCGAGCAGCGTGGAGCAACTCAAACACGCGACGGTTCCCATGCTGTTTATCCACGGCGACCAGGACACTTTTGTGCCGTACGATATGCTCGACCAAAACTACGACGCGTGCGCCAGCAAGGTCAAGCAAAAGCTCACCATCCATGGCGCCACCCACGCCAAGAGCGCGCAAGTTGACCCCGAGCTCTACTGGAACACGGTCGGCAACTTCCTCGACAAGAATTTTTAGGCAAAAAGCAACGTCTGGGGTTTTGTTGCCAAAAATCGGTTTGTGGTCGGCGCTATTCGATTTTCCTCGCACTTCCAAAAAGCCGCCCGTGGGCGCTGTGCTCACGGGCGGCTTTTGCTCAACTTACGCTACAAAGGCGCTTATTTTGTCCAATAGCTAGGCGCTACTTGACCTCGATAAGCTCGTACTTGCTCGTGCCCAGGCCAATCTTCTCGGCGTGCGCGATGCACACGCGCCAGTCGGTGTCGGGATGCGTGATGCAGAAGGGATCCTTGGCCTGCTCGCCCTCCAGATGCTCGTGGTTGTGCTCCATCTTGGCCGCGCTATCGGTGAGCTCGGTGTTGGGCAGCGGCTCGGATGCCATGACGGCATCGGCGCAGGCCTGGTCGATGGCGACCGGGTCGAAGCTCGCGAACATGCCGATATCGTTGACGATAGGTGTGTCGTTTTCGGGATGGCAATCGCAGTTGGGGCTGATATCCATAGCCAGCGAAATGTGGAAGCTGGGACGATCCTGGACAACGGCCTTGGTGTACTCGGCGATCTTGCAGTTGAGCACGTCGGCCGCGGCGTCATAGCCGGGCTTGATGCAGTCCTGGTTGCATGCCGCAATGCAGCGTCCGCAGCCCACGCAGCGATCGTGGTCGATGGCAGCCACGTGCACCGTGCGAGTGTTGCCGCTGGCAAGCTCGCGCTCGCGGGTATCGTCAAACGAGATGGCGTTGTGCGCGCAGATCTTTTCGCAGGCACGGCAGCCAACGCAGTGCTCGGTCGCGACGTTCGGCTTACCGGCGGCATGCTGCTCCATCTTGCCGGCACGGCTGCCGCCTCCCATGCCCAGGTTCTTCATGGCGCCGCCAAAACCGGCCTGCTCATGGCCCTTAAAGTGGGTGAGGCTGACCACAATGTCGGCGTCCATGAGCGCCTGACCGATCTTGGCCTCGTGCACATACTCGCCGCCCTCGACCGGGACGAGCGCCTCGTCGGTGCCCTTGAGGCCGTCGGCAATGATGATCTGGCAACCCGTAGCATACGGGGTAAAGCCGTTCTGGTAGGCGGTATCGATGTGCTCGAGCGCGTTTTTGCGGCTACCGACATAGAGCGTATTGCAGTCGGTGAGGAAGGGCTTGCCGCCCAGCTCCTTCACGACGTCCGCGACGGCGCGGGCGTAGTTGGGGCGCAAAAAGCTCAGGTTGCCCAGCTCGCCAAAGTGAATCTTGATGGCGACGAACTTGTTCTCAAAGTCAATCTGCTCGATACCGGCGTGACGGATGAGGCGCTTGAGCTTGTCGAGCTGGCTCTCGCGAGCATGCGTGCGCAGGTTGGTGAAGTACACCTTAGCGGGTGCTGCGGGTGCAGTTGCGGTCATAGATCTATCCCCTCGGTCTATATGGCGTTACAGACATAGAGGATGGTACCAGTTAAAGCAGAGTTAAAGTCAAGTACGGAACCTAGTCATTGGGGACGTTCTTAAATGACCAGTCGCAAGGGACACTCTTTCGCCGCCCGGCAGTTGGAGACAGCCCGGCCGGCGAGCCGACGAATGGCAAGGACTGTCCCCGATGGCTACTCCTGCACTTTGAGGGCTTCGGTCAAGCTGACGCGCTTGATGGAGCGCGTGTGCAGCAGCGCCACGACCAGGTAGGTCGCAAAGCCGATTCCTGCGCACGCCGCCATGGACCAAGCGGGCACGTAGATCTCGATATTGCCGTTATAGGCGAGCAGCATCGAGCGGAAGATGGCCGTTAGCGAGCCAATAATGACCGGCAGGCTCAGCACGAGCGACGCCGCCACGCACAGCGTGATCGAGCGGATGTACAGATGCGAAATCTCGCCATCGCGATAGCCAAAGACTTTCATGTAGCTAATCGAACGGGCGTTGTGGTCGATCACAGCCTTGGTCAGCAGGTACATAAACAGCAAGAAGATGAACACCGCAAGCCCAACCATCATGCCGATCATTTTGCTCATCATACCGATGAACTGGTCACCAACGGCGCGCATGTCGTCGGGCGTGGTGTCGCCGGCAAAGTAGCGCGCGTCGAGGTCGAGCTTCTCGTTGCTCACATAGCCGTTAAAGTAGGCGGCGTCGTTGCCGAACAGCTCGTTAAAGTCGTCGATGCTCATATAGACATTCATATCCGACTTAGAGCCCCAAACGCAGTCCTTGCCCACGTACTCAAAGGAATAATTCTCGCCCTCGTACTTGTCGCTGAGCGTGACCTTCTGGCCCTCGCTCCAGCCAAACTTATCGAGCAGACCGCCGCCAAAGACGACGCGTCCGTCGCCGACGTTGAGGTCTTTCCAATAGCGCGAATCGGATGAAATGCCGTAGACGGAAATCGTCTCCTCGCCATTTCCATCGCCGCGGTCGTATTGCAGCTGGTAGACGGCGTATTTCTCGGCCTGCGCGATTGTGCTTGCACCATTGTCGATCGTATTGACCGGGTGGATGTCGTCGTTGTCAGTGTCGATCTTAGAGGCCTTGTCAATCAGGTCGATAGTCTCGTCGCGATCACAGCCGAGGGCATCGGCAAGATCATCAAGGCGCGCATAAAGCGCATCCTTCTTGTCTTGGACCTTGGCGAGCGCGTCCTGCGCCGCGGCCAGGCTCTCGGCAGACGGAGCGCTAGTCGCGGCATCGGCTGCTGTCTGCGCCGCATCGGCCGCGTCGTCAAGCTCATCACCCGCATCCCGGGCGGCAGAAAGCAGCGCGCCGTCAACCGACTGCAAGCGCTCGAGTGCCGACCACTGCTCGCGCTCCTCGGCGGTGCCCTCGAGCTCCAGCGGCGCCTTGAGCGTGTACTGGTGCTCGGCGACCAGGCTCGTCTCGAGGTTGTCCGCATAGTGCGTCATCGTGGGCAGAATCGCCAGGCCAAAGAGCAGTAGCAGCGAGGCAAACGCGATGCCCACGAAGAGCGTGGCGAAGTTGCCCAGATTGCGCAGGAAGATGCGCAGGCGGAAGCGCGAGACAAAGCCCATGCGCTCCGGCAGTTGCATACCACGCTTGGTACCCGACTTGCCGCTCGCCTCGTGACGAAGAAACTGCAACGGCGTCTTACCCGTTTTGCGGAGTAGACCCACCAGCGTGATGAGGATGAGCGCGGCGGCGGGAACCACGGCGCACTTCACAAAGATCTCCCAGCTCCAGTACACCTGGAAGGGCGGCAGGCTGTACGAACCGTAATAGAGGCTGCGCATGGGCTCAGTAAAGAACACAACGCCGAGCGCAGTGCCCAAAAGCGCCGCGACCACGCCCACGATGGCGGGAAGCGCCAGGTAGTGCAGGACAATCTCGCGACGGCGATAACCGCTGGCGAGCAGTGTGCCGATGATGGCGCTCTCCTCCTCGATGGTGGCGTCGGTAAGGACCACAAAGACAAACGCCATGATCACGATGATAATGTCGAGCAGCGTCATCCACATCATGGAGTCGCCGTCTACGTCGTCGCGCGCGTAGCCAATGCCCTGGTTGGAATCGGCGTCGATGAGGTCATCCACGCGCGCATCGGCATCGGTCAGCGCCTCGACCATATCCTGCTCCGCATCGATGCGATCCGCGGTGGGGAGGTCGCGATCGGTAAAGGTAAAGGAGTACGTGTAGGCAGGCGCGCCGCCGGCATCCTCGAGCGCGGCAAAGCCGGCGTCGGTGACCTCGGCCACGCCATAGGTGATGGTGTTCACCGTAAAGTCCGAATTGTTGAGGAACAGCGCCTGGCTATCGGGCTGGGTTATGATGCCACAGATGGTGTAGGTGCGACCCTCCAGCTCGACTTTATCGCCCACGGCGAGGTCGTTATTGGTGGCAAAGACACGGTCGATTGCCACCTCATCGTCCGTTTTGGGCTCCTTGCCCTCACAGTAGGACGCGATATCGACCTCGGTGCGGTGTGCATAGGTGCGCAGCGTGCGCTTGGTGCCGTCGTCGCCGGCGGTCTTTTTGATGATGGCGTCGATGGAGAAATTCTTGTAGAGCGTGACGCCGCCGACGTCGCCGGCTGCATCCTCGGCGGCCTTGAGTTGATCGTCGGTAGCCTCGAAGGAGGTGGTCACGCGGCCGTCCTCAATCGCGTACGCATCGCGCATGTCATCGATAAGGCAGCCGATGGAATGCGCTGCGAGCAAAAATCCCGAGGTGAGAGCGATGCTTCCGCACATAAGCAAAAAGATGCCCAGGTACTTGCCGATATTGCGGCGCAGCTCGCGCGGGAGACGTTTTGCGAGAGGCGTCATGGCGCCGCCTACCAATCGAGTTCGGCGGCCGCGACGGGCGACTCGTTGAGCTCATCCTCGACGATGTGCCCGTCGCGCAGGCGCAGCACGCGATTGGCCATGCGCGCGATGGCGGCATTGTGGGTGACAATGATGATGGTGCAGCCGTAGGTGCGGTTGACATCCTCCATGAGCTGCAAGATTTCCTTGGACGTCTTATAGTCGAGCGCGCCCGTGGGCTCGTCGCACAGCAGCAGGCCCGGGTTTTTGACGAGTGCGCGGCCGATGGCACAGCGCTGCTGCTGGCCGCCCGAGACCTGGCGCGGGAACTTGTTGCGGTGCTCGTAGAGGCCCAGCGAACGCAGCAGGCCGTCGACATTGAGCGGGTTTTTGGACAGGTGCGCCGTGACCTCGATGTTCTCCTTGATGGTGAGATCGGGCACCAGGTTGTAGAACTGGAAGACAAAACCCAGCTCACGGCGGCGATACTCGCCCAGGTCGGTAGGCTTGAGCACCGTGAGGTCGCAGCCGTCCACCATGATGGAGCCGCCGTCGGCATCCTCCAGGCCGCCGATCAGGTTAAGAAACGTCGACTTGCCCGAGCCCGAAGGCCCCAGCATGACGCAGATCTCTCCGCGGTTGATGGACGTGTCGATGCCGTCGAGCACCGTCAGGCGTGCATCTCCATCGCCGTAGTGCTTTTTGAGATCCTTAACCTGGACGTAGGCCTCCCGCGTTGCCATGGTATCCCCCATTGTTAGCCTTGTACTACTTTATGAACATAATAGTAAACCTTGGCGAACTATTTTTGGGCGAGGCCTGGATTTTATTTCAGACTAGTCATTGGGGACGTTCTTAAATGACTAGCTGTTGGGGACACTCTTTCGCCACCCGGCAGTTAGGGACGTTCCCTTTCTGCCGGCAGCTGAGGACAGTCCTTGGCAACCCGGCCGGCAAGCCGGCGGTTCGGCAAAGACTGTCCCCAATGACTAGTCGTTTAAGTCTGTCCCCAATGACCACTCTTGGTCGTTTAAGTCTGTCCCCAATGAGTACCCGATGACTAGGTGGCTAGGCGCGGGATTTGGTGCGCGAGAGGGCTAGGCCTACGGCGGCGATGGCGGCGGCGAAGAGCACGGTGACGCCCAGATCGCAGGCGATGTCGCTCAGCACGGCAGACGTCAGATCCGAGGCAAGTGCCTTGCCGATCGCATCGTTCACCCAATATGTCGGCACAAAGTGCGCCACGGTCTGCACGGCCGAGCCCATGAGCGACAGCGGCATCCAGGCACCGCCCAAAAACGTCATGAGCATGCCGAGTAAGTTGCCCACGCCGTTGAGCAGCTCCTCGCGCGCACCCAGGCTCGACAACGCAAAGCCAACGGCCAGCGGCGTGCACGCCAGGGCAAACGTCGCCGCCAGCGCCAGACACACACGACCCGCGCCGACCTCGGCAACCGCGCCGGCAAAGCCCACGACGCCCATCATACTCGACACGAGCCAAATGCAGACGGTGAGCACGGCGGCGGCCGCAAACACGGCAAGCGAACGCTGACGCTCGGAGACCGGGCTGGCATCCATGCGGCGCACGCGCTCGGGCTCGTTCATGCCCGAGAACACCAGTCCCACCGACACGATGACCGACGAGATAATCGCGTACGCGCCAAAGTTGAAGTACGACTCGAGCGTGGCGGCAGCAGTCGAGTCGACCTTGACCTGCTCGATCTGGACCTCCGCGCGCTTTGCAGCGGCATGCTCGGCGGCCTTGGCAACGTCGCCGTTAGAAGCAGCGGGCTCAAGCGCCGCCGCAGCGCCCGCGAGCGAGATCCAGCGCGAGGCCTCGGCAGACGAAAGCGCCGCCGCCATGGTGCCGGCACCGTAGGTCACATCGAGCTTGGGCAGGGACTCCCCCACGCGGGCGGCTGCAACGAGGTCGTCCTCAAACCCCTCCGGGATAAAGAACACGCAGTCGGCGCTGCCCTTGGCACTATTGCTCTTGGAGAGCGCGTCCGCAAGATCGTACGTGTCATCGCCGATGCCCGTGACCAGCTCAAAACGCGAACCTAGATGCTTGGTAAGCGCACGCGAAAGGTCGCTGTCGTCGCGGTCGACCACGATCACGTTGGCATCGTAGGGCTTGTACTCGGTGAGCTGCGACGAGTTCCAGCTCACCGATGCCGCGATAAATACGCCCATGAGCGAGATGAACACCGTATAGATGATCAGGTAGAACGGGTGCGCCAGCGCCATGCGAAGCGCGGTCTTAAAGGTGCTCATAGCGGCTCCTTCCAAAGATCAGCGTAGCGGCGGCGACAAACACCAGCGTCATGAGGACCAGCGCGCCGGCGCGAACGGCAAAAGGTCCCAAGTCTTCAAAGAAATACAGGCGGTTGAACATGTCGCAGATAAGCTTGACGGGGTTGAGCCAGCACTCAGCCGGGCAGGCGCGGGCGACGTCGTCGGCAAGCGCCATCGCTGGCTCGCCGTAGAGGCCGGCGAACAGGGCGCACGTAGTGGCAAAGCCCGTGAGGATGCCAGACTTGGACGCCTTGCCGCCCTTAACGGGAAGCGTGCCCACAAAGAGTCCCAAGCCCGTGGCGGCAAGCGCGGAAGCGGCGCCGCCCACCAAACACAGCCCCTCGCGCCCGCCAAAGTCGACGCCCACGACCAGACGCACGTAGCCGATCGCGATCGCCATCGAGGCAAAGGAGACCAGCCACGAGCCCACAAAGATACCGGCCAGCGACGCCGTTTTGGAAAGACCGCCCGCGCAGCGGCGCGCGCCAAGGCCCGACAGATTGGGTTGCAGATCGACGACGCTCAAGGCGGCAAACTCGGCAGACATCATCGCCACCAGGCCAAAGAGCGCGTAATAGTAGATGACCGTGCCATCGGGCGTGGTGCGTGTCAGGCTTACGCGGCGGGTGCCGCCCTCGAGCGACAGAGCGCGCGCAACCGCCTCGGGGTCGGCGAGTGCCGCCGGGTTGTCCTGGGCAATCTGGGACATGAGCTCGGCATTTTGTGTATACGAGCTTGCCACCGTCTCCAGGATGCTGCGATCGGTGAGCACCGATGATGCGCGCGAGCTGTCGTAGCTCGATAGCAGTGTGAGCTTGGGTGCGCCTGCGTCGTCGACCGTATAGATGCCCGCGACCTCGCCGGCCTTAAGCGCACGGTTCGCATCGGCTGCGTCGTCGCACTCGTGGATCTCGAGCAGCTGATTGTCGCTCTCCTTGGCAAGCGAAGCCGCCGCATCCTTAAAGGTCGAGGCGTCCCAGGCCTCATCCGCTACGACAGCCACTGGCACCGGGTCGATCTTGCCGTCGGAGCTGAGGTTCGCAAACATAAACATAAACATCGTGGAAAGCGCGATGGAAAAGAGAGCGCCCCAAACCCACGTGCTCGGCCGGCGCAGCAGCGTCTTGACCGTAATGATAATGGTGTTGAACATGGCCGCCCCCTAGTCGCGCAGCTCGCGGCCGGTGATCTCGAGGAACACGTCGTTGAGGGTCGGTGGCTCGCTCCACACGCGGCCGAGCGCAACGTCGGCAGCGCGCAGCGTGTCGAGGATGTCCACCAGGTTGTGCGGGCTCGCCTCGCAGGTGCAGACGAGCTCGCCGCCGGACAGCTCGACGCTGAGCACGTGCTCGAGGGCGCGCAGCCGCTCGACCGTGGCGGTCTCTACGGCGCTGACCTCGACGGTCACGCGCTCGCCCATCTGAATCATGCGTTTGAGCTCGTCGTTGGTGCCCCGCGCCAGCACGCGGCCGCCGTCCATGATCATGATGCGGCTGCAGATTTGCTCGACTTCCTCCATGTAATGGCTGGTATACACCACCGTGGCGCCCTCGTCGCGCAGGCGGCAGATGCCCTCCAGGATGGCGTTGCGGCTCTGCGGGTCGACCGCCACCGTGGGCTCGTCAAAAAAGATGAGCTCGGGCTTGTGCGCGATGCCGCAGGCGATGTTGAGGCGTCGCGCCAGGCCGCCCGAGAGCTTGCCGGGGCGGAACTTGGCAAAGTCGCCCAGGCCGACAAAGTCGATGGCCTCGTCGACCAGTGCGCGGCGGCGCTTGCGGTCGTTGACGTAGAGGCTGCAGAAATAGTCGATGTTCTCGCGCACCGTGAGCTCGTCGAATACCGCCACCTGCTGCGGCACCACGCCGATGCGACGCTTGAGGTCGTAGCGGGCGGGCGTCATGGGTTCGCCGAACAGCTCGATGGTGCCTTTGTCGTAGGCAAGCAGCTGCAGAATACAGTTGATGGACGTGGTCTTGCCCGAGCCGTTGGGGCCCAGCAGGCCAAAGATCTCGCCGGGGGCGATGCTCAGGTTAAAGTGGTCGAGCGCAATAAGGTCGTCATAGCGCTTGACGAGGTTTTCGACGTGGACGATGTCTGTCATGAGGCGGCCCTTCTGTTGATTGCGGCCCGGTACGATTGCATCATCGCAGGAGCGGGCGGCGCGCACCAGTGAGCTTTGTCACGAGTGCGAGGGGGCAGAGGTGAAACCCCCGCTCGCGCGAGCGATCGACGCCGCTTTGCCGCGCGGGAGGAATGTCACGGTTGAGCAGGCAGCCCCTCCACCGCGCGCGCCTTCGCGTACAATACCCGTATGAACAGGCTTTTCGACAAATCGATCGTGCTGGTGTGCTGTATTGCGGCCGCCATGGGTCTTGCTGTGGACGCTCGCCTGGTCGCGGCGTTTTGCCTTGGCGTTATTGCCACCTCGCTGGCCGAGGTCGTACAGGGAAACCGCGCCCGCCGTGTGAGCGAGGCCGCGAGCTACGCCTGCATCATCGCGGCTGTCTTCGTGCCGCCGTTTGTGCCGTTTGCGCCTCTCGCTCTCTATGACATCGCGCGACGCGTTCGCCGTGAACGAATCTGGCCCGCGCTGGCGATTGGCGCCGTGTTTGTCTGCGCGCTTGTCGCGGACCTTCGTGGTGGCGTGCTCACCACCCGAACGCTGCTGTTAACCGCCATCCTTTCGGTCGCCGCCACGTTGCTGTCGCTGCGCACCGCGCAGCTGGAGCGCGAACAGGAACGCATGCGTCGCACCCGCGACAAGCTGCAAGAACGCGCCCTGGCACTCGAGGCACGCAACCGCGACCTCGCCGACCGCCAGGACTACGAAGTCGAGCTCGCGACGCTCGCCGAACGCGCCCGTATCGCGCGCGAGATCCACGATAACGTCGGGCACCAGCTCACGCGCGCTTCGCTTCAAGCCGAGGCCCTGCGCGTGGTCCATGCCGATGAGCCCGGCGTCGCCGCCGATTTCGCCGACGTCAAACGCACGGTTGACGAGGCGCTCCAGCTCGTGCGCGCCAGCGTCCACGCGCTCAACGACAATGCAACTGACCTCTCCGTGCAGCTCGAGCGCATCGTTGAAGGCGCACGCTCGGACAGCGGTCCGCAGATTGAGCTTGAGGTTTTGGCCGAGCATGCGCCCGCCAACGTCGCCAACTGCTTTGCGGCGGTGCTGCGCGAGGCGCTTTCCAACGCCATGCGCCACGCTTGCGCCCAAACCGTCACCGTACGATGCATGGAACATCCGTCGTTTTACCAGCTTGTCGTTACCGACGATGGCGCGGACGCGACCCCGGCGAGCAGCAGCAACGTCGTAGAAGGCATGGGGCTCGCCTCCATGCGCGAGCGCGTCGAGGCGCTTGGCGGAACCTTCACCGCCGGCCTGCGCGCCGGCGCCCCCGGCTGGCGCGTGTTTGCCACCGTCCCCAAACAGCAAGGAGATGAGGACCGATGAGGCTCATCGTTGTCGACGACGACCGCTTAGTGGTCGATTCGCTCAAGATTATCCTGGGCGCCCAGCCGCAGATCGAAGTGGTTGGTACCGGCGCCAACGGCAACGACGCGGTTTCGCTCTATGCCGAGCACGCACCCGACATCGCACTGCTCGACATTCAGATGCCGGGGCGCGACGGCCTTTCGGCGGCACGCGAGATCCTCGAGCGCGACCCTTCGGCGCGCGTGGTGTTTCTGACAACATTCTCGGATGACGAGTACATTGTGTCGGCGCTCAAGCTGGGCGCCCGCGGTTACCTGATCAAGACCGATGTCGCCGCCATTCCGCCGGCGTTGGCGCAGGTCATGGACGGCAAACGCGTACTCGAGGGTAAGGCGATCGAGGATATCGACTTTGATGGGGCGGGGTCCGAGGCCGACACGTCTCGCCGGCCCGCGGCCTTTGTCAGCCTGACCGACCGCGAGTTCGAGGTCGCCGAGCTCATCGCCCGCGGCCTCGATAACAAGGAGATTGCCGCCACGGCTTATATGGGAGAAGGCACGGTGCGCAACCACATCAGCTCAATCCTAGCTAAAATGGGCCTGCGCAACCGCACCCAAATCGCCATCGCCTATCTGCGAGGCTAGCCGCTGGCTGCCGCCAATTTGATGCCATTTCAAAACTATGCCGGTTTACTACGATGAACCGCATATCTCCGACCACGGCAAATTGCGCACTTACAAAACCGCAGGTAGAACACTTGCGATATTTGCAAAAATGCGGGTGTGGTCAGGAATCTCGGATTCATCGTAGTAAACCGGCATAGTTTTGTTCGGGCGGCCCTGCACGAGTGTCTCCGCCAGCCTCGCGGGACCAAAATGAGCCGTTTTCCTCCGTCCCCAATGGATCAGCCGAAACCGCCCGCCACGAAATCGGCCCATCTACTACGTTTGACTCGATACCCCTGACCATACCTTCGTTTTGAACAAAACCGCAGGCGTTCTACCTGCGGTTTTGTTTTTGCGCTTTTCGGCATGGTTGGGGGTAAGGGGCTAAACGTAGTAGATGGGCCGGTTTCGTGGCGCGCCCTCCTCCCCAACGCACAAAAGCGCCACCACGGAGGAGGGAGATGCCTCCGTGGCGGCTGGGGGTAGGAGTAGGTCGGGATTTAGCCCTGCCGGCCGCCCGGGGCCTTTTGGCCCCGGGCGCTGTCGACGTGCCTAGCGCTTACGGATACCCCAGACCAGGGCTCCGACGCCGGCCATGGCGATGACAAATGTCATAAGCAGAGCGGCGGCCTGCTGGTCACCCGTGGTGGGCAGGAAACCCTTGACCGTCTTGACGATATTCGTCACGGTCTTGGGCGTGCCGGGATCGGGCGTCGGTACGGGCGTCTCGGGCTTCTTGTACGTGTTGTTGAACACGATACCCTCGACGCTCTTGTCGCCCTTGGTAAAGGCGACGTTCGCCTTGAGGTTGCCCTCGCCGTCATCGACCACGTTGACGGTCACGGTAAAGACGGACTTGTCGTAGGTCATACCGACCTCGTCGCCCTTGACCTCGCTGATGGTGTAGACGTGCGTACCGGGCTCGTCGTACTCGAACTTGTCGAAGCTGATCTTGCCGTCGGCATCGTTGGCAACCGTAGACTCGATGTCCTCGCCAACGAGCTTAAAGCTAAACTCGTCCTTCTTGAGCTCGCGTCCCTCGAGCACCTTGATGGCGCCGATGGAGACCTGCGTGGGCATGGCGTGATACTTGTTGGTAAAGCCAGCCGACTCGGTAGCTCCCTCGAGCTTGTGCGCCGCGGTCAGCGTGCCATCACCATTGTCGGAGACGGTGGTCACGACGGTGTAGGTCGTGCCGTCATAGGTGACGCCCTTGTACAGGCCGAGCGCGTTGGGGCAAGCCTCGCGCAGCGTGTACGTGTGCGTGCCGGGCGCCTCGTAGCGAATCGGGCTCAGCGTCACGGTGCCGTTAGCGTCGTTGGTGCCGTTAGCGACAACCACGTCGTCCTCGAGCAGCTCAAACGTGAACTCGCCGGCTGCAAGGTCGCGGCCGGTCAGACGCTTGACCGTCTTGACCTGATCGGTCACGGAAGAATCGGTGGGCGTCACGCCATAGGTGTTGGTGAACGTGAAGGCCGCACCGTCATCGCCGTCGCGCACGACGCTCAGATGTCCGGCACCATCGTCAGTCACGGTGTAGGAAACCTTGCGCGTGGCGTTGGCGTCGTTGGTCACGCCAGGGGCGCTACCGGACTCGGTCACCGTGTAGGCAAAGGTGTGCGAGCGCGGGGCGGTGGGGGCTGTGGGCTCGGACTCGTCGCTGGGCTCATCGGCGTTGGTATCAACGTCGGCGTCGGCCTCTTCAGCCTCTGCCTCGTCGGCCTCGACCTCGTCAGCTTCGTCTGCCTCGGCCCTATCGGTTGCATCGTCCGTCACGCCCAGGGCGCGGTTGAGGTCCTCGAGCGTAAAGTGGATCTTGCCAAAGTCCACGTTACCGGCTGCGTCGTTGGTTACGGTCGTGCGCTCGGGCATCGGGGCACCTGCCTCGTCGGCGGTCACGGTAAAGGTGAACTTACCCGTGATGTCGGCCGGGGTCAGGCCCTCGGCAACCTGGAGCTTCTTAGTACCGGTGAGCGCGGCATCCACGGCGTCGGCGCCGTAGGCGTTCTCGAACAAGGGCTCGACGCCGCCGTAGTCGACCGTCGCCGTCAGGGTACCGTCACCGTTGTCGACGACGATAACCTTAAAGCCAAAGCTCCACGTTGTAGCGGAAACGCCATTCGGCAGCCCGAATAAATCTTCGTAGGCCGTGTAGTTAATGGTCCAGGCAAGCTTGCCGTCCTTATCGGTACGATAAGCAAGCCCAGCAGCCTCAAGATTAGCAAGCATCTTGGTGTCGTAGTGCAGCGTATCAAAGCTCACGTGCCCGCCGATATTGGGCTTGAGGTTTTCGTATGCCACAAGCTCACCCTGATAGGCGATGCCGAACCAGAACTCGCCGTCGGCCATCGGGCGACCGGTCAGAGTCTTGGTGGCAACGACCTGAGCAGCGGTGCCACCAGGCGTGTTGGTCGTAGCGCTGTAACTGTTGTGGAACGGCACCAGGGCCTTCTCGACCTTGTTCTCGCCACTCTTGTGGACCGTCTCATGCGTGCCCTCGGGACCACCGGAAACGGTCGTCGTAGCAGTGAGCGTACCGGCGGTGTCGTCGACGATGGCGATCGTCACCGTGCGTACGGCGTCATCGTAGGTGTAACCGGGCTGGCCGTCGTTCTTTTCGGCCACGGTGTACTTGAAGGTCTTGCCGGCGTCAGCTTGCGTAAATTTAACCTCATGACCAGCCAGAATGTCGATCAGTCCGACCGTTCCCTCTATCGTTGCGGGGGACTCGAAGTTGTTGGCCCCGGGCAGCAGGCCAAGTGCGCAAGCCGAATCATCGTCGGCGGGCGTCACGGTAAAGGTGAATTGACCCTCGGTCATGGGACGTCCGCAGAGGGTCTTGCTGAGCTTGAGGCCGCCGGCCGCGGCGTAATCGAGCTCAGTGCGGTATGTGTTGGTAAAGCGCCCGTTTTCCTTCTTGGTGACGTTGGCGGTCAGGTTGCCCTCGCCGTCCTCGGTCACGGTCACTTCGGCGGTTGCGACATGCGCGTCATACGTCATGCCGACCGTGCTGCCCGCGTTCTCGCGAATCTCGTACTTATAGGTTCCGGCAGCCGCAAAGTGAATCTTGCCGAACTTGATGGCGGCAATGCCGTCCTCCGCGTCCCCCTTGCTCACGGTTACGGTTGCGGGATCGGGCAGTGGGACGCCCTCGGGAGCGGTGATGGTAAAGCTAAACTCGTCCCCATCCGTCCAGTCGCGGCCGTCAATAGCCTTGCTCAGGCCAAAGTCGAGCTCCGCATCGAGCGGGGTCACGCTGTAGGTGTTCTTGAACTCGGCAGGCTCGGTGCCCTTCAGAACATGTGTGACACTGAGCGTACCGTCGCCATTGTCCGTGATGGTGGTCTCGATGGCGTACTTGGCGTCACTGTAGGTGATGCCCTTGCTGGTGGTTCCGCCGTTGACCTCGCGCAGCGTGTAGGTGTGCTTGCCGGGCTTGTCGTAGGCAATCTTGTCCATGGCAATCGTGCCGTCAGCAGCGTTGATACCCTTGGCGACGACCTTGTCGCCCTCGACCAGCTCAAAGGAGAACTCGCCGGCAGCAAGCTCACGCCCGGTCAGAACCTTGTTCGCGGTAATCTGGTCGGTGACGCTCGTCTCGACAGGCGTCGCGCTGTAGGTATTGGTGAACGTAAATGCCGCGTTGCCGTCCGGCTTGCGGGACACGCTCAAATTGCCCTTGCCGTCATCGGTCACGGTGAAGGAAACCTCGCGCGACGGCTTGGCGTCGTTGGTCACGCCAGCGACCTCGCCGGACTCGGTCACGGTGTAGGTAAAGGTGTGCTCGCGCTTCTCGGGCTTCTCGCCCAGAGCCTTGTTAAGGTCGTCGAGCGTAAAGGTGATCTTGCCAAAGTCGACCTTGCCCTTGGCATCATTGGTCACGCTCGCGTTCGCGGGCATGGGTGCGCCCTCTTCACCGGTCACGGTAAAGGTGAACTTGCCGTTGATGTCGACCGGCATCAAGCCGTCGGCGACCTGCAGGTTCTTGATGCCCACAAGCGATGCCTCGGTAGCATTCGTGGTGTAGGCGTTCTTGAACTCGATGCTCTTGACGTCCTTGGCGTCCTTCAGCTCGTGCGTGGCAACCAGCTGGCCCTTGCCGTTATCGCTGATGGTCGTCACGATGGTGTAGGTCGTATCGTCATAGGTGATGCCGCCAGCGTCGCCCTTGACCTCGCGCAGCATGTAGATGTGCTGGCCGATCTCGGTGTACTTGATGGCGCTGAACGTCACCTTGCCGTCGGCGCCGTTCGCAACGGTCTCGATAAGCTCAGAGTCCTCGCCCTTAACCTCGCGCAGCTCAAAACTGAACTCACCGGCCGTAAGGTCGCGACCGGTCAGAGACTTGGTCACGTCAATCTTGTCGGTAACGCTGGACTCAACAGGATCCGCAGCGTAGACGTTCTTGAACTCGGTCACTTCGGCTTCACTCCAGGCCACCTTCACAGCGGCGCTGAGCTCACCCTTCTTGTTGGGCGTCACCGTCACGGTGATCTCCGCGACGCTACCGCTGTAGGCAATGCCGTCAATCGTGGTCCCGGCGTGCTTTTCGCTAACCTTGTAGACGTACGTGCCAGGCTCGGTGTATTCAATCGTGCCGAAGTCGATGGCAGCCTTGCCCTTGTCGTCCAGGTCGGCCCCGTGCACGATCGCAGTCGTAGTCGCAGGCATCGGAGCATTGCCCTCGGACGTCAGCCCAAACTCAAACGTGTCCGTATCCGTCCAAGCGCGGCCCTCGAGCACCTTGGTTAGACCAAAGCTGGCCTTGGTGTTCACCATTGCCGGCATCATGTCATACGCAAAGCTGATCTTGCCGTTGTTGCCCAGGTAGGAATTGACATGCGTCGCGGTCGCCTTGGCGGACACGTTATTCCACTTGGGGTTGAGAACGTCGGTCGCGGTGCCGGTGTTGTTGCCGCCCACGCTCTTCTTGGTGGTGTGGAGCTCATCGATAAAGGCCAGGCGCGCGGTTCCCACGCTAAACGACAGGTTTCCGTCCTTGTCGGCAACTATAGCGCCGTCAAACTTGGCAGCGTCGCCACCGATGAACTCGATGACGGCGGCGGTGGGCTTGGCCTCGCCGTTCTTGCCCTGCTCCTCAAACTCATCCTTGTAGTAATAGGTGCCTTTCTCTGCCAGTGAATTCTTTGCGGGCTGTGTGCAGTCCTTGTCCGTGTAAATGGGAGTCTGCTTCTGGAAGTAGTAGTAGCGGTTGGTGTCGGCCGGCTCAAAGGTCGCAACCGTATCGCCCAACGCACCACCGCTCCACTTGTTCGCGTAGAAGCTCACGGTCTTGGTGCCGTTGGCAACAGCCGTATTGCTCTCGATGTAATCCTTGAGCCCCGTTACCTTCTCGGGCGTAAACAGGTTGTCGAGTGCGACCTTCTTCACGCTCGAGGCATACTTCACCTGGATGGGCTTAACGGTATCGACCGAAAGCTTGCCGTCTACGGTCTTAAAGTGACTCAGCGGAATCAACGACGCGGGAATGTTGACCGTTACGATATCGCCCTTCTGGGGATTGTCGTCGCCGGCACGCTGCGCGGTAATGAGCAGGTCTTTTGCCTTGCCATCGAACTCGTACGTATCGGTCTTGGTTTCTTTGTTGACCGTCTTGCTCGGATTGGTAAACGGCGTGCCGTTGATGACGACCTCGGTGAAGCTGTCGACCTGCATAAAGTCGCCCAGCTCGTCGGTAAACGTGATGTAGCCGGACTTGGTCTCGTCGTAGCCCTTATGGATTTCGGTCGGATAAGGCGCCTCCGATGTGATGGCCTGCGAGATGTCGTCGAAAACCTTCTTGAGCTCTTCGGCATTGGTCGCCGACTTGTAGTAGTCGGCGTTTTCCGCGCGTGCACCATGAGTATCCCATGCCGTGGCATTGGGGTAGTTGCTCGAAACGGCCTGCATGAACTTGTTCTCTTTTTGGCTTTTTCCCGAATCCTGGATACCAGCGCTGGGATCCGCGCCATCAAAGATGCCGATAGTATAAACGGTGGCCTTGCTGTCCTTCATGTTCTTGGCAGCCGCCACGGCAGCGTTAGCAACCGTAGGATCAAACTTGTCAATTTTCGTTGGCGTGCCGTCGGTAAAGAACACAACAATCTTCTTGGCGTCCGCGCGACCAGAAGTGATACCCTCTGCCAGCTGCAGACCATTGTCGGCGCGCGTTGCACCAGCGGGTGTAATCTGGGCAATCCTATGCTTAAGAGCTTTCACGTTGCCGCCGGAGCAATCGGTCAGGTCTTTCATAACCTGTGTGTAATTGTAGGTGTATCCTCCGTCACGATACGTCTCGTTGCCGATATTGTTGGACGTCTTGCCCGCAAACTTAACGATAGCAACCTTATGCTGCCTATCCACGCCCTCGATGCCCTCGTTTTGTTTGGCAATGGCGTCGATGAAGCTGCTGGCAGCGCTCTCCAGCGCATCGATGCGCCTGGTGGGATCTCCACCGCCCATCTCATGATCCATCGAGCCAGAGGCATCCAGCACCATCACGATGTCGAGCGGCGTGGTAACCGTCACGGTTGAATTAGACGTCGAGGACATCGCCGAAAGCGTGGTCAAATAGTCCGACTCTTCGTTTTCCTCGGTTGCCTTGACCGTCTTGTCGGTCCAAATTCGACCGACGTTTTGGGTCGTTACCTTATTGCCACCGTGGCCTGCCGCCCAGATTTCCCAGCGACCGCTGGTGTCGGGGTCGGCGACCTTTCCGGTCATTATCGGTCCGTCCATTCCTGTGCTGGACCTGGCGTTGGCCTCGGGCAGCATGGCGAATGCTGCGGCTGGCAACACCAGCACTACGGCCAGTATCACCGCCAAGAGACCCCTCGTGTACTTACCCATCGTGTCTCCCTTCTCGCGGTCTCAGACCTTGCATCAGCCTAAAGTTACGAAATGAGACACAATTAGGGCAGGTGACACACGTTCCAGATTTGATTTTGGGCGTGAGACAAATGTCTCACCAAAGTTGAGACACGAGAGTTTTCGCAGGAAAACGGATGCGACTCGGAGCCAACAGGTCAAAATGATCCGTTTTCCTCCGTCCCCGGGGGATCAGTTGGTAACGCTCGCCACGAAATCGGGCCATCTACTACGTTTGACTCGATACCCCCGACCATAGCCGCTTTTCATGAAAAACCGCAAGCGTTCTACCTGCGGTTTTCATTTCGCATTACTTGACGTGGTCGAGGGCTGCCGCCTAAACGTAGTAGATAGGCCCATTTCGTGGCAGACGGGTCACGCGGCAGCCCTCGTGAGGCAAAAATGATCCGTTTCCCTCTGTCCACGGGAGATCAAGGGCTGCTACGGATATGGTGCTATTTCAAAACTATGCCGGATTACGGGGCTAAAGTCGGAGTCCTCATCCATACAGCCTTTTTTTGAAAAACGGCAAGCAGTCTACCTGCGGTTTTGTTTTTGGGATTTTCTGTATGGTCGGAGGTTCGCTATCCAGCCCCGTAATCCGGCATAGTTTTGTTCGCGACGGCACAACCGCGCGTTTAAGCGCGGGGCCGGTGGGGCATTTTTGCCCCACCGGCCCCTATTCCAGCGCTATACCAGCCCCATCCCAACGCTATTCCGGCTTGGTTTCTACTGTGGGAGTCTTGTCCGCCGCGACTGGAGTGCGCGCGGTGTCCATGCTCAGGCAGTGTTTAGGACAGCTTTCGATGCACTCGCCGCACACC
>OBKS01001146.1_pt1 | contig 20293 bp, 16 predicted proteins | sample 1517381 | NCBI WGS metagenome assembly OBKS01 (sample SAMN04571686, study PRJEB22368) | human gut metagenome | biome: human gut; material: stool | host: Homo sapiens | place: Luxembourg | collected 2012-08-03 | reverse complement strand
CAAGGGCTTATAGCCCTAGAGCAAACCACCCGTTGGACGGGTGGTCCTGATTTTTTCACATGCTTCCATATATTTCTGTAAGGTTTCACTATCTATATGATCTAATGCTTCCTGGGACAAGACTTGCATTAAGATCAGTGTGGTGAAATATAAAGATGTATTTCCAGTATCTTTTGAGTTTTTTTCAACTTCCTCCATAAACTTTGCAACCATACGCTTTGCAGCGGCCGTTTCTTTTCGGTCAAGAGGAATTTCAATTCCATTCACTCGGTATTTCATCGATAAATAAACGAGAGTACTCCATAAAAATAAAAGGAGATTCTTCGTTCCCGCATAAGGAAAGCGGGCCTCCTTTCTCAAATTTTGCATTATTTATTTTGCTTTCCGCTTTTTCCCTTAGTTCTCTTCTTTTTGGCATGGATTGGTTCTTTAGTTTCTACTTCGTGTTCGGAAGAGACCTCATTCCTTTTTTTTATAATATCTTTTTGTTCTTTTAACAACATTTTGAAACGTTCATAGCGGTAACATAATTCATTTTTTTGATTATCTGGCAATGCTGCATGCAAAAAATCGATAGGATACTCGAATATCGAATGGCATGGAGCATTCAAACGCACGTTTCTTAGAAATCGTGTTACTTTTGGCCTGTTACAAAAAAATGCATATAAATCTTCAATATTATGTGAGGGCATCTCCTGATTAATGGCATATAATAGACAGATACAGGCATTTACTTCGCCATCTGCTTCTAAGAAGAATTTTTTAGGATATTTTATCAGTTTATCACTTAATACTTTTTGATAAACATTTAAAACAAGCTCATGTCTGGAAATATGAATTTGTTCCGGATAAACCATCCAGGCAACACTGAATAGATCCTGGTCAATATTAATCTCTGGCGGATATTCCAATTTCCTTAATGGTCTCATCAAATGTAGCTTTTGAATGATATCCATCGTAAGATAATCTCTGGCCATTTCCGGTGTCCATTCCAATAGATTTTCAAAAACATATTGAAACAACTCTTTAATATCTTTTTGTGAAGCATTCTGCCCTATATAGGTTGCAGAAAAGTCCTTTCTCTTTTTAAGGAGTATATCTTCATACTCCATAAGAAGTCCCATATTTTGCATCGGTTTTCTCCTTTCCTTTTAGCATCCTAAAGATAGTATGTCAGAAAATTTTTCAATCTTTTTTTTCTGGACAAAAAATATTTCCTTTATTATCTGTCACTCTAACATTGAATAAAAATGGAAAGGAGTGGTTTCTATGAAAAAAATGGTAGTTGTGAGTTTATTAACACTATCGATGGCTGTTGGGAGTTTTAGTTGTGTTTCTGCAGCAGCATTGGATCATACATCTGAAATAGCAGTACAGTCTGCTACAGACTCTGCAACAAATAATACAGATGCATTGCAGACGGAAGATCAGACTGCAAATACGGATGAAAAGGTCAATGAAATGATGAAATCAATAGAGAATACGTTAGCCTCCAGTTCGGATGATATCAGCAGTGATTCAACTACAGATAACGGTTTAGATTCTATATTTGGCAGTTTGTTTGGAGATAGTACAGATCAGATGTTTTCAGAAATGAACCAGAAATTGCAAAATGGAGAGCGGATTTCATTCTCTGAACTGTTTAAAAATTACAGCCCACTGCAGTTGGATTCAAGCAGTTTATTTGATATGTCGGATATGGGATCCCTTTTTGACAGTAGTAACAATGATATGAGCATCACAAATTTAAAATATGCAGTGGCGGCTTCCGATATGGAAACAACCTATGCAGAATCCGATTTAAGTGGACAGTCAGGAAACTGTATGGATCTGTTTAACAGTACATATGGTGATATTGCAAGCCAGATGCAGCTGAAAACACCAGAAATCCCGGAAAGTTTTAATGTAAACTCGATGTTATCCAGTGAGGCAGATTCCATTCAGAAGGCATACTCCAGTGCCACAAATTCAGCTGCATTCAGCAGTGTAAAAAATAATATTAGTATCAGTGATATTTTTTCAAAAGCACGGAGCGGAGTAAGTAGTAAAAGTCTTGCTTCAACCTCTACATTAAAAAGCATGTTGTCACAGACATCCGGTTCCAACAAATCATCTGTCTTAAGTGAATACAATAAGCGGAAAGACTGGCTGAGTGATAAGAACAGTTCAATTAAACAAAATACCAGAAAATATCAGTTACAGCAGAAATTAGCAGTCAGTGATGCAGATCAGAGCATTATTGAAGCTAAAAAGAAAACAGGACGAAAGCAGACAGAAAATGAAGTCAGGGAAGAAGAACGGAAGAAAGGTATTGTGAATTTCAAAAACTAATTTCGTTTATTAGCTGTTCTTGTAATATGATGTAAGAACATGATAAAATATAAATGTAAGAGTTTATTTCATTTTATATCGTCCACTCTATTATTGAACAATATCAATGAAGAATGGAGGAAAATGAAAATGAATGTTAAAAATTCTTCTCAAAACACTGTTAAAAAATATGAAGAATTAACTTTTACGGATGATTTCATGTTCTGTAAGGTAATGCAGAATAACCCGGATCTTTGTAAGCATCTAATTGAGCTTATCATTGGCAAAAAGATTACAATGATTACATATCCGGATACGCAAAAGGCAATTGAAATCACAGCAGACGGAAAAGGAATTCGCATGGATGTATATGTAGAAGGTGATGAGGGCACAATCTACGATATCGAAATGCAAACCTCGATGTTATCAAACCTCAACAAACGTGCAAGATATTATCAGGGAATGATTGACCTCAATACCATTGAACGTGGTGCGGATTATAAGGAATTGAGAAAAACATATATAATTTTTCTTTGTAAATTTGATCCGTTTGGACAGGCTCGAATTAAATACACATTTATGCAGACTTGTCAGGAGGATTATAGGATTAAACTTGGTGATGATGCATATATTATTTACATTAATCCGTTTGGTATGAAAGAAAATCCAACAGAAGATATGATTGCTCTGATGAGTTATCTTAGAGGTGAGATGATTAAGCGAAACTCATTTATTGAGGACCTGGATGCAGCGGTTAAACGCGCCAGGGAAAAAGAAGATTGGAAGGTGGAATATATGGCACTTTCGTTAAAATTTCAGGATGCTATGGAAGAAGGACGTGCGGAAGGACGTGCAGAAGGACGTGCAGAAGGACGTGCAGAAATGCAACAGAACATTGTAATTAAATTACTTTCCGCAAATCAGTTTTCGGACAAAGAAATTTGTTCGATTGTTGATATTTCGGAAGAAAAATTGGAAGAATACAAAAAAATGTATATGGACCCAAAGGAAGAAAAATAGCATTCATGACGCAGCCCGGAGAAAAATCTCCGGGCTTTTGCAATATGTCTTATGTATTAATATTCTCTTATGTTTATAGTTGGCTAATGATATATTCTCTTCGTGATTGTTCAAGCCTTTTGGATTTGAAGAAAGCCTGAGTCATATTGCTGCAGTCTATGCCATATTTTTTACACAGATTATTAATTGAAGCAGCGGTTCCAAAATCGTCAAATTCTTTTCTCTCTCCTGTAAAATGATATGTTGATACATAATACAATGATTCAATTCCGAATCTTTTCATGAGAAGTTTTCCCGATTTTAGGTAATATATCTTATTTCTTGCTGTATCCTCCACTCTATGGACAAAGAATAAAATGATGAAATGGAGGAGAAGATATGAAAAGATGGAAAGTTGGTCTGGATGTAGATGATATTATATTTTCCTGTAATGAGTATGCTGTCGAACTTACGAATAGTGAATTGCATTTGACACCACCAATTCAGATGAATGAAATTACTGCATGGGGGCCCCTTGGTACAAGAGCAGATTTACGGCTTAAGTATTTTAAATCAAAAAAATTTTTTGAAACACAGCCGGTATTGCCGGGAGCTGTAGAATTTGTGCATGATCTGCAGGAGTACGGAAAGGTATTTTTTGTAACAGATGTACAGCAGGAGTACTATGGAATTCAAAAGCAGACTGCTGGAATTATTTCCAGAAATACCGGAGGAACACATTATTATTACACCAAGAAAAGAAGAAGCCAACGTAGATGTGCTTTTAGATGATGGAATTCATAATCTGAGAAGAACAACAGCGGAATATCCAGTGCTTATGCAACGGCCATGGAATGTAGCTGAAAAGAATTATGTAACAGTATCTGGATTTGAGGAATTTCTGGCATTCATGAGATCAATTTCAATCTAACAATTTATTTTCAATGTAAAGGTAGTCTTTTGAGGCTGCCTTTTTTGTATGTGAATAATCAGGAAACTGTATTCGAACATACTAATTTCAGGAGGACATCTGTAAAAGGAGACTTGGATGAATGGGTAAGGCAAAAAGAAAGATGCGTCCGCAGCCACCATTTTGGTGGACTTTGGATAATGACAACTGCTGGTTCTGTAAGAATAGAAATAATTGCGGAAGATGCAGGATACTAAAGAGGCAGAGGGCAAAAGAGAGAAAGAAACAGAATTGTATTTTGTCCAGGGCGGCGGCGAAAACAGAAATTCTGACATACTATACTCAGGAAGGAAGTGATAATTTTGAAAGAGATTAAATGTACCTATGAAGTGTATGAAAAGTATTGTAAAGCATTTCAGGAAATGAAAGATAAAGCTGGAAGCTATACACCAACGGAAAACGAAATTTACCAAAGAATCTATCCGGAATTGGAAAAATACATATTATTTCTTTTATGGATAGAAATGACGGGATATGATACAGAAGAAAATAAGAAGAACCGTCAAATTATTTGCACCATCTTAAAAGAAGAATTAAAACTTGTTGAGAAGGAGGAACTGGAAGAGGAATGATAACAATTTTCGCAGAAAAACCGGATGTTGGAACGAAAATAGCTGCTGCCCTGGATGCAATTGTATTATCTTCCGGTGATAGGGTGGATTTTGATCATATACAGAAATATGAAAAACAGATCAAAGCACAGAGGGCAAAACAAGGATATTTCAAAATCCGCCATAATGGTGAAGAAACCTATGTCACTTGGGGAATCGGACATTTATGTGAATTGAAGCAGGCCCAGGATTATAATAAAGAATATAAACAATGGAAAAATATTCCACTTCCTTTTATCCCGGAATCCTATGAACTGAAATGTTCAAAGGGGATGGAAAAACAATTACGGTTAATAAAAAATATTTTTGATCATTCCGATCTGATCATTTGTGCGACTGATGATGACAGGGAGGGAGATCTTATCTTTGATTATATCTATCGTTATTTGAACTGCAGCGTTCCTTTCAAACGTGCTTTATTTAATCAGCAGTCCAAAGAAGAATGGCAGAAAGCTTTTAGAAAAGAAAATCTTGTAGATGGAATCAAAAGGAAGCCTGTTATAGAAGCGGGAAGAGGACGCAGTGCCGGAGATTTTGTGGTAGGAGCCAACCTTACGACTGCTATGACGTTGAAATTTCCAGGAAACAATGTATTAAGTGTAGGAAGAGTCCAGACAGCTGTATTATCCATGCTTGTTGCAAGAGAATTAGAAATACAGAATTTCAAGCCGAAAGATTATTGGGTTTTAAAAGGGAAATTTAATTCAGAGCATGGAAGTTATGAAGGAACGCATGTTGTAAAGAAATGTGACAAGGAGTCTGATGCAGATGAGATTTTGAGAAAATTATCGGCAGATACAGGTCCAGCTACAGTGAAGTCTATAAAAGAAAAATCATTCTGGAGAGAAAAGCCGTATCTATACAGTTTACAGGGATTACAGATGGATGCGAATAAAGTCTATGGATTTTCTCTGCAGCATACGTTAGATCTGGCTCAATCGCTTTATGAAAAAGGATTTACTACATACCCGCGTACTGACAGTAGCCATTTAACCGATGATATGGGTCCGGAAATGAAGAAAGTAATCCAAATGCTTTTTTCATCAGATACCTATTCTAAATTTAAGAGTCATGCAACAGAGCCGGTTGACAGCAGTAATAAATATTATTTTGACAGCAGCAAGGTGGAAAGCCATTATGCAATTGTTCCAACTTCAAAAAAATTATCTTTGGGACAGATGAGTGATGATGAGAAAAAGCTTTATGACATGATTGCAAGATCTGTAATTTGTATCTGCTATCCAAAAGCGCAACTTAGTAAAACAAATATTATAACAGAAAAATCAGGAGAGGAATTTACAACCTGTGGTATTTCAATTTTGAAACCGGGATATTTTGAAGTATTGGGAAGACCAAGAGAAAATCTACTGCCTAAATTACAGGAAAGGGAGTCTGTACAGGGAAAATATATAAAAGAGGCAAAAAAAACTGAGCCGCCAAAAAGATATACGGATCAGACATTATTGACAGCGATGATTACATGTGGAAAGCATATTGATGATGCTGAATTGAGAAAAGTCATGTCTTCCGGTGCAGATGGAAAACCGCGTGGATTGGGCCGGCCATCAACACAGGCATCAATCGTAACCACTCTGGAAACAAGAAGATATCTGGAACGAAAAGGAAAATCTCTTATACCAACTGAGCGCGGAATACACTTGATCTCTATTTTCCCTATCGAAGATCTGAAAGCTCCGGTAATGACTGCTCAATGGGAAAAAAGACTGGATGATATTGAAAAAGGTACAGATGATTACACAAGCTTTATAACTGATCTGGAGAATTCTGTGCGAAAATGGACAAAAATGATAATGGAATTAAAATCAGATGATGCAGAATTTCAATCCAACAGTTCAAATTATAAATGTCCGATTTGTGGCAGGGCACTTCTGAATTTTCCATGGGGGTATGGTTGTTCTGGTTATCAGGATGATAAGTGTAAATTTAATATCCCAAGAAAAATTGCATCAAAAACACTTACGGAAAAGCAGATTCAGAATTTAATCCAGAAAGGCGATAGTGGTTATATATCCGGATTTGTGAAAAATGGAGGAAAAACGTTTGGAGCAAGAATCGTGATTGATAAAGAAGAAAAAAATTGAAATTTGCTGATGATGTCCATGGGGAACTGCTTTGTCCATTATGTGGGAAACCATTAAGAAAAATGGCATGGGGATATGGGTGTAGCGGATATCGGGAAACAAGATGTAATTTTGCTATTGGTACAGTTGCGAAGAAGAAGCTCACGGACCATCAAATAAAAGCACTTTTAGCTGGAGAATCTGTAATGGTAAAAGGAATGAAAGGTAAAAATGGATCATTTGATGCCGAGGTCAGATTATGTAATGCAGGGGAAAATAAGGGGAAATTACAGTTTATACAGAATTGATATCAAAATAATGAAGAAATTCCTATAAAATATTAGAATTCCTTGACTTTTGTAATTTGATGGGATAATATAATACTACACTACATCAGATTTTGGAAGAGGATGATGTTTTGTTTCGGGAAACCGAAAGCCGTATTGGTTATGGGAACGGAAACGTTACTAAATAGAGGAAGTGATGGTGGAAATACATTACTTCCTATTTTTTTGTTTCATTTTGATATTTCAATCAATATATTAATTCATACCTCGATTAATATTTCAACAAATCACATATATCAACTGGCATATTGTTCATAATTCCAAAAATTAAAAAGAGAAGTGAATAGTTTTAGATAAACACCACGTCTTCTTAAACAGACGGGAAGAGGATACAATCCAATAAATATACAGAAAAGCTTGTCTGTTTTTACAAAGTATAATAGTATAAGTAAAAGAAAGGAATGTGAAAATTATGTTTTGCTGGAAATGTGGGAATGAAATAAACGAAGGAGATAAGTTTTGCACCAAATGTGGGGCGCAGCAATTTAAGGTTTGTACGAAATGTCAGAAACGTATTTCTATATTTGACGGATTTTGTATTTACTGTGGAGAAAAACTAATTGCCCCAAAAGCAGTGCAAAAACCAAAACAGAAGCAGAAAGATCAAAAAAATTTCAAGACATATTCTTTTAAATTTAGTAATATTAAATTAAACGCCTCTAAACGGGATGAGATAAATAAATGGCTGAGTGAAAATAATGTGATCATCCATTACTTAAAACCTCGTTTTTACCTCAATACATCCTGTCCAGGTAAATGGCAGGCAAGTATAGATACACTTGATATTGTATATGAACCTGTAGAAACAAATCAGAATTATTATTTTGAATATGCATCCGTTTCAGGATGGATAAAAAGACCAACAGAAAAATTGGAAAAAATATATAATGATTGGAAGGAAACACACCCGGAATATCAAATCTTATGGGAAAAAGAAGCAGACTTTCAAACAACAAGATCTGAATATGCGATGTCCATATTTGTATTATGTAAGAAAATTGAACAAAAATAAAAGAAAGTAAGATAAAAGCATTTATTTGTAGTTCTTCTAAGTATGAAATTATTACTGGAAGATCCTTGCAGACAGATGCTTTTATTTTTTTCAATAAAATGAATAGTTTTATGAGATCCATCCGTCAAAAAAAGTAGAGAGAAAAATAAAAAATGATGAATAGTTTTAAAAATCTGGACCGTCTACATAATCAGAGAGGGAAGAAGAAAAGCTGAAAACCCTTGAAAAATAAGGGAAAAAGGAGGTATGAAAAATTTTGTCCAGAAATCGGACAGCAAAAATGGAACTGACACTCTATAAGTGTAAAGGTTGAGAGTTAGATAAAACAATTTATCTCTCAGTACAAATCAAAGGAAACATATTTATTACAACTAAGAAAAATGGAGGATTTCAACATGAAAAACAGAGAATTCAAAAAAATGTTAGTAGCAACAATGGTAGGAACAATGACAATGAGTATGGCAGCTGGATGTGCAAATCAGTCAGATAGTAAATCTGCAAAAGCCGATACCTCAACAGTAAAACAGGAACGTACAAATAAGAAATCTATTGATCTTGATACAGAAGATGAAGTAGAGCAGAGTGCAAAAGGTATTGGAAGTCCTGATTTGTCTCTGGGTAATACGGATGATACTGTATCAGATCAGAAAAACGAAGATCCGGCAGAGAACAGCGCTGATAATGATACATCAGAAAAAGAGGTTGTATATACAATTGCTTTAAACAATAAAGACGCTGATGCTCAGGCAACAAAAGCAGCAAAAAAGGCAGCATCTTCTAATGTACAGACAACTTCATCATCCGTAAAGAAGAATACGACTACATCAAATACAACAGTGAAAAAGAATGAGGATAAAAAAACAGAGATTGTAAATACAGGATCCACGAAAAAGGATGAAGATTCAAAGCCATCTGATATCAAAAAAGATGATACATCTAAGGATGATTCTAAAGTAGATGATACCAAGAAAGATGATACATCTAAGAAAGATGACAAGAAAGACGATACATCTAAAAAAGATGATAAGAAAGATGACAGCAAGAAAGATGAAACATCCAAGGACGATGACAAAAAGGATGATTCTAAAGTAGATGAAGATAAAAAAGACGACAGCAAAAAAGATGAAACAGGATCGGAGACACCAAGCAAGCCAGAGACACCGGATCAGCCGGAGACACCAAGCAAGCCAGAGACACCGGATCAGCCGGAGACACCAAGCAAGCCGGAGACACCAGATCAGCCGGAGACACCAAGCAAGCCAGAACAGCATGTTCATCATTGGGTTTCAGTCGCAGAGAAAGGACATTATGATACGGTTGTAATTACACCAGAATATGAAGAACCAGTTTGGGGTACAGGTTATGTGTTCCCAGATGGTTATACATGCACTACACCGGATGAAGCAGTTGATCATAGCGTTGATACCGGATTAGGATATCGTACCGGTACAGTTCAGATTGGTTCAATCCATCATAACGCAGTAACGAAACAGGTATATGTAAAAGATGCGGATGGATACGAATACTGTGATGGTTGCAATGAGATCCTTCATAAATAATTGTTTCCTATAGAGAAGAAATGCAGTTCATTTATTGGGCTGCATTTCTTAAATAAACAGAAAGAGGAGTATCAAAAAATGGCTAATGCAAAAAAATGTGATAGGTGTGGAGAATTTTATATTTTAGCATCAGAAAAGATACCTGATAGTAATGAAACTTTTGCTTATAGCAATGTAATACAGGATTCAGTTTTAGAAATTTCATATTACCCAGATAAGCCAAAGGAAAAATATGATTTGTGTAAAAAATGTACCAATATGCTAATAAATTTTTTGAAAGAAAAAAAGGAGAATACAATTTATGAAAAATAAAGGAATTAAAAAAACATTTGGAATATTAATAGCAATAACATTAGCAGCAGGAATGATGACTGGATGTGGAGAAAAAAAGATTGAAAAAATGGAACAGAAAATAAGTGTGCATGAGCAGAAGAAAACTGTTAAGAATTTAAAAGAAGACGATTTGAAGAATATCATAACCGGGTTGAAAGATCATTATATTCTTCAAAATGCGAAGAATATTGATTATTTGCATGGCTTGAATTATGATAATAAAATTATAAAAAAAGTCACATCAGAATCCAAGGATGTCAAATTAGATCAAGTCGGCACATATATTATCAATTATAAAATAACTGTTAATATGACAGCTTATGAAAAATATCAAGCATCGCAAAAAGAAGATAAAACTAACAAAATAGAACAGGACTCTAAAAAATTACAAACTATTAATGTAAAGAAAAAAATTGATGTAGTAGATGAAAAAAAAGCACAGGAACTTGCAGATAATGGGACAGTCGTATGGAAAGATAACAATGATACAGTAGCAAAATCCGATGGCACAGAGGTAACGGAAGAGATAAAAGAACCAGATAGTGTTGAAGATTCGAAAGATAAAAAAAATGAAGGAAATAAATCTTCATCTGATAAAAAGCTGGATAATAGAAAAAAAGATGACACACGACAGACAACAAAAACAGATGGAGCTACAAATAATACACAGTCAACATCAAAACCGAGTCAGTCAAATTCCGGGAATACATCATCTCAGCCAGCATCGAAGCCAAGTCAGTCAAATACTGGTAACGCAGGGAATACAGCGTCCCAACCTGCAAAACCTGTTCATACGCATACTTGGATAACACAACCTGCAACAGGTCATTATATTACAAAGACAATAAAAGAAGCATATGATGAACCGATATATGTAACAGGTTATATTTTTCCTGATGGCTATACATGCCTAACACCAGATGAAGCAGTTGATCATAGTGTTGATTCGGGATTAGGATATCGTACTGGACAAGTTCAGAATGGTACAAAACATCACAATGCAGAAACGCAACAAGTATGGGTGCAGGATTCTGCAGCATATCAGTATTGTTCTGGATGTGGAGCAAGAAGATAAAAATATTGAAAGAAATGAGACGGGAGTGTAATCTTCTGTCTTATTTTTTTGAGGCATTTTTGTGTTTCGGGGTGTTTTAAAAAGCCTTGCTTTCTTGGAAAAGATTCTTCTTTTAAGAGAAAAAAGGATGAAAAACAGAAAAAAACAAGGAAAAATACATATTGAACCCCTTGGAACATAGAATTTACATACATTAAACCCCTCGGAACTCATATTAAACCCATATGCGGTAAGAGAAAATTTAATTGTGAAACAAATTATATATCGAGAGTGCTGTTGAAGCTATATACTTAAATGTATTTCAGAGTGGAAAGACAACCGGTTAATACAGCATATCTGAATTATCATTATAATGGAAAATATATTACAGATTTATGAAATATGTACATTAATAATGTGACTAAAAATTAATAATATAATGGTATTCTACATCTGCTCTCATAATAATGACTATAAAATACTAAAGTATAGAAATGGGATATACAAACTTCAAAATCAATACCCAAACAATTCTAAATTCTTTCTCATAATAATGACTATAAAAATCTATATTGCTCAGTAAGTGATGTTTAAACTCGAATAAAATAAGAACATCTGTTTTGATACTTATAAAAAACGAGTTTCTCTTAAAATTGTTTTAGTACTTTCGCAATATAGTGACTAAAAATATCTAATAAAAATTCTTTATGTATCTTCGGTCTTTCTCTATCAAATTACATTTTGTCCAGAAAACATTGTTGTTATCAAAATCCGTCATTCTAATAACAGAATCAAAGAAATAATGAGAGGAGTTTGAAGCAACATGGAAACGAAACAGAAAAATTGTGAATCAACGAAGAAGGAAATGAATAGCACCAAACGCATTATAGGAAATACCAGACAAATTCCCGTAAAACTTGGAACGGAGATATTGGATTCCGTAAATGATCTGGAAAATGCTATGTCAGACATTGGGATGCGGATTTGTAAAATTGTGATGAATTGCCAGACAGAAGAAGAATATGCATTAGTAGACCAAATGGTTTATGCATTTGCAGGAAAAACACTTGAGCAGTTGCTGAAGGGAATACGTAAACATGAGAAATAGCAGACGGAAAGGAACTGTGAAATTTGCGGGAATTCTCCTTAGTGTTTCCTTTGTGATAAGTAGTACCTGGCTCTTCAAAGAAAATGACTTGCATAAGCAAAAATATAAGAATCAATTATATCAAATGTCAGCAATGCAAAACATTTTCTCGGTAAATTCCAATGTGCATAAACTGGAGGATGAAAAAGTCCTTCTCCGGGTAAGCACAGGGAAAAATGGAATTAAAGAGAGAAAATGTAGTGAATGTGGAATGAATTTCTATTCTACATATGAATGTCCGCATAAAGAAACACATATAGCGGTTACAAAAGAATCTACAGTTACAGAAACTGGTGAAGAATCCATAATATGTAGCGAATGTGGAACGGTATTAGAAAAAAGAATAGTTCCGCGTAAGCAGTCCACAAAGGGAAATGCAAATCAAACTACATCTGATACTGCCTCAAAAGAAGGAAATATATCAGAGGGAAAACAAAATGAAACAGAAGATGCTGCATTGGAGAACAATATGATATCTGTTCCACAAATCGGATTAAAATCAGTATTCACACAAGGTCCTTTTACACAAAATGCAGTAGATGCGAACGATATCTTACTTGCATATGCGTATGCGTTTGGGCTTGGAGAGAATGACCCATTTATATTAGGACATAATACCCATTCTCTGAAAAATCTTAGAAACATACAGGTTGGTACAAATATTTATTTGAATCTCAATGGAATTCTTGAAACATATCAAGTTGTTGTCAGTGAATTGGGACAGGCAACAGAAAATCAATCAGATATCAGAGGAATTAATTCCGGGGAAACGATTTATCGTAATTTAGGCGTGAAAACATTGCATATGTACACATGTGATCACAGTGTAAGTAACGGAAGGTGGATTGTTTTGGCAAAGAAAATTTCATAGAAAACAATTATATAAGCAGAATAGATGCTCGAAAAAAAATGTTAAATGGTAAAAGGAGAAAAATGATACAAAGAACAATCAAATTACATACAGGTGTTGAAAAAACTCTGAATTCAACAAAAATAATTACAAAAACTGAATGGCAGAAAGCAGCGGAAAAACTTTATGGATCAGATGTGAAACAATGGAGATTCAAGTGTCCGATTTGCGGACATACAGCTTCTGTACAGGAAATTATGAGAGCAGGAGCAAAAGATCCCAATTGTGCATACATGGAGTGTATCGGTAGATATCAGAAAGATATTGGTTGCAATTTTGCTGCGTATGGATTTTTGGGAATTCCTCATGGTGGTTATGTAATAGAAGATAAAAAGGGGATTGGAATGGAAATATTTGAATTTGCAGACAAGGTTGAAACAAATTAATCCATGTTATTAAAAAGGGCTTCATAAGAGGTCCTTTTTTATTATATAGAAAAACATCTATATAAAAGAGAAAATACAATAATATATTAAGAATTGATTTCTATAATATCGACTATTAATTTCTATTATTTTTCATATAGATTTTCTGCATATTTAAAAGATGTAGAAAAGCAAGAATCATTGAAATAAAATTGCTGTGCTCTAGTGGAGAAAACAATATTGAATTCACAGATACAGCCTATCTATCATTAACATCATTTGAAAACCTTTTCTCACATACTATTTATGAACAGTAAATAAATTCTGCTCAAATAAAAAAGAAAAGGAGAAGGAACAATGAAGAAGTTGAGAAACGTTATGCGAAAATGCATGGCATCCCTCCTTGTATTGTGTATGGCAGCAGCCCCATGTGTAACCGAAATCGGCTCAGTATTTGCCGAACCGGATACAGACACGGACATTGAGCCGGTCGCATACAAGGTCACTCTGAACGATGCACAGAATGGTAAAGTATCATTCAAAGATTCAGAGGAACGAACCCATTCTTATAAAGAAGGGGATAAGGTAGCATTAAAGGTACAGGCAGATGACGGATATACATTAGAAAAGCTTTCCGTTATGAATGCAGATAAAGAAATTGCAAGCAAAACAGATGGAACATCATTTTCATTTACTATGCCCGCAGCAGATCTTACTGTAAATGCATCTTTTAAAGCTGCCGAAAAGCAAAAAGCTGTAGTTTCAGAACAGTCTACAGAGAATGCAGTTAAACAGGAGAGTCAGGAGCCACAGAGCCAGGAGACAACAAATCTGGATTTAAGCAATACTCAGGAAGCAGAGTTTAGAATTGAAGGAAATGGTTCTCTAAGCCTTACAGGAGCAGATGGTAAAGAAGTAAAACTGGATTCTGGAAAGACTACAATGAAAATGCCAGTCATGACATACATTCATATGGTAGCAAATTCCAAAACTTCTACCAAAATAACTGTAACAGTAAAAGATTCAAATGATATCGTTTTAGAGGATCCAAGTACAGAAACAGGAACATCTTCATGGAGAGATATTTCCCTCACAGGCGGTTCAAAGAAAATTGTAACTGTATCATTTGGAAATTCTAAATCGCGCGCAAAAGTTGCAAGACGGGCAGTATCTGGTATTGCAGCACAGTCTGCAGATTACGGAATTGCATTGCAGTCCGCAACGCCATCTGTAGGACAGAAATTTACAGGAAGCTGTATAATTACTGGAGTAAATCAGAGCCATGCAGGTGGAACTGTTCATTCAGTTTCTATCAAATGTAACAGCGGGGTCTTAAATGGTGTTTCAGCTACTACAGGATGTGCCGATCACACTGCATCAGCCCCAAGCGTTGGAGAAGCTTTTACTTATGTATTCACAGTAACAAATGTGAATGAATCTACAGGTGTGGTTACTGGAAATGTATACTGTACAGCAGTTAAAGGATCTACAGATGGAGTTCATAAAAATGAACATGGTCTTATTGGAACACAGAGAGTACAGGGCACAGCATCGTATGTTGGACAGTTTAACGGAAAAGCAAAATTAAAAAAATCCTCATCTAACACAACATTAGTCGCAGGAAATCCGTGTTACAGCCTTACAGGAGCTTCATACGGTGTATATTCAGATGCTGGATGCACAAGCCAGAAAGCCACTTTCACAACAAATGAAAATGGAGATTCCAATGTTATCGATGTGCCGGCCGGAAAATATTATGTGAAAGAAATTACAGCACCGAAAGGATATTACAAAGATAATACAGTATATCCACTCACAGTAACAAGTGGACAGACTGCAACGGTAAGTGTTACAGATAAGCCAGGCGATGACCCAGCTGCAATTACAATTAATAAAAAGGACAGCGAAGTACCAGAGAACGGAATTGCAATTGGTGGTGCATCACTTGAAGGCGCACAATTCACCGTTAAGTATTATGCCGGATATTATACAAAAGATAATCTTCCGGAAGATGCAACAAAGACATGGGTATTAGAAACAAAAAAACGTACAAGATCGGATGGAACGATAGTTTATCAGACAGGACTTACGGAAGCATATAAGGTGTCTGGCGATGATTTCTTTTTAGTCGATGGTTTACCAACACTTCCGTTAGGAACGATTTCTATTACAGAAACAAAAGCACCAAAAGGATATTCATTAGATAATGCATATTTAACACCTGTAGGTTCTACAGATAAAAGTAGTACATATGTGGCACAGATTACGATGGATAGTGATGCAGTTCATTTACAGGGTGGAAATGAATATGAAATGAATGATCATGTTCTTCGCGGTGACTTTGAATTCACAAAGAAAGATGAAGAAGATAAGACACCTATGGCAAACATTCCATTCAAAATCACAAGTAAAACAACTGGCGAAAGCCATAAGATTGTGACAGATGAAAATGGATATTACAGTTCCGCATCTGACTTTAATAAACACAGTCAGGATACAAACGGTGGAAAGAAAGACTCTGGATTATGGTTTGGTCAGTATAAAGTTGGGGATGAAACCAAGATTACTGATCCTGATGATACAAAGGGAGCACTTCCATATGATACCTATGAAATCGAAGAACTGAAATGCGATGCAAATGAAGGAAAAGCATTATACAAAGGAACACTTACAATCACCAGAGATGGATATAAGATTGATATGGGAACAATTGAAAATGCTGATCTGACACTGCAGACAACAGCAAAAGATGAGGCTTCCAATACACATTATGCAGCAACAGACGATGCAGTTACTTTGGTTGATACCGTATCCTATACCGGATTAAAAAAAGGTAAAACCTATACATTAAAAGGCAAGCTTATGAATCAGAAGACTGGTGAAGCATTGCTGGATGCTGATGGTAAAGAAATTACATCCGAGAAAAAGTTTACTCCAAAGACTGCAGAAGGCAGCACAGAGGTAGAATTTGATTTTGATGCAAGCAAACTTGCCGGATGTGATGTAACAGTATTTGAATATTGCTATCTGGATAACACATTAATTACTTCTCATGAAGATATCAATGATCAGGATCAGACAGTACATTTCCCAAGTATTGGAACAACGGCAAAAGATTCTACGACAGATACAAATATTTCCAAAGCAGATGGTAAAATTTCCATTGTAGATACTGTGAAATATACAAATCTCAAGGTTGGGAAAAAATATAAAGTAACAGGAAAGTTGATGGATAAAGCAACAGAAAAGGTTGTAAAAGATGCAGATGGCAATGAAGTAACTGCAGAAACAACGTTCGTAGCAAAAGAAAGCAATGGATCTGTAAAAGTAACATTTACTTTCGATGGATCAAAACTCGCTGGTAAAACAGTAGTTGCATTTGAGGACATTTATCAGAATGGAAAACTGTATGCTTCCCATGCAGACATCAATGATGAAGGACAGACCATCCACATTCCAAAGATCGGAACAACAGCAAAAGATAATAAAACCAAAGAAGATATTTCTTATGCTGAAAAAGAAGTTACAATCGTAGATACAGTAAAATATACCAATCTGGTTCCTGGAAAATCTTATGTGATGGAAGGAACTTTGATGAACAAGGAGACCGGTAAAGCATTAGAGGTAAACGGTAAGACAGTTACAGCATCGAAAGCATTCACTCCGGATAGTGCAGATGGATCAGTAGATATTGTATTTACATTTGATGGAAGTGCACTTGCCGGAAAGACAGTGGTTGCATTTGAAGATTTGAAAGTAAATAAAATCTCTGTTGCAACACATGCCGATATTAAAGATGAAAACCAGTCTGTACATTTCCCGCAGATTAAAACAACTGCAAAAGACAGTGAAACGAAGATTGGCCTTTCAAAAGCAGACAATAATGTAACTATCACAGATACGGTATCCTATAAGAATCTGGTTCCGAATAAAGAATATACCATGACTGGACGTATTATGGACCAGACTACAGGACAGCCGCTTGTAGTTAACGGAAAAGAAGTAACAAGTTTCTGCACATTCACACCGAAGGCAGAAGACGGAACTGTTGATGTAACATTTAATTTCGATGCCAGTGATCTCGCAGGTAAGAGTGTTGTTGTATTCGAACAGCTTTATAGAGATAAAGCAATCGTAGCATCTCACGAAGATATTAAGGATGAAGGACAGACAGTGCACTTCCCAGAAGTACATACAACTGCCAAAGATTCCGAGACAAAGAACAATCTGTCTAAAGCAGACGATAAGGTAACAATTATTGATACCGTAAAATATACAAATTTAATTCCTGGAAAACAGTATCAGGTTCATGGAACTTTGATGGATAAAGAGACAGGAAATCCTCTGACAGTAAATGATCAGGAAGTAACAGCTACAAAAACATTTACTCCGGATAAAGCAGATGGTTCTGTAGATCTTACATTTGTATTCGATGGAAGTGCCCTTGCCGGTAAGAGCATCGTTGCATTTGAAGATGTGCAGTATGAAGGAAAATCTGTAGGAACACATGCAGACATTAATGATAAAGACCAGACAATTGATTTTCCGAAAATCCAGACAACGGCAGCAGACGAAGATACAGCAATCAATCTATCAAAAGCAGAGGATCTTGTAGTGATTCATGATACTGTTTCCTATGAGAATCTTACACCGGGCCGTGAATATGAGTTAAAAGGAAAATTGATGGATCAGACTACAGGCGAAGTTCTGCAGGCAAAAGTTGTTGAATCATTTACGAATAGTGCAATTAAATCTGATCAGGAACTTTATAAATTGAAAGCCGGATCCTATGTGTATGTAGAAAAAGGCACGGATGAAGTACCGGCAGGTATTTATTCCAAGACAGAAAAAGGATATCTTCCTGTCAATGCTGATGAGAATGCAACACCAATTGCAATCGATGATGCTTTGATCACATGGAGCGGATCCTTTAAGAAAGATGTCACAGCAGCAATTGATAATCATAAAGTATATGACATCAATAAGATTACAAATTATAAATTCTCAGAAGAGAAAAAAGACGTTACGGGTTCTACGAAATTCACACCAACAGAATCCAACGGTACAGTAGATGTAACATTTATGTTTGATGGCAGTGAACTTAAAGGAAAGAGTACTGTCGCATTCGAAGATCTGACATTTAACGAAGTTTCAATTGCAGAACATACAGATATTAAAGATGAAGGACAGACAGTCCATTATCCAGAAATCAAAACAACTGCAAAAGATTCTGAGACCGGTTCCCATACCTCTATGGCAGATAATGATGTTACTGTTGTTGATACCGTAAAATATACGAATCTTATTCCGAACAAAGAATATAAGATTGCGGGTAAATTAATGGTGAAAGAGACAAAAGAGCCTCTGCTGGTTGACGGCAAAGAAGTTACAGCAAGCACAACATTTACCCCGGAAAAAGCTGATGGAAGCATTGATCTTACATTTAAGTTTGATGGAAGTGCTTTAAAAGGCCAGACACTTGTTGTATTTGAAGATGTTCTGTATGAAGATGTATCAGTTGGATCCCATGAGGATATCAATGATACTGACCAGAGCATTTACTTCCCAAATATTGGTACAACAGCTACGGATAAAGCTGATGGCGATCACAGCATTACCGCTGCGAAACAGGTTACAATTGTAGACAAAGTAGAATATAAGAATCTTGCTCCAGGAGAAAAGCATCACGTAAAGGGAACTTTAATGGACAAGGCTACAGGAAAAGCCCTGATGGTTAATGGAAAGGAAGTTACTGCAGAAGCAGAATTTACCCCGGATAAATCAGAAGGATCAGTAAATGTAGAATTTACCTTTAATGCAAAAGATCTTGGCGGAAAAGATTTGGTTGTATTTGAAAAGATGTATGATGCAAACGGTAATGAAGTGGCAAATCACGAAGATATCAATGATGAAGGTCAGTCAGTAAAAATCGTGAAAGCTCCAGTTACACCATCAAAAACGCCGGTTACGCCAACAAAAGTACAGACAGGTGATCATGCTACTATGTATGTATTACTTGGGGTTGCAGTGATTCTCCTGCTTGGCGGTGGAGTCATGGTCTTCAAAAAGAAGAAAAAATAAAAATCTGAATACAGGTTTCTAGGGAAAGGGCACTGACCCTTTCCTTTTTTTGCAATATATTCAACTCATAAAAATTGACAGTGACTGGCCTGGCAATGAAAAGTAGAACAATAGACAAAGTATATAAAATATTCGTCTATATAATAAAATCTTATCAATAATATTATGGAAAGAAATAATCAATATAATGATAATTCTTATGCTTTATATTGAATTGTTTTATTCCATTATTTTCTTAAAATCTATTCATAAATATTTCTAACTTACGTTTATTCAAACGGACATTTTCAAGTTGAAACGAATCCTGTGATAATTACCTTTCTTTCATACTATTAATGAGAACTTTATGAAAAAGAAAGGGGAAGCGCATATGGAAGAAAAGCCGAAAGTAAAGGCAAAAAGGAAATGGACAGTTGTGTTAATTTTCATTCTTATACTTGGAACAATCGCAGCAATTCTTGCGATAAATCGACCAATTCATTCTAAGAAAATAAGAGAAAAGAAAAAAGCAGAA
>OBKS01001137.1_pt1 | contig 20425 bp, 22 predicted proteins | sample 1517381 | NCBI WGS metagenome assembly OBKS01 (sample SAMN04571686, study PRJEB22368) | human gut metagenome | biome: human gut; material: stool | host: Homo sapiens | place: Luxembourg | collected 2012-08-03 | reverse complement strand
GACCAGGGCTCTTCGCTCCACTGACATCTAATGCAAACAAATGGTGTAAATAATGACGCTTTTTTACACCGTTTGTTTCATTTGATTAATTTGGTGTAAAAAAGGGCACTTATTTACACCAAATTCTCAATTCCGCCAATACCCACCGCAACACAATCCATGTTACGCAAGCTGACCGACGTCACCCGGCACCTGGGCGTCTAAATCCATGTGGACGCTTACGGCAGCCAATGGGTCGGCGCGCTTCCGATTTTGAAGGTTCTGAATATCAACGCGTTACGAGAGAGCCCCGCGCCGAGCCCCCTAAAAATTATGGGGTCGGCGCGGTGGCCTTTTAGAACTATCTGGTTGTCAATGCATTATAAAGAGGGGCCGTGCCGACTCCCAGAGCCCCTTGCTCCACGTGGATATTGAGAGTCTCCGTCGGGATCTTCGCGCGCCGGTGTTCCGCACACGATGAGGACTAAAAAAGGCTCGTGCTGTCCAAGAAAAGGACATAGCACGAGCCTTAATAGTTTTATCTATGATGTAGATTATTTCACGAAAGTGAGAGGACCGTTGTAAGAGCCTGAGATCTTATTGCCGGCATCATCGAGAACCTCATATGAAATAGAATAATCCAATGCCTTGATAATGTTGATCTTACCGGACTTTCCAGGAGCTCTGTTACCCACGATGTCAGTACCTGACGCGTTAGTCTCCAGATACCAGAATCCGATATAGTTATAATTGTTGCCACCCTGCTTATAGGCAATACCTGGAATAGCAGAATTCACCAGATTTTCCTCACGAGACTCATACTCCTCATCGATAACATAAGTACCGGTAAGATTCCGGCTTGACTGCACAGTCTTGTCCACCAGAAGCATAATCATCATATCGTCATAGTTGCCGGACTTGTTCTTGCCTACAAGGTCGATGACAGCCACGTCCAGCTTATCGTTGAATTTCTGGAAAGAAACTGTAGCCTTAGTAGCATTGGCAGGAGTGAAATCACCCTTCAATGTACTCTCAAGAGTTCCATCATACATCTGCAGATTACCCTTGGATGTACCCTTGTAAGAAGCTCCGTTATCCAAAACGAAAGCGAAGGAAACATTATAAGATTCACCGCTCTTTTCTACCTTAACTTCACCTGAAACAGGCTTGTAAGAAGCTGTGGTCTTATCTGCAGCCACGTAATGAGTAATAGAAGTAGACTTAGCCAGAATGACATTCTCAGCAGCTACAGCATCATCACCTGCAACTACTTTATAAGTTCCGGAGAAATCCAAATTCTTAAACTCAGCGAATTTGGTAACAAGAGGAATCTGAACAACATCACAAGGATAAATAAGAGTATTGGATGAAGTTTTTCCATCAGACAATACAAGAATAACACTTGCAAGCGTCTTATTTGACTCCAGGTTGTCACCCATATAATACCCCTCAGCCGTGTTCACAGTCATGTCCACATCCTTAGGCTTTCCTGCCTCCTGGGTAACATTGACCTCAATATTGCTCACTCCGGTTCCTGAGAAGGTGATGGATCCGGTCCTCTCGGCGGTATCGGTGTTTTCATCGGCGGAAACCTTGATTTCTGCGCTTCCATTTCCTTTCGAAGGTGTCACCTTAATCCAGCTGGAAGAAGGAGTTACGATCCATGAGATACCCTCAGCATTGACCTCCATAACCTGAGCCTCACCTGAGGCAGGGATAGAAAGTTTGGTCGGAGATACCGACATGGATGGTGACGGGTCCGGTTTATCCTTCCCGTTATCACCACTGGAGCCTGAGCATGCGGCTACCACACCGGCAAGCATAGCCACACAAGCCATGCGAGCATACGAAAGATTGAAATTTTTCATAAAAGTTCAGTATTCTAAAATATTATGTTTTAATTATTTAGCCACAATCACATTCGGTACTCTGCGACATCCCACGTGATCGAAATTTTTATTATCACACGGGTAATTGATAACGCCAGTCGCCTCAGTCCAAAGAGTCGAAGAACCGCCGCCATCGAAATTGATAGCATCTTTCAGGCCAAAATAGCGGGCGATAGCTGCAGTTTCAGGAATCGTGGCCCCATCGGCCACACCGGGAAAACGTCCATCTATCACGATAAACCAATAATTTCCCTTGGCATCCTGGCCCACAACTGTCCTCGGATGACGCTTCTCCGTAAAATATTTATCCTGTGCAAATGTCCCTGTATCACCATCTTTGATAAGAACCGGACCGGACGCAATCACCATATTATAATTTTTTCTGTATTGATCGAACTTAGTCGAATCACAGTACAGAACTTCCATCTCGCGACCATTCTTCTTTTTGAATGCCAACAGACCGTTCGTCCTGAACCCTTCAGATTTAGGAGTCAAACTGATGACACTCTTGTTCATGGCGAAAAATGTACAAGGCTCGAGGGTTCTCATATTGAAATAACTTCCGTTTACGCCCACAGTATAACCATGACGGCTCGCAAGCATATCCGTTGTAGAACTCTCGTCTCCAGGGCAATGCAGAATCTTGGTCTTGAATCTCGCAGCAGGATACTTAACGGCTGAAATGGTCTGATCGCTGCCAAACATCTTAACTTTCGCAGATCCGGCCTCGCCACCTTTACCTATCGATTTCCAGTTCCATTCAGCATTCACAAGTGCCAATGAATCAGGATTTTCTACTGCATTACCAGCATAAGCGGCAGCACTCAGGCACCACAAAAGTGCCGCAGATATCATAAGTTTCAATTTCATAGGTTCCTATACTTTGCGTACAAATTGTTTATCACTCTCCACCATCAGGCGCACAAGCTCGTCGAAAGAAGTTTTGCGAGGGTTCCAGCCCAAGACCGTCCTCGCCTTCGTCGGGTCGCCTAAGAGGGTCTGCACCTCCGCAGGACGGAAATACTTAGGATCCACCTCGACCAGCACCTTCCCTGTATTTTTGTCAATGCCTTTTTCCGCTAGTCCTTCACCCTGCCATTCCAACTCAATCCCTGCATATTTGAAAGCAAGCGTACAGAATTCCCTCACTGTATGCTGCTCTCCCGTAGCGATTACAAAATCCTCCGGTTTCTCCTGCTGGAGCATCAGCCACATACACTCGACATAGTCCTTAGCATAGCCCCAATCCCTTAAAGATGAGAGATTTCCGAGGTATAATTTATCCTGGAGCCCCTGCGCTATACGACAAGCTGCCAATGTGATTTTTCTGGTCACGAAGTTTTCTCCTCGACGCTCAGATTCATGATTGAACAAGATGCCGTTCACGGCAAACATACCGTAACTTTCTCTGTAATTTTTCATTATCCAATACGCATACAACTTCGCCACGGCATAAGGTGAACGCGGATAAAAAGGCGTGGTCTCCTTCTGCGGAGTTTCCTGGACCAAACCGAAAAGCTCCGAAGTAGAGGCCTGATAAATCTTGGTCTTATGATCCATTCCGAGGATACGGACAGCTTCCAGAAGCCTCAGAGTACCCACCGCATCAGTCTCTGCAGTAAATTCAGGAACATCGAAACTGACTTTCACATGACTCTGCGCTGCAAGGTTATAAATCTCATCCGGCTGTATGGTCTGGATAATACGGATCAGAGAACTCGTATCAGTCATGTCACCCCAATGCAGGTTCACGAGACGCTTGCGTTTCATGTCCCTCACCCACTCATCCAAATACAGATGCTCGATACGTCCGGTATTGAACGAAGAACTGCGCCTGAGCACACCATGGACTTCATAACCCTTATCTATCAGGAATTCCGCGAGGTAAGATCCGTCCTGCCCCGTAATTCCCGTTATCAATGCCACTTTTTGTTTCATGTATAATAAATGTATATATAGTCTTTACTCCCCTGCCAATTTCAGCAGATATTTTCCATAATCATTCTTCGCCATCGGACGCGCAGCCTCCAGCAACTGTTCGCGGCTTATCCATCCCTGACCATAAGCGATATCCTCCAGACATGCCACCTTCAGGCCCTGACGTTTTTCTATGACCTCGATGAAAGTAGACGCTTCCGCAAGAGAATCATGAGTACCTGTATCCAACCAGGCAAAGCCCAGCTGCATCAGCTGGACTTTCAACTGCTGCCTCTCCAAATATTCCTGATTCACCGATGTTATCTCCAACTCTCCCCTGGCTGACGGCTTGATGGTTTTCGCGATTTCCACCACTGAATTAGGATAAAAATACAGCCCCACCACCGCATAATTGCTCTTAGGATGCTCAGGTTTTTCTTCAATGCTGAGGCAGTTTCCTTCCTTATCGAATTCAGCCACGCCGTATCTCTGCGGGTCGCTTACCTGATAACCGAAAACGCATGCCTTACCCTTGGTCTCCACAAGATTAACTGTATCCCTGAGAATTCCAGTAAATCCGGATCCATGGAAGATATTGTCACCCAACACCATACATACGTTGTCCTTACCAATGAATTTTTCACCTATAATGAAAGCTTGTGCAAGACCATCCGGAGAAGGTTGCTCGGCATATTCAAAATGTACTCCGAACTGACTGCCGTCTTCGAGCAGACGCTTGAAACCGGGAAGATCTTGAGGTGTGGAAATTATAAGGATATCCCTGATTCCGGCCAGCATGAGCACCGAAATCGGATAGTATATCATCGGCTTATCGAATATGGGTATCAACTGTTTACTGATACCTTTGGTGATAGGATACAGCCTAGTACCACTACCTCCCGCCAAAACTATTCCTTTCATATAAGGCATAAATTTCGGAAATATTTTCTTTATATACAAGAATTAGCAGAAAACATTGTTATTCGAAAAATAATCACTATATTTGCAGTCCTTTTTGCGGAATGTCCGATAAAAGGAGTACATTTTATTAACTATTATTTATTTATAAACACATGAAACAGTACGAGACCGTTTTCATTGCAACTCCCGTTTTGTCTGAGGCTCAGATGAAGGAAGCGGTTGCCAAGTACGTTGACTTCATCGCCAAGAACGGCGGCGAAGTTGTGTACGAAGAGGACTGGGGACTTAAGCAGCTTGCTTACCCTATCCAGCACAAGACTTCAGGATTTTACCACCTGATCGAATTCAAGGCTAATCCTGAGTTCATCGCTAAACTTGAGACACAGTATCACCGCGATGAGAGAATCATCAGATTCCTCACTGTTGCTCTCGACAAGGATGCAGCAGCATACGCTGAGAAGAGAAGAGCTAACAAACAGGCTAAGGCAGCTGCTCAGGCTGCAGAGGCTGAGAAATAATTAGGAGGTAAGAATTATGGCACAGACAAACAATGCACAGCAGAATAACGAGATCCGTTATCTGAACCCTCCTGCAGTAGAGGTTAGAAAGAAAAAATACTGCCGTTTCAAGAGAGCAGGTATCAAATATGTAGACTACAAGGATCCTGAGTTCCTCAAGAAGTTCCTTAACGAGCAGGGTAAGATTCTCCCTCGCCGTATCACCGGAACATCTCTCAAATTCCAGAGAAAAGTCGCTCAGGCTATCAAGAGAGCCCGTTCACTCGCGCTTCTCCCATACGTTACAGACCTTCTTAAATAATTAGGAGAACAGGAATATGGAAATCATTTTGAAGAAAGAAGTGGCTAATCTCGGTCACGCTGATGATATCGTAAAGGTAAAATCTGGTTACGCTCTTAATTATCTTATCCCTCAGGGATATGCAATCCTCGCTACTGAGTCTGCAAAGAAACAGCACGCTGAGACTGTACGTCAGAGAGCTCACAAAGAGGCTAAGTTCATCGCTGACGCAGAGGCTCTCGCAGCTAAGATTGCAGCAGTTACAGTTAAGGTAGCAGCTAAGGTCAGTGAGAATGGCAAGATCTATGGTTCAGTTACAACAGCTCAGCTCGCTGAGGCTCTTGTTGCTGCAGGCGTAGAGGTAGACAAGAAAGACATCACTATCCTTTCATCCGTAAAGGAGCTTGGCGAGTACGAGGCTGAGGTTAAGTGCTACAAGAGCGTGAAAGGTACTTTCAAGTTCGAAGTTGTTGCTGAATAATTTTCAGTAGTATATATTGGCAAGCCGACTGGGATTCCAGCCGGCTTGTTTTTTCATATCCGATTATACCACATTAAACGATTTTTGAGGATTACTAAGCAAAAAAGCGATTAAAAAATCAATTTTTAAGTAAAATCATATAAAAGGTTTCAAAAAAGTCGATTTTTATTTGGATTGTTAACAAAAAGGTAATAAATTTATCGACAAAATAAAGCCTTACATCCGATGGATAACAAGATACAACCAACAAACAACCCTCAAGTAGGGAACATTCTTATAATAAACACTGGTTCCACAACCACGAAGCTCGGATATTATTCCGATGGTGTCCGTGTATTCGACACTAAACTGGAGCATACCGCAGAGGATGTAGCCAAATATCCTTCAGTAATGGACCAGTCAGACATGCGTCATCAGGCAATCAGGGATTTCATGGCATCTAAAGGCATTCCGCTGGAAGATGTAGATATCGTGATGGCCCGAGGTGGTCTCATTACTCCTGTAATCACAGGAGTTTATAACGTAAACCAGGACATGCGCGATGTACTTCAGAGCTGCCGCGACGGAAACCATGCGTGCAACTTGAGTGCTATCTTGGCCGACGATGTTGCCAAAGAGATTAACGAGATTAGAGAAGAAAAGCATCTTACTCCACGTTTCGGCAAATGCGTCGCTTACATAGCAGACCCACCTATGGCAGATGAAATGTTGCCGGAGTGCAGAATGGGAGGCCTTCCTGAGTTTACCAGAAAGACTCTTTTCCACGCTCTTAATTCCAGGGCTATCGTGAGAAGGTATCTCCGTGAGCATGGGCGCAAGACTAACGATGCGACACTCATCGTTGCCCACATGGGAGGAGGTGCTACAATCTCTCTTCACAGGAACGGCAGAGTAATCGACACCAACCATGGTCTTGGAGGTGATGGTCCTATCACCCCTGAAAGAGCAGGCTGCTGTCCTCCATTCGAACTGATAGACATGTGCTTCAGCGGCAAATACACAAAAGAAGAAGTCCAGAAGAAGCTTGTCGGACGTGGTGGGGCTGTCGCCTACTTCGGAACCAACAGCATGCTCGATGTCGAGAATATGGCCAAAGAAGGAAATGAGCTTGCCCAGACATTCTTGAAGGCATATGTACTGAACATCTGCAAATATATTGCAGCTATGGCAGCTACTGCCGACGGCAAGGTAGACGCCATCCTTCTCACAGGAGGTATCGCCCACAGCAAGATGCTCATGGATGCTATCACCGAGAAGGTCAAGTTCATCGCACCTGTCGAGGTCTTCCCTGGAGAAGATGAGATCAACAGTCTCGCAGAAAACGGATATATCATTCTTTCCGGACAGACCAAGATCCATACATATAATAAGGACAGAATTATTGAAGATTAAAACAACCACTATTATATTATGAAAAATATCGATTGGAGCAAACTGTCATTCAATTACACTGAGACAAAAGCATTGGTATACAGCCGATGCATTGACGGGAAATGGGAATCTCCTGTCGTAACTGAAGATTTCAATATCGCACTCAACAGCTTTGCAGGGATCTTCCATTATGCACCTTCTTGCTTCGAGGGACTCAAGGCATTCCGCGGTGTTGACGGCAAGATCAGACTTTTCCGCCCTGACTGCAATGCGAGAAGAATGGCATCCAGCGCCAAATATCTGGATATGCCTTACCCTTCAGAGGAATTGTTCATCGAAATGTGCGTACGCTGTATAAAAGAGAATATCGAATATCTCCCACCATACGAGGTTACCGGTACTTCCCTCTATCTCCGTCCTGTACTTTTCGGTATTAACCCACAGCTGGGAATCAAATCATCCAGAGACGTAATGTTCGCTGTAATGTGCTCTCCTGTAGGTACATACTCTGGCGCCAAGAGTCTTTCTCCAGGCACGGCAGTGATCTCCAGAAACTATGACCGAGCTGCTACACACGGTTCAGGATGCTATAAACTCGGCGGAAACTATGCCCAGTCATTGCATGCTTACAACCTCGCACATAACACAGGATACCGTGAGTTGTTGTTCCTCGACACCGCAACTAAGACTACCATCGAGGAGTTCGGTTCATCCAACTTCTTCGCTATCAAGGGCAATACATATGTAACCCCTCGTTCCGGCAGTATTCTTCCTTCAATCACAAACATGAGCCTCCGCACAGTGGCTGCCGACATGGGAATGGATATCGAAATCCGTCCGGTGAAAGTCGAGGAACTCGCTGAATTCGATGAGGTAAACTCATGCGGTACTGCAGTGGTAATCACCCCAATCTGCACCATTGACGACAAACCTGCGCTCGAGTGCCCGGATGTTTCTCGTCGCTACAGATTGCCTTCCGGTGACAAGTGCGGCGTCATCAGCGAGAAACTCTACAACCACATCATCGGTATCCAGAAAGGACTTGAGGAAGACACTCACAACTGGTGTATGTTTATCGACTAAACGATGATTAAATTAGAGTCAATAGAAAAAATTCTTGTAGAAGGCAGGATCGACGAAGCAATCCGTCTGCTTGAAGAATATATCACCTCCGCTCCGGAACCGTCAGACCGAGCTTATTATCTTCTGGGCAATGCCCATAGGAAAAAGGGCGACTGGCAGTTGGCTATCAACAATTATCTGGAGGCCATGGCGATAAACCCTGAAAGCCCGGCGGCTAACGCGTATGCGATTGCAAACGAAATTCTGGATTTCTACAACAAGGATATGTACAATCAATAAACAAAAGGTATTATGGCTAAAATGAAAGGAGCGACCATAGTAGATACCGAGAGATGCAAAGGATGTAATCTCTGCGTTGTCGCTTGTCCTCTTAATGTCCTTGCTCTTACGACCAAGGAAGTGAACCATAAGGGCTATAATTTCGCCCATGAGGTTCTTGCTGACACCTGTACAGGCTGTGCGTCATGCGCTACAGTATGTCCTGACGGGTGCATAACCGTTTACCGTCTTAAAACAGTCTAAGCTATGGCAGATCAGGAAATCACATTGATGAAAGGCAATGAGGCCATTGCCCACGCAGCGATCCGCTGTGGTTGTGACGGCTACTTCGGCTATCCTATTACCCCGCAGTCTGAAGTTCTCGAGACTCTGGCTGTAGAGAAACCATGGGAGACCACCGGTATGGTCGTTCTTCAGGCTGAGAGTGAGGTTTCATCGATCAACATGGTCTATGGTGGAGCCTGCACAGGCAAGAGAGTTATGACTTCTTCTTCCAGCCCTGGCATCAGCTTGATGCAGGAGGGTTTGTCCTACATGGCTGGCGCTGAACTTCCTGCACTCATCGTAGATGTTATGCGTGGAGGTCCTGGACTCGGAACTATCCAGCCTAGCCAGGCAGACTATTTCCAGGCATGCAAAGGTGGTGGACACGGAGACTATCATCTCATCGTTCTCGCCCCTGCATCTGTTCAGGAAATGGCAGATTTCGTAGACCTCGGATTCGAGCTTGCATTCCGTTACCGCAACCCTGCGATGATTCTCGCAGACGGTGCTATCGGACAGATGATGGAGAAAGTCGTTCTTCCTCCTTTCAAGCCTCGCCGCACAGAAGAGGAAATCAGGAAAGAGTGTCCTTGGGCTACTACCGGACGTTTCGGCGGAAGAAAGCCTAATATTATCACATCTCTTGAGCTCCGTTCTGAGGAAATGGAAATCATCAACCTCCGTATTCAGGAGAAATACAAGAAAATCGAGGAAAGCGAGGTCCGCTTCGAGGAATACATGCTCGACGACGCAGAATATGCAATCGTAGCATTCGGTTCCGCAGCACGTATCGCAAAGAAGAGTATTGAGATCGCCCGTTCACAGGGCATCAAGGTCGGACTTCTCCGCCCTATTACTCTCTGGCCATTCCCTACCAAGGAAGTCCAGAAACTTGGCGAAAAGATGAAAGGCATCCTTTCACTCGAAATCAATGCCGGACAGATGGTCGAGGATATCCGCCTCGCCGTAGCCGGACGTGTACCGGTTCAGCATTTCGGCCGTCTGGGTGGAATTATTCCTGACCCTGACGAGGTTGTGGATGCAATCAAACGTCTTTTCTAATTTCTAAAGACCATGACAAGAGAAGAAATAATCGAGCAAGGACAGGTTGTCTATAAGAAACCTACCTTATTGAATGACACTCCGATGCATTATTGTCCCGGTTGCAGCCACGGAGTTGTGCACAAAATAGTCTCAGAGGTAATCGAGGAGATGGGAATGACAGACAAGACCATCGCGATTTCTCCTGTAGGTTGTGCAGTGTTCGCTTACAAATATATTGATGTCGATTGGGAAGAAGCCGCTCACGGAAGAGCTCCTGCACTTGCCAGTGCCACAAAACGCCTCTGGCCAGACAGACTCGTGTTCACATATCAGGGTGATGGTGACCTCGCCTGCATCGGTACAGCAGAGACTATCCATGCTCTCAACAGAGGTGAGAACATCACTATCATATTCATAAACAACGCTATCTACGGCATGACCGGAGGTCAGATGGCTCCTACTACCCTTCTGGGCATGAAGACAGCTACCTGTCCTTATGGTAGAGAGGTATCGCTTCACGGTTATCCTCTGAAGATTACCGAGCTCGCTGCAAACCTCGAGGGTACATGCTACGTTACACGTCAGTCTGTACACAATGTGGCTTCCATCAACCGTACCAAGAAAGCCATCAGAAAAGCGTTTGAATATTCTATGCAGGGCAAGGGCTCTAACCTCGTAGAGGTCGTATCGACCTGTAACTCAGGTTGGAAGATGAGTCCTGAGAAGGCTAACAAGTGGATGGAGGAGAACATGTTCCCATTCTATCAGCTTGGTGACCTTAAGGACAAAGGTGTTGAACTTTAAATCGACAAGGCTATGACAGATGAGATAATAATCGCAGGATTCGGAGGACAGGGTGTCCTCTCGATGGGTAAGATTCTGGCTTATGCCGGTCTGATGGAGAACAAGGAAGTTACTTGGATGCCGGCTTATGGTCCGGAGCAGCGTGGAGGTACAGCCAACGTTACTGTCATCGTAAGTGATGATCCTGTTTCCTCCCCTATTCTTTCAAGTTTTGACATCGCCATCGTGCTGAACCAGCCTTCACTCGAGAAATTCGAGCCGAAGGTAAAGCCAGGCGGAATCATCATCTATGACGGTTACGGCATTGCTGAACCTCCTACAAGAAAGGATATCAAGGTCTTCAGAATCGACGCCATGGATACTGCTGCTGAGATGAACCTTATCAAGACTTTCAACATGATCGTTCTTGGAGGTCTTCTTAAAGTACGTCCAATCGTCCAGATCGACAGCGTCCTTGCAGCTCTCCGCAAGACTCTCCCTGCACGTCACCACAACCTCATTCCACAGAATGAGGAGGCTATCCGCAAGGGTATGGAAATCATCCAGGAAGTCAAGTAATTTACTGGTAATATATTAAGGGCCCGTCTCCTTCAGGCATTGTCCAGGAGACGGGCCTTGTTTGCATAAGCGGCATCAAGAATGACTATAGTTCCTAATATCCGCAGACTCGATGGCAAAAAACGTCACAACACGACTGTTACCGGCAAGACCTTCATGGCCACACTCTTGCTCCCTCTGCAAAGGGATTTTCAACGCTTCACGATATTGATGTGTTCAGATGCAGCGTTGCGGAAATTTCGGACAACCTGGCGGGTTATATAAGATATATCTATTTGAATGTCAAGATATTACGATAAAATGTACCTACCAGGTCCTATGAAAAAACATACAACCTGGCAGATCTATTAATAAGATAAATACTCGTTATAGAATTGTTACCCAGTAGGTTACAGTGTTTATGCTATACTTATTCTCCTGCCAGGTTGTCTGGCATATAATTGTAACGTCGCATGGCCGGACGGCGGCGGAAGCTTTTCATAAACAAGTACTTGTCCGCGGCCACTTCAGGGTGAACTTGAGAAGAAAGTGGTTGTTTCATATACTGTAATCACCGCTCCTTGTGACGGTTATGTGGGACGCAAGGATATCCACGTCGGACAGTTGGTACAGCCGGGTCAGCTTATGGTTAAGGTCGTGGATGACGCAAACGTCTGGATTATTGCAGATTACAGAGAGACACAGATGCAGCACATCGCTGTAGGTTCAGAGGTCAAGATTTCAGCGGATGCCCTGCCGGATGCTGAATTTACCGGACACGTGGAGCCTGTCCGCAGAACGCTGAAGAAAATGCCGTCCTGGAAGTCAGTGGGAATGACACTCAAGCGGTCACTCGGCATCGCTTACGACCTTCTGGCTACGTGCGATAAAGTCGCTGAGTGCCTTACCCTTAAGAAGTCCATTTGCAAGAAGGGCGAGGAAATGAGCCAGACCGGCACGCTGGACAATGCGTGGATTCTCATTGACGGTGAAAGGATCTCCTCTTTCGGCACGATGGACGGCTGTCCTAAGGATGAGGCAGATGAAGTCATTGACGCTGAAAGAGGTATGGTTCTGCCGACATTCTGCGACTCGCACACCCACATTGTCTTCGCCTGCACACGCGAGGCTATAGAGAGGAGCCTTTGAATACGCGTGACTCTGACGGAGGCAAAATTCCGACGCACATATTATATTTCCACATATTCTCTGTATATTTGCCGACTGGAAAAAACAGAACAAAATAGACATATATGATAGTAATGATATTCGGCGGAACATCCGTAGCTGACAGCACGGCGATTTCGCGCACCATAGAAATCATTCGGAAGAAACTGACAGAACGTCCAATAGTCGTGGTATCTGCATTGTCCAAAGTGACAGACTTGCTCTACAAGATTTCGGACAAGGCGCGGGAGCGCGACAAGAGCGGAGCGTATGAGCTTATGGCTCAGCTGCGTACACGGCATCTGACATTGGCGGAAGAACTTATCAACACCGACAGTTGCAACGCTTCTGAGCAGGACTGCGCGTCAATGCTGGAGGATGCGAAGGGCAGGATTAATACCATCTGCGACCGTCTGGAGCATTTCGTCGATGCGGTATGCGAACTGGGCGAGCTGTCCGACCGCAGCAAGGCTGTAATCATCGGAAACGGCGAATATCTCTCGTCGAACGTCATCTGTCTCGCGATGAACGCCAGAGGAATTCGCACGCACCTGATGGACTCCAGAAGGATGATAATCACTGACAATGTCTTCCTGAAAGGCGAGCCGAGGACGAAATTGACCACGGAGAAGGTCAATGCTGAGGTCAATGCAGAATACGCTGACTGCGAGGCTGTCATCACCCAAGGATTCGTATCGGAGACAGAAGACGGAGAGCCTACCGTCCTGGGAAGAGGAGGCTCTGACTACACGGCATCATTGATAGGAATGGCGGTAGGAGCCACCAGAATCGAGATATGGACGGATGTGGACGGCGTGAAGACGGCTGATCCGAGAAAGGTGGAGGGCACAAGGAGCCTGGAGCGGATTTCGTTCGAGGAGGCCGCCGAGATGGCTCATTTCGGGGCGAAGGTGCTGCATCCGATGACCATAGAGCCGGCGGTCAGGAAGAATATCCCGATCTATGTCCTGAACTCGATGAACCCTGACGGAAAGGGCACGGTAATTCTCCAGAACTCCAAGATAGACGACGGCGTGAAGTCTGTTTCCAGCAAGGAGAACATTCTGGTAATCAATATCTTCTCCACGAAAATGATCAATGCCGCCGGCTTCCTTATGAGCGTGTTTGAAATCTTCAGCAGGAACAATGTATCGGTAGACCTCATCAGTACTTCGGAGGCGAACATCTCCGTCACGGTGGACGCTTCCCAGGACATCGACAAGGTCATCGAGGAACTGTCGTCATTCGCCGAGGTCTATGTGGACCGCGACAAGGCACAAGTCTCCGTCATCGGAAAGAATCTGGACAATGTCACAGGCATTCTAGAGAAGACTTTCGCCCCTCTGAGAGACTACAAGATATATATGATCTCCCAGGGAGCCTCGTACGTGAACATCAGCTTCATCGTGGACCGCTCGGCAATGGACACCGTAGTGTCGCTGCTTCACAAGAGCCTGTTCAGATAAGCTCGTCACATAGACATTATATCTGATGCGGGGTGCTGCTGCTGAAGCAGTTCCCGCATTTTTTTCATATACGGCTCAGTATGCTTGTAGAACATCTGCAGCCCGGCGCAGAGGGAATTGAGCCCCTCCTCTCCCGTCTTTGTCTTGGAAAAACGGTGCTTAGGACATTCGCCGTTGCAGAGATGTACCCATTCGCAGCGGCGACATTGAGACGGAAGAGAATTGCGCTTGGCGATGCCGAATGACACAGCCTTGTCTGACTGCATCATTGTCCTGAGGCTCGACGAGGATACGTTGCCCAGCAGATATTCCGGGTACACGAAATGGTCGCACGCATAGACATCTCCATTGTGCTCGACCACTGCATTGGAGCCGCAAGTCTCGCAGAATGAGCACGTTCCCGGAGTCACTCCGCAATATGAAGCCAATGTGGCGTCGAACATCCCGACGAAATACCGCCCCACATCCGTCTTTACCCAGACATCGAATATATCGCAAAGGAATCTGCCGTAGCCAATGTCGCTCACTGACCAAGAGCCGAAGCCGTCTCCTCCATATTCGGGGGCGACGATCGACGGGCGGGCATTGTCCACCCTGCGACCTTTTGCATTGACCTGGTACCGAACTTTCTCGACGACGGGTAGGAACTGCATGAACTGGCTCCCGAGCGACTTGAGGAACTGGTAAATTTCGACGCCCCGCCCCTCCGAAGCCTTGGACACCGCCGTCAATGTGTTGAATTGCACGCCTCCGCGTATCAATGTCACCAGCCCACGCATCACTTTGTCGAATGACGGGATGCCGGTCTTGCTGCTTCGGTACGCGTCGTGGACATATTGCGGTCCGTCAATGGAGATGCCGACGAGGAAGCCGTTGGAGGCGAAGAGGTCCGCCCATTCAGGAGTCACGAGGGTACCGTTGGTCTGAAGCGTGTTATGAACGACCTTGCCATCGGCATATTTACGCTCCAGCGCAATGGCTTTCCGATAGAAGTCAATGCCTGCCAGCAGTGGCTCTCCGCCGTGCCAGTTGAACGTGACCTCGGGCACATCGCACGAGCCGATGTAGTCGCTGATGACTTTTTCGAGGAGTTCTTCCGACATTATCGGCTCTCTGCCGCCGTAAAGCGATGCCTTGTCCAGATAGTAGCAGTAGCGGCAATCCAGATTGCACAGGGAACCGGCGGGCTTGAGCATTATGTTGAAGGCTGCGGGTCCTGTCATCTTGACGGCATCCGCCAGCGTTATCGTTTTCTTGAATGAGTCTTCCATACCGCAAAGATAACCCTTTTCACGGATAATCGCCGTCACAATTCCCAAAACGCTTCCGCCTCTCCCCGCTTTGCTCATTACGCTAAATTGATTGGGCTAACGAAATTTTGAAACAAGAACCTGTTTTTTGAAAAAAAGCGTAACTTCGTAGCGAAAGTAAAACAACTTATGAATGAAAGGAAAAACGGTTTTCGGACTTGCGGCGCTTCCTGTCGTCGCCGGAGCTTGCGCTAATGCAAAACAGGAACCTCAGAAGCCTAACATATTGCTAATCATAGCCGACGACCTCGGAATAGGAGACGTGAGCGCCTACGGATATGGAGCCATCCCTACTCCACACATCGACTCACTCGCTTCGGAAGGCGTACTTTTCAACAACGCTTACGCAACATCAGCGACATCGACTCCGAGCCGCTACGGAATCCTCACCGGAGAGTACCCGTGGCGAAACGCAAACGCAAGAATCCTTCCGGGAGACGCACCACTGCTGATTTCTCCGTCAATGCCGACCATACCTAAGATGATGCAATCCAATGGATACCAGACCGGTGCCATAGGGAAATGGCATCTCGGAATGGGTGACGGCAACCTTGACTGGAACAAGCATATCAGCCCTTGCGCAAATGACATAGGATTCGACTACTCTTGCCTTATCGCAGCGACTAATGACCGTGTACCTACAGTCTATGTGGAGAACGGAAACGTGCTCGGACTAGATCCAGACGACCCTATCGAGGTCAGCTACGAACACAACTTCCCTGGAGAGCCAGATGGAAAGAAGGATCTCGATATGATACGTATGATGTGGGACCATCATCATAACGAAGCCATTATCAACGGAATACCGCGCATCGGCTATATGCGTGGCGGAAAGAAGGCAATCTGGACAGACGAGGATATGGCTGACTACTTCGTGGACAAAGTGAAGAACTACATTGACACGAGAGACGAGAGCAAGCCTTTCTTCCTCTATTACGGTCTCCATCAGCCGCACGTTCCGCGCACTCCTAACCAGAGATTTGTAGGTGCGACGAACCTCGGGCCTCGCGGGGATGCAGTGGTAGAGGCGGACTGGTGCGTTGGCGAGGTTATCAATTACCTCAAGAAGAAAGGGATCCTGGACAATACTCTCGTAATCTTCACATCCGACAATGGTCCTGTCCTTCAGGACGGATATGTGGACCAGGCTTATGAGCACAGGAACGACCACGACGCATACGGAAAGCTCCGCGGCGGAAAATATAGCCTCTATGACGGCGGTGCCCACGTACCAATGCTCGTGTACTGGAAAGGACATACCCGCAATATGGTGTCCAACGAACTCGTGTCGCAGCTTGACTGCTATGCGTCACTGGCATCATTGATCGGTGCTGAGACACCTGACAGTCTCGACTCCCAGAACTATATGGATGCTTTCCTCGGCAAGGGAAAGGGCAGAGAGTCTCTCATCGTAGAGGCAAAGAGCCGTCTGGCAATGAGAAAGGGCGATTATATCATGATTCCTCCTTACTACGGACCGGCTTACAGAAAGACCAAGAAGGTGGACCTGGGCAATGTTCCTGACTATGTTCTGTTCGATGTGTTCAATGACCGCGGACAAGAGCATGACATCTCAGCCGAGAAGCCAGAGGTGCTCGAGGAGATGAAGAAGGAGTTCCACGATTTCGTAGGCAGCTACTACGACATCGACATCACCGAGAAGCTCAAGAATTATTAGTCAATAAGTTCAGATAGATAAGCAAGTGGCTATAGTGCCCAAGAGGCTTTGTGTTTTGATGAATCTAGATTGATAGAACTTTTTCCTGATAAAAGTACTATTGATAGTGTTCGTCACAATGAGTTAATGCAGTATCTTGAGGGTACTAATAAATCTCGTAATCACGCTGGCTTCACTTATCAATTTCATTACAATGAATATGCCAATAGTGTAAGCAATCCTTATAGCTATACTCAGTTTTTAGAGCACTATAACCGCAAGTATGCCAAAATAAGGGGTTCATTGAAGCTTGACCACATAGCTGGCCATGAGATGTTTGTTGATTTTGCAGGAAAGAAACTGGAAATAGTCGATAGGACTACTGGTCAGATAGTCCCTGTTGAAGTTTTTGTAGCTATCTTGCCTAATAGCCAGTACACTTATGTTGAAGCTTGTCACAGTCAAAACCGAGAGGATTTTATAAACTGCTGTCAAAATGCTTTACATTTTTATGGAGGTGTTCCTAAAGCTATCGTGTCAGATAATTTAAAGTCAGCCGTTAGTAGAGCCAGCAAATATGAGCCTCAAATTAGTCGAAGCTTCAAAGAGTTTGCCCGACACTACAACTGCGTGATTAATCCTACCCGTACCTATGCACCACAAGATAAAGCATTAGTAGAAAATGCTGTACACTTGACATATCAAAGAATATATTATCCACTTAGGGAAATGACATTTTTTTCATTAGAGGAACTTAATAAAGAGATATGGCAACTTCTTAAAACATACAACGAACTTCTTTTTAAACGTAAAAACGCAAGTAGGACAGAACTTTATCAAACAATTGAGCGTGAACATTTAAAGCCCCTACCTAGTGGGCGATATCACATAAAGGAGTATAAAAGAGCGAAAGTTCAAAAGATGGGGTATGTCTTCTTCTCCCCTGATAAGAGCTATTATAGCGTACCATATAGATATATAGGCAAGCAAACTCAGATACACTATACACAAAAGTATGTAGAAGTCTATTATAACCATGATCGTATTGCATTACACAAGCGCAATAATACCTGTGGTAGTTACAACACAAACTCAGATCATTTAAGTAGCACACATAAAGCATATATGGACTGGAATCCTGAACACTTTAAAAATAAGGCAGCAGCTCATGGACAGAATGTTGTTAAGTGTGTAGAACAAATACTTACCTCTACGGATTATCCGGAGATAGGCTATAAGCGTGTAATCGGTCTTTTACAACTTCATAAGGCCTATGGTTCTGATAGATTGAATACTGCTTGCAGGATAGCTTTAACTGCTGATATGGTATCCTATAGTCGAATAAAGAATATACTTGAAAACAATATGGACAAAGCATTATCAGACAATATTGAGTCAGATAGAATGGACTCACACATACCTTTGCATGACAATATAAGAGTTGCAGCAAGCTATAATTAAACATACTAATCAATTAAAACTATAATTAAAATGAACAATAATCAAACTATAGAAAGATTAAAATCAATGAGGCTCGGCGCTATGGCATCATTGCATCAGCAACATATCCAAGACAATGGCATAGAGAAAATGACTACTGACGAATATCTAGCTTAGATTTTATTAAACGAAAGGAGAACATTATCATCACTGGAGCTAGTGGAACCGGAAAGAGTTATCTTGCTCAGGCATTGGGATATCAAGCCTGCTTAATGGATAATAGAGTATTATACACCAATACAGCGAAGCTCACTGGAAGATTAAAGCTAAGCAAAGTTGATGGAACATATTTAAAAGAGTTGTCAAAGATCAGGAAGGTGGATGTGCTTATACTTGATGACTTTGGCCTACATGCTTTTGATAATCAATCCAGAGAGATATTATTAGATGTGATAGATGAACGACACAACCATGCTTCAACGATTATATCATCCCAAATACCAGTATCAGCATGGTATGAACTAATCGGTGAACAAACAATTGCAGATGCTATTTTAGACAGAATAGTCAACACATCGCATAGAATAAAACTAGAAGGAGAATCACTAAGAAAAGGGAAACTAAACATTAACAGATAATATTATTAACTTTGCAAGTGATCTTTCAGAAGACCTAAAGAGAGAAAAGTGAGTGGCATCATTTGAACCGAAAAGGGTGGCACAGATAGACCGAAATAACCAGTTTGGTGTCTTTTGAACAAAAATTGTATTGAGGTAATATCCCGTTACAAATTATATGATAAGACCTGAATTGATTACGTATTTATTCTTCATCATACTGTTTTTTTGTCAGTTCAAGTGCTCAACTCTTTTCCTTTTATAATGACTGCTAACGTTTTGGCGCTTGGCGTTCGGGCGGGTTTCGGAGCACAAAATTGTCAACCAGCACTGAACTTGAATAGAAGCACAAAGTCCCAAGTTTGCACGTCACCCCGCCTGACGCAAAACCCGTGTTACAGGCAGGTTGTATTATCTCGTTAATTCTATCCATACCTTCATTTTATTTGGTAATAAGTGTGTTTGTTCGTATAAAAATTTTCGTATTTCGTCTGGGTCAATGGTTTTGATATTTGGTTTTGGTGTTCCGTGATATTGTCCCGAAGTAGCAAATAAAAAAATGTCAGTGTCAAGTTTATCGTAATCGTCAATGTTTAAGGCTGTCCAACCACTTTTCACTTGCACAACCGCACTCTTTCCTGTTAGTCTATGTTTAAGTTCAAATTCGTAAGTCATTGTGTCGTCTTTGCAAGAACTTGGAATAATATGATAGTCTTGCTTAACTTGTAAATAAATTGCCAATGCATCTTCGCAACCGTCAGTTGATAATAGTGAAAAAATATCTTCTCCCGCTAAGTTGTCAACTTCGTAATATGATTTTCCTACTTTTTGATTGTATGCAATTTGCGAAAAATAATATACTGTGTCATCGTCAATTACTTGAACTGTCCTTGCAGGTCTAAAACTACTTACAACTTTTCCCGGAACTGCTTCTTCTGTTCCGATTTTATGCCATTCGCATTTGCGAACATTTACGATGTCAGCTTTTGAACAGTCTTCGTCTGTGTCGTAATACCAATCACTTAAAATTCGTCCTAAAAAATAATTGCCAGACCAATCTCGTGTCCAAATTAAGTCGTCAACTTGTATCCTGTTTTTGATTGCATTTATTGCTGCTTTCCAACTGCTATCTCCATAATCTCCTTCTGCTGTTTCCCAATACTCGTCCCAAGTAACGGGAACTGTTTCGTAGTCTATTTGCCAACCTACACCAACAATTCCCTTGTCTAAACAAAGTTGTCGTTGGTCAATTCCAGCTTGTGAGTCTGCCTTTAAATGTATTCGCCAAATATTCATTTTATTTAAGATTGTTTTAGTTTGGTTGTCTGTCTGTCTAAACTTGCCTGTAACGGTCAAGTATAAGCGTAGTGCGGGTTTTCGGAGCAATACACTGTCCGCCAA
>OBKS01001131.1_pt1 | contig 20469 bp, 17 predicted proteins | sample 1517381 | NCBI WGS metagenome assembly OBKS01 (sample SAMN04571686, study PRJEB22368) | human gut metagenome | biome: human gut; material: stool | host: Homo sapiens | place: Luxembourg | collected 2012-08-03 | reverse complement strand
ACTTTGTCTACTAATTTTTCTTCTTTTTTATCATTATTAGATAAATATTTATTAAGTTCTTCTTCATATTCATTTAGTCTTTGACCTTGCTCTTCTTCTGCTCTTTCTGTTGCATTTTGAGCTATTTTTGCATTTTTAAATAATCCTTGGTTTGTTAATGCAGATATTGATATTCCTGCCAATATTAATAAGATTATAATTGTTATTACTAATGCTATAAGGGTTATACCTTGTTCTTTTCCTAAGTGTTTTTTCATTTCTATCTCTCCTTCTTTTGTCTTTTACAGTTTGTTCCTGTATTTGAATTTTATCATAACTACAACTGTATTTCAATAGTTTTGGTTATATTTTCTATTTGTAATTTTTTCCATTTTTAAAATTCCTCCTTTTCATTGGTATGTATACATTATATAGACACTTTTTTTCATTGTCAATATGTTACGCTAAATTTAACGCATATTTATATTTTATTTTTGATAAAATTTTTTATATTAGTGAAAGGATGTTATTTGTCATGGAATTATCAAATGCTATTCGTAAAAGAATTATTAATTTATGTGAAGCAAAGAATATGAATGTAAACCAACTTGCTATTATGTCAGGCATTAATCCTTCTACAATCAGAAGTATCATGAAATCAAGATGTAAAACTCCTACAGCACAAACTATTTATTATTTATGTATTGGTTTTGGTATTACTATGAAAGACTTTTATGATTCAGAGCTATTTGAAAATTTAGAAGATAATTAGTATCTATCTTCCAAATATTTCAAATAGTTTTTCTATGTTATAAAGTATCTTTTTTACATCAGATTTTAACTTTTCAAATTCTTCTTTTTCTATTGTGTATTTATTCATTTCATTTTTTTCTTTATAATATTGGTTATTGGTGCATTTTGTACATTCTTGTTTTTGCTCTTCCTTGTATTCTCCATTTTCGTCAAGTATTATACCATATTCTTTTTCTTTATATTTAAAGTTTCCACCTTTTACTTCATCATATATTATTATTCCAATATTTTTTTGTTTTGCTTCTTTTTTTATATTTTCAATGTGCTTTCTCCAGTATTGTACTGGCATCCCGCATTTACATATTCCTTTTGCAAAACAGGTTCTTTTTAATCCTAATTGTTTTTCTGCTATTATTGCATCTTTTCCTATGCAATTGAAAAATGCTCCTGTTTTTATGAATACTATTTTATTGGGATTTTGTTTTTTTAATATTTCCGCGAATTCGTAAAAATTCATTTTTCACCTCTTTCTTTTTTATTTTAAGACAAAAAAATAGGCACCTTTTTATTTTTAGGCACCTTTTTATTTTTAGGCACCTTTTTATTTTTAGGCACCTTATAAAACGCAAATTACATCTGCATTTTATAAGGTTATTTCAAGTGTTTGTAACCCTTGAAATTCTATTTTCTTGTTAAATTATTTTTAATAAAGCTTTATTATGTGCTTATTCTAACATTTAGATTTAATATTTGTCAATAGTTTTTTAAAATTTCATTATGTTTTTCAATAACTGCTTGTAAATCATTTATAAAATCAACTTTTTTAGTCTCATCTCTCAAAAGAGCAGCAGGATGCCAAGTAGGCATATACATTATCCCCTTTTTCTCAATCCACTTACCTCTTGAAGCAGTAATTCCATACTCCTTACCCAAAATATTTTTCAAAGCAACACTCCCTAGCAAAACTATTATTTTAGGCTTTACCAACATAACTTGATTCCTCAAATAATTCAAGCAAGCATTTGATTCATCATCTTCTGGATTTCTATTTGCAGGAGGTCTACACTTAACAACATTTGCAATATATACCTCTTCTCTTTTAATTCCAACAATACCAAAAGCCATATTCATAAGTTTACCAGCTTTACCGACAAAAGGTTCCCCTAACCTATCCTCATCAGCCCCAGGTCCTTCACCTATAAACATTATATCAGCATTTTTGTTACCAACACCAAATACTATATTTTGTCTTGTTTTGCATAATTTACATTTATTACAATTTACTATTGAATTTTCTAGTTCTTCCCATGTTTCAAACATTGCTACACCTCTTTTTTTGTCATCTATAAACTTTACATTACACATTTTTCCACTAATTTTATTTTAACTTTTTCATTTGTGTTTATTTCTGCTTTTGTGCCTATTGGAATAACTGTTTTTCTTTCTATATGTCCAAAATTATTTGATTTTATGATTGGAAATTTGTATTCACCTTCTAAAACATCTGTTATAATCTTTTCTAGTGATATTCCACTTTCATGTTCATAATTTCCAATCCAAAGACCTTTTATTTTATCAAATACTCCATTTTGTTTCATATAATACAAATTATTACTTGTCCCTGCTGGATCTGTCTCAAATCCTAGTTCTTCTAAAAATAGAATCTTATCTGTAAAGTCTAGTGAATATTTGCCAGCAACCATTCCTCTTATTAATGAAAGATTTCCACCTATAAGTTCTCCACTCGTTTTTCCTTCTTGAATTGTTATATATTCTTCATTTTCTGTTCCTAGTTCTAAACTTCCATTTACAAACCTACTTAGTGCCTGTTTGTAGCTAAAATCTGTTTCATCTGTTGCTATCGTTTTAAAATTCGTTCCACTAAACGTTACTAATCCTGTTTTTTCTGTTATCATATTTGTAATTGAAGTTATATCACTATAACCACATATTATTTTGGGATTTTTCTTTATTAATTCATAATCTAAATATTCAAATGTTGAATTACTGTTATTTCCACCCTTTGCACACCAAATCATTTTTACTTCTTTATCTGCAAACATTTCGTTTATATCTTCTGCTTTTTCTTTTGCAGTGCTACTATACCCATTAGTATTTGAAAATATATTTTTGGAATATTTTACTTTGAATCCGCTTCTTTCTACTATTTCTTTTGCTTTATTTAATTCTTCTATATTATTTCCTATTATTGGACTTGATGGTGCTACAACTCCTATTGTATCACCTATTTTTAATTTTTGTGGTCTTAATTTTGGTAATTTCATTGTCAAATCTCCTTAAATTTTTATAGAAATTAAATTTAATTTTTTATATTTATTACACTTTTTCAATTTTCTTTAACTCATCATATTTTCTTTCTTCTTTTGAATATTCATCTGGTTTTAATCCTAATCTTGTTTTCATATATTGGCTAATAGAAATATATATTATTGTAAATATTATTCCTACTATTATTAGCGCATTTGCAGATGTTGTAACCCCTAATATAAATGATGCTAAATAGCCAAAAATCATTTTGGTAGCATTTCTAAATAAATTATATACAGAATTTATTTGAGTATCTATTTCTTTGTTTGCAAAATTCATTAAATACCTATCTATTATTGTATAATACATTCCATTTATAAAACCAAATATCATATATGTACTTAATATTATTATAATTCCTACTAAATTTTCTCTTATTCTTGATATTCCGCAAATTCCTGCTACTAATGCACTTATTGACAATGTTAATGATAATACTGTAAGTCATTTATAAGACTGTTCAGAGCCCCTGCATACCCTATTAATATTGATGATAGATTTATATCCTCCAAAAGGTTCACTTCATAATTTCCTAATATACTTAGAAGTGAACATATAAACGCTGCTGATAGTATTAATGCTTTTAATCTTTCTGATTTTAACACAAATTTAAATCCAGATTTTATGTTTTTAATTTCTTCATTTCCCATTGCTTTTTTTAAACTAGTATTACCTTTGGGATTAGGTTCTATGAATCCCATAGATATTATTGTAGATATTATTAATATTATTAGTGAACATATCATTGGTAAATATCCATTTATTGTAAATAAATATCCTGCTATTACTTTTGAAATCATATTTAGTGTATAATAACCTGTTGCACCTTTTGAATTTAGTTTTGAAAATATTTGATTTTTATATTTTGATGGTGGTATTGATTCTTTTAATAATACTGCTTGTATTGTTTCTTTAATTCCAAATCCTATTGCTGATATAAAATTTGCCAAAATTAAATCAAATATATTTCTACTAAAAATTATTATAAGCATGTATATAACAAGTGTAATATTTCCTATTACTAAGCTTTTCTTTTTGCCTAAAAATGCTATTATTACATTTATTGGTATTTGCAAAACCATAATAAATAATGCATAGAAACTATCTATTAATACAACGTCTGATGCATTTATGTTTTTAATTTGAGTTAAAAATAAAAAGTTAATTGTGTAATAAAACAGAAGGTCCCATGATAGCATTTTGTATATTGGAAATAATTTCATATTTCTTTTTCTCATTTTTTGTTTTTCTTCTTTTGTTTCTTTTATCTCTTTAATTTCCATATTTACCTCACTTAAATTTATTCATATGTAAAAATTTTCTGTACTTTATAATCTTAATATAATGTATTCTAAATTATAATTATTTTTCAATTAATGAAATTAATGCTGTATTTAATCCATACCCTTGTTTTTCTACTCTAAAAGAATGAATCAAATCTTTATTGCAAACACTACACAAACCACTATCAATAATATTTTCATCTTTTAATCCTGCTTTTTTCAATATAATTCTATTAATTAAAACAGTGTCAATGTTCCACTTTTCTTTATCTTTTTGCTTTTCCATTATATCAATATTTTTGTTTATATTCAAATCTTTAAACTCATTTTCAAACATTTCTTTAACATCTCTATTAACTTCAAAATGACATTTTCTAATACTTGGACAAATACAACAAATAATGTCTTCTGGTTTGCTGTTAAATTCATTTATCATTTTTTCAACTGTTTTTACAGAAATTCTTTGCAATGTTCCTTTCCAGCCAGAGTGTGTATTTGCAATTGTTTTTGTTACTGGGTCAAAAAATAGTAGTAATATGCAATCTGCATTTGTTGTTGATAATACTAAGTTTGGTCTGTTTGTTACAATCCCATCTGTTTTACTATATTCTTCTAAATTTATATCCGGAAAATCTTGATTAATTTTTTTATTTGCAATTGCAATATTATCTGTATGTTCTTGATTTGTTTTTACTATGTTTTTATAATCTACATTTATTGCATTGCATAAATTTTTATAATCTTGAATTGCTTTATTGAATTCATTTTCTGGTAATTGCTGTTTGTTAACTCTTGCTGTTCTAAAATTCACATCTGTTCCTATTGAATACGCATGAGTTATTATGTCTTTGTACTCTAATAATTTTCTGAATTGTAGGTACTGTACTCCATTTTTGTTGATGCGTATAACATTTTTATTACTTAAATCTTTCAAAATATTTCTCCTTTTTTAAGATAACCTGTTTGCACTTTCCTTCATTTTTCTTATAATATCATCCTTAGATTTTTTTTCTATATAATTGTAACTATTTCCGCAAATTCTAGTATCAAACCCGCAAATAGCCTTATAAGAACAATAATCACAAGGCTTTTGACCTTTTTTATTATATGGTTTTATATTAATATTTCCAGTCAAAATCTCTTTTGCAATTTGTTTAATAGTCCTATATATATAATTTTGTAAAACTTCAAATTCCTCTTTATTAACCCCATTTGTTTTTCCCTCTGAAATCTCCCCAGATTTTGTCAATGTTGCTGGTACCAATTTTGATGTTCCTGATTCCAAATTTTTGTCATGCATTTTTATTACCTTTACATCTGCTAATATCAAGCCTTTCATTTTGAAGTTTTTTCTAAGTTCCTCTTCTATTTGTTCTTCTGTTATTTTTTTATCTGCTTTTATCATTTGCTCTAATAGACTAAAATATAATACACCTGCTGGCAATAAGTCTTCTTCTTTGCACACTGCATCCATATATGTTAATAACTGAATTTGTAATCCTGCGTATACTTCATTTAAATCGATATTTTTTGCTGATGATTTGTAATCTATAATTCGTAAGTATTTTCCATCTTCCGAGTTTGCTGTATCTATTCTATCAATTTTTCCTGTAATCTCAACTTTTTTACCATCAGCTAATTGTATTAAAATTGGCTTATATTTTCCTTTTTTCCCAAATTCAATTTCTGTTCCTTCTATATTGAACTCACTATATACAAGTCCTTCAATTATGTATTTTAGTGCTTTTGCAACAATTCTTTTTAATCTTTTTACTAAAACTTTATATTTAGGTGTTGCTACAAATGTATATTTTTTGCCCATATCCAATCTTTCTTCAACAACTATATCTACTAGGCTTTGGATTTTTTCCTCATCTGTTACTAATTCTGGCAAACTGATATTTTCATTTTTTACTTTTTTAAAAAATTCGTCTATTGTTTCATGCATAAATGAACCTGTATCGAAATTTTGAACTTTCAATTCTTCCTTTTCTTTTAGCCTTAGACCATATTGTAAATAATATGAAAATGGACATTGTGCAAATTTTTCTAATTTTGATACACTTGCATTTAGTGTATTTCCATACAACTTTTCTATTGTTTCTTTGTTTATATTTTCAGGTAAATTTGTGTAATCTATTCCTTGTAAGTCTTGTTCCACTTTTGAATACCACTCATTTTGATTTTTGTAGTATTCATAAATTGCATACCAAACGTCATCTATTTTATTTCCGTTTTTCAATTCTGATATATTTTCCAAAAGCTCTTGATATGTCATATTTTTATTTGTGATTTCATAATTTTTGTTGATTACATCACTTTCTTCTTTTAGTTCTGGAAATAATTTTTTAATTTTATTTACCATCATTGATGGTCTTAATGATTTTCCCTCTGTTTCTGATGATGCATATGATAAATATAATTGTTTTTCTGCTGTTGTGAAAGCTTTATAAATATTGAAGTTTTCTTCATATAGATTTTCTATCGTTCCATTTGCAAGTTCAATTCCATCTTGTTGTAAAATTTCTCTGTCTTTATCCCCGAAAAAACCCTCTGCTTTATTAATACTTGGAAAACTTCCATCATTTAATCCTATTATAAAAATAGTGTCTACTTTATGACTTCTTGACCTTTCTACATCTCCTACAATTACTTGGTCCTGTGTTCCTGGTATTTTTCCTAATTCACTATTTTTCAAACCTGTTTTAAGTATTTGCATATATTTTGCAACACTTAATTTTTCCTCTCCAAATATTAAAACCATTTCATCAAATATATCTAAAATTATTTTGTAACTTGCAATATATTCATTCGCTAAATCAATTTGTCCTAACTCTTGTAACTCACTTATTTTTGTGTTGATTTTTCCTTCTATCTGCTGTTCTTGCATAAATTCATACACTGCTTTTGTTGTTTCTTTTACGGTTCCAAATTTGCTTCTTAATTTTAATAATGGCTCTATTATTTGTTTTCTTAATCTATTTAGATATTCAATTTCTTCCTTGTTATCGTCATTTATTCCATATGTGAAATCGTTTTTCCACTTATTGTGCTTTATTCCCCATTTTGTACAATAATTTTCTAATTTAAAAATATCGTCATTTTCTATGTCAGAGAATCCTATTTTTAAGTAATTGAAAACCGCTTCTTTTGAAAAGTTGTTGCTGAAAATTTCAAATATTGAAAGCAAATATTGAACTATTATGTTTTGGTTCAGATCTCTCTTTTCGTCTATAAAAACAGGAATATCATATTGAGCAAAAATGCTTCTTATCAAACTTGAATATGTATCAATATTTCTTGTAATAACCGAAATATCTTTATATCTTAATTTTTTATCTCTTACAAGTCTCGTAATTTGTTTTGCAACATTTTCAATTTCTGAATATTGGTTTTTGGCTAAAAATAATTTGATATTTTCCACTTTTTTATCATATTTTTTTGCCCTGTTATTAAAAATATTTTTCTCCAAATATTTAAGTTCATCTGTTTTAAAACGTGGTGTTTCACCTAAATACACCGTATTTTCTAATTCCAGTTTTTCTTCTTTGACCAAATTCATTATTTTGGAAATTGTAACTTTATTTGGATAAAATATATCTGTATCTGGTTTTAAGCTTGGTTCTAAGCTATCTGCGCATACTGTTATTGTAACTTGTTTTGCTAGTTTAATAAACTTTTTTAGTACCTCATATTCTTGGTATGTAAAACCAGAAAATTCATCTATATAAATTAAACTATCTTTAACAATATCAGTATCTTCAATAGTATTTGAAAGCATAGTTAATAAGTCTGTATCTTCAATATACTCACCTTGCAATTTTTTCTCAAAATTACTGTAAATTAAAAACATGTCATTTAACTTTGTCTTCAAATATTGGTCATCAGTATTTTCAATTTCTTGTTGTAAATCTTGTGGTAAAACGCCATGTTTTTTAAACTCTGTAATTGCTGTCATAGATAAGTCAATATTTTCATCAGATTTACTTAAAAATTTTAAATTATTTTTATTTTCATTTAATATTGAATAAATAAGCATTGACTTACCACATTTTGTCAATTGTGTTTGTGTGTTTCCTCCTATTTCTTGCAATACTCTATGAGCCATTCTTGAAATTGTTAATACTTCTGCATTTATTACTGCCTTTGTATCAATTGCATCCATTAGCTTTTTTTCTGCCGTAAATGAGAATTGTTCTGGTGTTATTATGTATATTTTTTTCTCTGTTTTTACTAGTTTTGCTATTTCATTAAAGCAATATTCGCTTTTTCCACTACCTGATTTTCCATAAATTATTCGTAAACTCATTTTTTTCTCCTTAAAATGCTCCTCCACCTCCGCCGACTTCCGCCGCCGCCAGAAAATCCGCCTCCACCGGAGAAGTTTCCTCCGCTTCCGCTTGAACTGCCTGACATTGATGTTGCGACTTTTTCTAATGTTTCATTATAACTGTTTAAAAATCTTCTATCTGGGCTAGCATAGGTGTAAAATATATAATAATCTGATATTAAATATTCTAATATGTCTTTATCATTTATTAATTTGGTTAAATCATCATCTAAATTTAGTTTTCCTATTTTTTCAATTATCTTTTTAGATATTCCAAAACTTACTGCATATGCTAAATATTTTTCCCATAAAACAACATGTTCAATATCTTTATCACTTAATAACGAATTTTTTAGTTTGTACTTTAGCGTGTTTAATTTACTATAATCTTCTATCATATTAACATTATTTTTTAACATTAAATTATCTGTTAGCACTAGTATTGTTGCTGTACATATTAAAAATTCATCTGCTATTAAATAGCTTCCAGGTGCAATTATTGCTGTTATTATCATTATCACTCCAAATAGTGTAACTAAACTTATTGTTGTTGTTACTACTCTTTGTCCAGTTATTCTTTGAACTATTTTGTTTATTTGATGTCTTATTATTATAACTATATTTAATAGTGCAGTTATAATTCCTATCATTGCGAATAATATTATCATTAATATTGTCATAGATTTTGCCATAGACATATTATTTATTCCATTAAAAATAATATGTCTTATAACAACTAATATTGATATTACAAACAAAAATATGTTAAATTTTCTTAATGCTATTGGTACACTTTTTTTGTTTGCTCCCATTTTTGATAATCTCATTTCTACCATTTTATTTAGCTGTTCAAATTTTTCGTTTGCGTCTTTCTCCTTAGGGATTTTTTCTAATCTATCTGATAATTCAACTATTTCTTTACTATTAAATATCCAGTCATATACATATTTTTCAATTGTATCCATTTCATTTTCTTTTTCAGGTACTTTTAATATTAAATATACTCTCCCTTTGTTAATTTGGTCTTTTATTTCTAATTTTATATTTTTCTTTTCTATCAAATTTAAAATCACTGCTATTATGTCTCTTGATAAAATATCTCTGCTTCCTTGTATACATCCTGCTATCATTGGATTATATTTATTAAATAAATAATCTTCATCTATGTCTTCTAATATGTATTTCTTGTCTTTTTCAAATGATAATAATAAAATCATCCAGTAAATTAGTAAGCATACTCCCATAATTACAACGTTTCTTGTAAATTTTATTTTTTCTTCCTTGTGTTCTATAATATCATTTTCATTTTCATATATTATTTCTGTTGCATCTATTCCTGATTTTTTAGTTGAATTTGCTATATTAGAATTATCAAATATTACTCTTGCAGCTACATATTGTCCTTTTTTTATATCATTAACTTTAAAATTTGCATGAGTATTGGAAATTATTTTTGATTGTCCGTTATCTGGTCCATGTCCCCAGATTTTTATTTCTGATTTATTGTAAGGTAAATATATGTCTATATTCAAATTTTCTATGTTACATTTCCATTCTCCTCCGATAAAATTATAATATAATTCTCCTATATCATTATGTTGCACGCATAGGTCTTTTATATTATATTTTATTTTAAATGTTTTCAATTCATTTGAAGATGGTGAATACACTTTTATTCCAAATGTTTTTTTATCTTTGGTTGTTGTATATACTCCATTTTCTCCATTTATCGCATTTTTTTCTATATTATAGTTTTTTTCCGCTTTTCCAATAATTTCACTAACACTTTTAACATCTACATCTGAACCTGTGTATAAATTATCATTTATTCTATTGTTTTTGATTATATCTTTATATTCACTATTAGTTACTTTATATGGTACTGTTATATATATTCCATTATATTCCCCATTGAAATAGTATGTAAGTGTTTGTTCTATATCTACTGAGCCGTCTGTATTTACATTTGCTTGTATATCCATATCTTCTATATAATAGCTTTGGGCTTCTACTTTGTTTTGTATAAATATTATTGCTATTAAAATTATTAAAAATATTACTAATTGTTTTATATTTTTTTTCATTTGAATTTCCCCTTTTTATCTTTTATCTTTTTTTATCTTGTTGTTTAAAACTGTTTTTGAGGACGGAGGAAAAAAACAGTTTTATTGTTCTCTTCTCCAATAAAATAAATATTGTTGTGCAAGTCCTTTTAAGTCTCCAAATTTTTCTTCTGCCAATTTTTCAATTTTTACTTTACTAACTTTTGTCTCATCATCCTCTTTTATATATAAATCATTCATAACTCTTCTAACCCATACATCAATTGGAAAAACATCAAATCTTTTTAAATCTGAAAATAGTAATATGCAATCTGCTACTTTGGGTCCAACACCTGAAAGTCTTAGTAATTCATTTCTTACTTCTTGTGTATTTGGATTATTTTTTAATTTTTCTAAATCTACTTCTTTATTTAATATCATTTGTGTTGTTTCATATAATCTTATATCTCTAAATCCTAATCCAAGATTTCTATATTCTTGTATAGTTACATCTTTTAATTGTTCATATGTTGGAAATGTATAATATTTTTTTCCGTTCCATTCGATTTCATTTCCATATTTTTGTGATATTCTTTCTATTATTCCCTTTATTCTTGGTATGTTATTATTTGCTGATATTATAAATGATATTATTGTTTCCCATAAATCTTGGTTTAATATTCTTATGCCTTTTCCATATTGAATACTTGTTTTTAAGTATTCATCTACATTTCCTAATTGTTCTTTTATTTTTTCATAGTCTCTTTTTAAATTAAAATATTCATTTACCACTTCTTCTATATTTTTATCACATATTCCTGTAAATGTAATAGTTTCGTCTTCTTTCTTTACATTTATTATTCCATTTTTTATAACTCCTGTGTAGCTTCCGTCTTCTTGTTCATTCCATCTAAAACATTGTCCACATTCAAATATGTCTTTTAGTTCAAATGAATTTTGATTTTTTATTATATATTTTTGTTCTTCCACCTTTTCTCACCATTACTTTCTTTTCTATGTTAAATTTCATATTTCATATTTTAATAATCTTCTTCATTATTATATCACATGTATTAAATTAATTCTATTTATATAGAAAAAATATTTATACATTTTGTTGTAAAAATTTGGAAATTTTTATAATTTAAATCTTGCGTTTTTTTGCCTAATATGTTACACTATTTTTGCTAGGAGGAATACACTGTGAAAGCCAGAAATGAATTAATAACAGATGTTTCTACATCTTTAAAAAGAACAAAAATTTTTTCATGTCCAGAGTTTAAAGATGTTTATTCAAATACATATTTTAGAACAATTATAAAACCAACTTTTGAAAATACTGAAAATATTTATTCATTTATTTTTGGTGACTTTAACAAACTTGGTGTTATTAATGATGTCTATGGTCATGATTTTGGAGATAATGCCTTGCAAATTGCAATGAGAATAATTAAAAAAAGTGTACCCGATGATTCAGTAATAGTTAGAGCTGGTGGGGATGAAATTTATATTATATTACCTAATCATGATAAAAATTTTGCTGATAAATGTTCTAAACTAATACAAAACAATTTACAAAAAAATGCTGTATTAATCGGAGGTCTTTCAATAGAATTGGCATCTTCTGACTCTACACATGGAAATATTGATGACTTACTTAGTATAACTGATAATGAAGTAACTAATATAAAAGCTTCAAGAGAAGAAACAAATTCTCCTGTTGATATTTTAGCAGATGATTTTCTTCCTTTACAAACACCAGAATCAATATCTTCCAAAGAAAAAGAATCTTGGAGTGAATTAAATAATCTAGTAAATATATCAGTATATGAATTTTTACAAAATTTTAGACCTTCTAAAAACTTTGAATTTAAACCTCAACAGATTGTTGACTCTTCTGATTTTGTAACTAATGCTTTTGTATCCTTAATAGATGAGAAAATGGATAATAATCTTCCTAAGAAATTTACTTCTTTTTTAAAAGATGAATATCCATATATGCCTATATATGACACGCCAGATACAATTAGTAAAGATAATACAGATGTAAGTAAAAATAATTCAATTGAGGCTAGAAATTTAAATAATTTGGATGATTATTCAGATGAAGAACTACAAAATATTGTGGACACATTAAATAATGGATTTTATCAGTTAGTAAGAAATAATCCTGAATTATTAAGCCATCCTTATTTTCAATTTTTCTTATCAGATGATAATAAAATTAATATGAATAACTTGATACATTCAATAATAAGTGGAGATAAATTAATTGATAATTTTGATAAATACTCTGACTTGGATTTACAAAGCCTTATAACAACATTAAATGCGACTCTTGAACAATTAGTAAGAGATAATACTGGTTTATTAAATAAACAATATTTTAGACTTTTCTTAGCAGAAAAAATTATTAATTCAGATACAGAATATTCAGCATCATATATTTCTGTTCCCGGTTTAAAATTATCTAATTTTGCTTATGATCATACATTTAGTGATAATAGACTTAATAAAACTAATGATATTTTATGCCAAGAGGCCAAAAATGGATTAAATTTTAATGATTCTGCATTTGATTCTTCTGATAATAATGTGTTTTTTCTTAGTCAAGGTGGAGGTAATTATTTATGTTTATATCCTAGGGAAATGAGTAATGTTATAAAACCAAAAATTAATTCTATTGTAGATAAAGTAAATGCTTCTGTAAACATTAAGGATCCTAATAGTGGTTTTCAATTATCATCTTATTCTTTGCATGATAATCAGACTATTCCGAAAACTAGCACAACTGATGCTATAAAATATATTAGAGCTTTAAAAGAAGAAGCTAACTTCCAGAAAGTGCCTTTAAAAAAGCAATTATTTAAAAGTGCTGATGCTTATTTTGCATTTAAAAAGGCTATGGATAATTGTGTTAATTATTATTTAAAGAATATACCTGATGCCGAAAAAAGTACTACTAAGATGGTTCAATTTATTAGAAATGTATATACTTCTTTTTTAAATCAAGAGGTATTGCACAATGAAACACGTGAAGGCAAAAAAACAATAGGATTAAATGATTCTGATAGTGTTGAAAAATAGAAAAGCAAAACTGTTAGCTTTTCTATTTTTTTACCTTTTAAAACCCAATCCAACTACTTCTCTTGCATTTGCAATTATTATAAAACTTTGTGGGTCTATTTTTTTTGCTGTTTGTTTAACTCTTGAAACATCTCCTCTTGATGCTGCACACAAAAGCACTAATTTTTGTTCATCTTTATACATTCCTTTTCCATATAACCCTGTTGTGCCTTTTCCGACTTTTTCTCCAATTTCTTCTGCAATTTCTTGATTTTTATTTGAAATTATAATAACTAATTTAGTAAAATAAATTCCTTCAAAAACTATATCTATCATTTTTCCCATTAAATATATTGCAATTGCTGAATATAATCCAATTTCTATTTCTTTAAAAAATAAAATATTTAGTCCAACAATTAGAACATCAACTATTATTATCACATTTCCTGTTCTAATATTATTATTATATTTTTTTACTAACATACTTATTAAATCTGATCCACCTGTTGAAGAATTTGCTTTTAGTATTATGGCAGTCCCTAATCCAATTATTATCCCACCATAAATGCATGCTAAAAACCTATCCTGAGTTAATGGTGTTATTTTGTCAAACAAATCTATTGCAAATGAAAATGTTACTGTTCCTATAAATGATTTTATTACAAACTCTTTTCCTAATTTATATGCAGAAAATATAAATAATGGTGCATTTATTGCTAATATTGTTGTTCCCATTGGAATATCTAAAAAATAATATAAAATTGTTGCAATACCTGCAAATCCTCCTGATGATAGTTGATTTGGTAATAAAAATAGTGATGTTGCTATTGCCATTATTATTGCACCAACTATTGTTTCTATTATTTCTATCAAAAATTTTTTAACTCTTTTTTGACTTATTTCCATAAAAAAATCACCTTTATTACTATTATGGTAATTTTAGGTGATTTTATACAATAGTTAATGGATAATAGTTTTTTCATTTCCATCCAAAAAATCATTATAAGTTTTTGTTATTTCTATTTTTGATTTTCCTTGTCTTACATCTTTATCTTGTTTTACAATTAAATCTACTTCATATAATTCTTGGAGTTTTTTTATATTTTCTCTTTTATGTCCAATAACATTGTTTGCATCTATTGGATTTACTGTAACTTCAACTTCTTTTACTTTCACATTGAGTTTTTTTATTTTTTCAACAATTGCATCATACCATAAACTTGATTCAACCAATTGTCTAAATGCTGGATGAAATGGTCCCGCTACCACTTCGCTTTGTTGGCTTCCAGGTTCACAGATTTCTTCTGTGTTTTGAAGTCCAACTCTTATTACATCTATTTTTTTGTCATTAAACATTCTTACTAATTGTTTACAAGTCTCAACAGCTTGAACTACTGATAATGGTTCATATATTCCTTCTTGATATTCTTTTTCTAGTTTTGTTCCTTTTATTACTAGTACTGGATAGATTCTTATCATTTTTGGTTTTAATTTTATTAATGCTTTTGCTGTATTTATTTCATCAATCCTACTACTATCAGGCAATCCAACCATCATTTGATGTCCTAAATTAAAGCCATACCATCTTATTAGTTTTGATGCTTTTACTACATCTTTAAAATTATGTCCTCTATTTGCTCTTCCTAAAATATAGTCATTTGCTGATTGGACCCCTAATTCGATTGTTTTTACTTTATATTTTTTTAGTCTTTTTAAAATTTCTTTGTTAATATAATCTGGTCTTGTTGATATTCGTATACTATCTACTTGTCCATTTTTTATGTATTCATATGCTATTTGTAGTAATTCTTCTTGTTGTTTTTCATCTATTCCTGTAAAACTTCCTCCAAAAAAAGCTATTTCTTTTTTTGAATCTTTTTCTTTTATATTTTCCAAAAAATTGTCTATTGTTTTTTTAGCTTCTTCTTTTGTTATGTTCTTTTTTTGTCCACTTATTGATTTTTGGTTGCAAAATATACAGTCGTTTGGGCATCCTAAATGTGGTACAAATACTGGAATTACATACTCTTTACTCATTCTTTTCTTTCCCTCACTTTGCTTGTTTATAACCTTATAACATTTTTAATTTTCTAACGCCTTTTTTGCTGCTTGCATTTCTGCCTCTTTTTTGCTCTTTCCTTTTCCTGTTGCTAATACTTTTCCATTTAAAGCTACTTCTGCTTCAAATAATTTGTTGTGATCTGGTCCAGATTCTTTTATTATTGTATATTCTATTTTTACATCTCCATTTTTTTGTAATTCTTCTTGTAATACTGTTTTGTAATCTTTTTCTCCTACATGTTTTGTTGCAATTTCTATTTCTTCTTTTAGATTTTCTATAATGAATTTTCTTGCTGGTTCCAATCCTCCATCTATGAATATTGCTGCTATTACTGCTTCTACACTGTCTGCTAATATTGCTGGTCTTTTGTTTCCTCCTGATTTTATTTCTGATTTTCCTAAATATAAAAATTTTCCAAAGTTATGTGCTGTTGCTACTTTGTATAGACTTTTCTCACATACTACTGTTGCTCTTACTTTTGTTAGTTGTCCTTCTTTTAGGTTTAAGTATTTGTTATACATGTATTCACTTGATACAAATTCTAATATGCTGTCTCCTAAAAATTCTAGTTTTTCATTACTTTGTATTCCATGTTCATATGCATATGATGTATGTGTTAATGCATTTTGTAATAGTTTTTTATTATTAAATGTGTATCCTATATTTTTTTCTAATTCTTCTAATTTTTTTGTTTCCACTTTTATCACCTTTCGTATATATTATATACTATTTTACAGATTTTGCAAGTGTTTCGTTAACTTAATTATTATATTATCCACATCAATACTTATATTAATTTTGTGCTAATTATTTATAATAAAATTTTATATATATTTAAAAGGAAATGGTTATTTGCCATTTCCTTTTTATCTATTCTCCTAAATACAATTTTATTAAAGTTAATGCTGAACTTTTTAATCCTTCTTTAATATCGAGATTTTCATTAAATGGTTTTGATGATGTATTTAAACTCTTTACTGAACTAGTATATGTGTATCCTTGCACAATTTGATACCACCATCCACCTGAACTATAATAATATTTTACTCCCTTATATTCTATAACTCCTTCACAAATTAATTCTCCACTTTTATTTGTTTTTATTCCATTTTCTCCACAATAATAACTTACTGCACTTTTACTAGTACTAACTAATAGTGGATACATCAATGTATTATCACTAATTCCTGTGCCTGTATTGCACATTCCTCGACAGTATGCTGTTGCAACAATTGCTCCTTCATTATTATATTTATAATATTCTCTTGAAAAAGTTTTATCACCACTTGTAACCTTACACAATATTTTATCTGCTTCATTTGTATAATAATTCATATTTTTAGTTGTTGTTGCTTTTACAACAGTTGAAGTAGTAACATTTTTAGCTTTATCTATTGCTTGTACAACTATATTATATGTACTTCCATTTATATCTTTTAACATATCATTAAATTTATAAGTTCCACTTGTTTGGTATTCTGTCCATGTTGTACCACCATCTTTGCTAAATCTATAACCTGATATTCCGCTTGATCCATTATCTGTTGTTTTAGCCTGATCTGTTGTACTAGATGTTACTGTTATACTATTTATAGAACTTGTAGTTGTTGGAGTAAATGTATTTGGTTTTAATTTATCAATATTTGTTACAGTTCCTGTTAACATTCCTCCTGCATTTATTCCATCCCATAATCTTGCATATACATTTCCATTCGCTGTTAGTGTTTGACTTGCTGTACTATTCCAGTTCTTTCCATCCAAACTTGTTTGAATCATATATCCGGTTATATCTGTACTTGCTGTCGCTTTAACATCTGTATTCGTCCAATCATTTGTACTATATGTAAATTTTGCATTCGCTTCTGTTAAATCTACTATCTTTCCTGTTGTTTGTTCTGCTACTACCTCCGCTGTCTTCTTATTTTCCGCAATTGCTATTATCTTGATAGTATATTTTTTATTTTGTATTAATCCTTCATATGTATATTTTTCTTCTGTTGTTGTTTTTATTAATTTATATCATCTTCACTTTTTATATAATATTCTAGCTTTCCACCTTGATTTCTTTTAGTTGTTACCTCTACTGTTATTGTACTTGTTGTATTTGAAATGACTTTTAGTTTTATAATTGGTAAAAATTTTCCTAATTCTCCTATGAATGTTACATTATTTAGTTCTACTTTGTATACCTCTTTATCAACTATTACATAAAAATATATGTCTACATTTTCTCCATCTTCTTCTGTGCTTGTCTCTTCAACTGTTACTTCTTTTCCTATTTTTTTCAAATCCTCTATATTTTCTATAACATTATTTCTCGTCGCTGTTATTATCTCTTCTGCTGTTCCAAATGGATTATTTGTTTGTTCATTTATTAGTTTTAGTTTTAGATATTCTATTATTTGAACCCTTTTATTCTCCAACTGTGCTTGTTTTGCATTTTTAAATATTCCTGTATTTGTAATTGATTGTATTGTTATCCCTGAAAGTATAAGTAATACTATAATTGTCATTACCAAAGCTACTAATGTTATTCCTTTTTGTTTTTCTATTTCTTTTTTCTGTAAATATATAGTTTTAATTTTATTGTTATTCATATTTATAAAACTTCTCCATTATCTTATGTTTTTCATCTTTTATTATGTATTTTTCCTAATATAGACTGTTCTTTATTAATTATACATAAGTTTTTATGTATAATCAATAATTCTAATTTTATTTAATATAATTGTAATATTTCTGTCATTTTGTTGTAATAATACATATTTTATTATGTATCATCTACATTATGTATTCTTTTTTGATAGAATAGTTATAGTCATTTAATCAGGAGGTTAACTAATAGTGAGATTCAAAAGAATTAAAGATTTACGAGAAGATCATGATAAATTCCAAAAAGATATAGCTCAGCTTCTAGGAATTTCTCAGCAATATTATTCTGAATATGAAAAAGGAAATAGAACTATACCCATAAATCATCTAATAACATTAGCAAAATATTATAACACCTCAATAGACTATATAGTAGGTCTATCTGATAAAATAGATGAAAATACAAACCTTAAACAAAACAATATAAAAAAGTAGTATAATCTAGATTTTCTAGTCTATACTACTTTTTTATTATATTTCCATTTGACTTGCTAAGAATGTTGCAGCAGATTGTGCCACCTTTTTTTCAACTTCATTCATTTTTGTATTTGAATCTTTTGACATTAATATTACTGTTCCAATTGTATCTCCATTTGATATTATAGGATATACAATTTGTGATTTATTTTTCTTTTCATTAGTATCGTTTTTTGTAATAGGCATTGCCATATCACTATTTTCTTTACTTGTATAAACTTCCTTATCTTCCATAAGTTTTTCAAGTTCTTGGCTAACATCCTGTTCTAAAAATTCTTTTTTAGAACCACCTGATACAGCAATTATTGTATCTTTATCAGTTATACATGCTATATGTCCTGTTGTTTTTGCTAATGTCTCTGCATATCCTGTTGCAAATTCTGATAATTCTCCAATTGGAGAATATTTTTTTAATATTACTTGACCTTCTCTGTCAGTAAATATTTCTAGTGGATCTCCTTCTTTTATTCTTAAAGTTTTTCTTATTTCTTTTGGAATTACCACTCTACCTAAGTCATCTATTCTTCTTACTACTCCAGTTGCCTTCATATTTATCCTCCTTTAATTTCAAGTCTATTCTTATTATCTCAAAAGAGGAATTTTTTATACATTTTTCTTGATTTTTTTATACTTCTTTTTTATTAAAAAAACTACTTTTACATTTATCTATGATATATCCTAAACTATTAGAAAATTCTTTAAGCATAACAATCTTTATTGATTGATCTTTTCCTTTTAGGTAATCATCTATAACTTGTTTTAACTGTTTTATATTATCCATCTCTGGTTCTATTTCTTTTGGATTTTTATCAACCCTATTTATTAATTTTTCTTTTATTAAAACAATATCTTCATTACTTGCACATGAAATTCTTTGGAACAATTGGTAAACATCATAATATTTAAAAATTGGTATATTCATGCACTCTCTATCAAATTTTTCATAGAAACTTTCCATTTTCATTGGTATACATTTAAATATTTCTTCTGCCTTTTCCTTATACATTTTGTCTAACAATTGACTATTTAAGTTATTGAAATGTTTTATTATATCATTCATATCTTCTGCCACTTGCTCTATTGCTATTTTTGAAAGTTCTTCTTCTACATTTTTGCAATATTTTGATTTCAATGAAGATAAATTCATTCCATTGAAAAATATACTTTTTAATGTTTTAAAGTCATAATCTATAAGTCCTTTTCTTGAAAAATAGCTAAAATATGCATAAATTTTTACAATATCTATTAATTCTATATTTCCTTGTTTTACATCTTCTAACACTTCTTTTATAACTCTATCAAACTCATCATCTGATATTTTCCAATATTCCTCTGTAAGAAGTCTTTTATACCCTGGTAAGTTGTCTGTATCTACTGTATTTCTTATTGTTTCCATGTTTTCTTTAAATAATTTCATATCAAATATACGTGTTCTTACATAATATTCTATAAATTTAAAGAAACGATATTCAGATTTAAAATTGTAATAATAGTTAT
>OBKS01001114.1_pt1 | contig 20783 bp, 14 predicted proteins | sample 1517381 | NCBI WGS metagenome assembly OBKS01 (sample SAMN04571686, study PRJEB22368) | human gut metagenome | biome: human gut; material: stool | host: Homo sapiens | place: Luxembourg | collected 2012-08-03 | reverse complement strand
TGCTATGGTAACAAGAATAGTTAAAGCATATGCTATAACTAATTCCATTTACTAATAACCTCCTCCCCCTAAGGTTAAGAAATTACTTTCTATCATAAAATCACCTCTCCTTCCAAAGTAAAAACCTTAGAAAAAGAAGAGAACACCATAAGTATTAACCACGCCAACATTATATACTAATTTGAATATCGTTAGTCAAGGAAAATATGACTATTTTTTTAATATCTTTGTAATGCTTTTATTTATAAGTGTTTATGGAAATTTTGTATATAATACAAATGTATACAAATAATAAATATTTTAAACAAAGACCTTAGGCTTTGTTTAACAGTGAGAGACTATAGGCTCGAACTGAATAAGAAAAAAGATAATCAAATTAATGATTACCTTATTACTATATTAACTATTCTACCCGGAATAGTTATTATTTTTACTACTTCTTTACCTTCTAACCACTTTTTAATAATGTCACTATTTAAAGCCTCTTTTTCTAAGTCTTCTTTAGAAATATCTTTAAATACTTTAACAGTATCTCTTACTTTACCATTAACTTGAATGGCTATTTCAATGGTATCTTCAGTAGTCTTAGATTCATCATAAGTAGGCCATGGTTCATAAGTTATAGTATTATTATGTTCTAACATACTCCAAAGTTCTTCTCCTAGATGAGGACATAATGGACTAAGTATTTTAACAAAACCTTCAGCATATTCAGTAGGTAAATAACCTTCTTTATATACAGCATTAATAAAGATCATCATTTGACTAATTGCCGTATTAAAGTTAAGTGTTTCATAGTCATTAGTTACTTTCTTTATGGTTTGATGATATATCTTTTCAAGATTTTTATTTTCTTTATCAAGAACTTTGTTTTCTTCAAATAATCTATATATTCTATCAAGGAATTTCTTTGAAGCATCTATACCAGCATTACTCCATGGTTTATCTGCTTCAAGTGGTCCCATAAACATTTCATATAATCTTAGAGCATCTGCTCCATGAGATACTACTATATCTGATGGATTTACAACATACTCTGGATATCTCTTACCCATCTTAATATTGTTTTCTCCTAGTATCATACCTTGGTGAACTAGTTTTTTAAATGGTTCTGGTACTGGTGATATGCCTTTATCATATAGATAATTACACCACATTCTAGAGTATAATAAGTGACCAACAGCGTGTTCTGGCCCTCCGACATATAGATCTACTGGCATCCAGTGTTTTAATAATTCTGGTTCTCCTATCTCGTTATCATTATGTGGATCGATATATCTTAAATAATACCAAGAAGAGCCTGCGGCTCCTGGCATAGTGGAAGTTTCTCTTTTACCCTTCATACCATCTATTACTACATTTTTCCATTTAGTAGCATTCTCTAATGGTGCCATACCATTCTTACCTTTATAGTCATCCATTATTGGAAGAGTAAGTGGTAACTCTTCATCTGGTACTAATTTGATAGTACCGTCTTCCATATGAATTACTGGTACAGGTTCACCCCAATATCTTTGACGAGCAAATATCCATTCTCTTATTTTATAGTTAACTTTCTTAGTACCTAATTTATTTTCTTCAAGATATTCTATCATCTTTTTGATAGAGTCCTCTTTATTTAAACCATTTAAGAACCCGCTATTGATGTGAAGCCCATCTCCTGTATAAGCTTCTTTAGCGATATCGCCGCCTTCAATTACTGGTATGATATCTAGATTAAATTTCTTAGCAAATTCATAGTCTCTTTCATCGTGAGCAGGTACTGCCATAATGGCTCCATTAGCATAACTTGCTAGAACATAATCACTTATCCAGATAGGTATCTTTTTGTTATTTACTGGATTAATAGCATAAGCTCCGGTGAATACACCTGTTTTTTCTTTACTAGCATTTGTTCTTTCTAGTTCTGACTTAGAGGCTGATAACTTGATATAATCCTCTACTACATCTTTATATTCAGGAGTTGTTATTTCTTTTACTAGACTATGTTCAGGAGCAAGCACACAGTAGGTAGCACCAAACAAGGTATCACATCTTGTAGTGAATACTGTGAATTCTTTATCGGTACCATCTACTTTGAAAGTAATATTAGCACCATAACTCTTACCTATCCAGTTTCTTTGGATTTCTTTAGTGGATTCTGGCCAATCTAAATTATCCAGATTATTTAGAAGTCTATCGGCAAACTTTGGTATATCCATAGACCACTGTTTCATATTCTTTCGAACTACTGGATAGCCTCCTCTTTCACTCTTACCGTCTATTACTTCATCGTTAGATAGTACTGTTCCTAATTCTTCACACCAGTTAACGGGCATATCAATATATTTAGCATAGCCATCCATATATAGTCTTTTAAATATCCACTGGGTCCATTTATAATAAGATGGATCTGCTGTTGATATTTCTCTATCCCAATCATAAGAAAAACCTAATTCTTTTAATTGTTTTTTGAATACTTTAATATTTGACTCGGTGAAGCCGCTTGGATGATTTCCTGTTTTAACGGCATATTGTTCTGCGGGTAGGCCAAAGGCATCCCAACCCATTGGATGTAAAACATTATAGCCTTGCATTCTCTTCATTCTTGATACTATGTCAGTGGCAGTATATCCTTCAGGATGGCCAACATGAAGACCTACTCCTGATGGATATGGAAACATATCTAGAGCATAATACTTTGGTTTACTAAAGTCTCTTATATCGGTCTTAAATGTTTTATTTTCTTCCCAATAATCTTGCCATTTCTTTTCTGTCTTTCTAAAATTATACATTTTTGTTACCTCTTTTCTTTGCTGTATTAGTCTTTTTTGGGACATTTTTATCTTTAGGAGTATCTTTTACTTTGATAGTCTTAGTACTTACCATACCATGTTTTTGATAGTATCTACCAAGTAGGCCATATAGAATAATTATTAGTAGTATTATTATAAATATACCTACGATTAATTGCCACATCCATTTATCTAATAATTTAGATATTATTATATATGTTGTATCTATAATAAAGGTATTAACAAAAGCCGTAGCATAAATAAATTTCTTATAGTTTATTTTACTTTGATCTAATCGGTAGAGGCTAACTAAGTAATAGAATTCTACGGGTACTTTATTGGGATTATATTTAGTTTTCTTTCTTACAAAGATTAACCAATATAATATAAATACTCCAATATATACAATTAAGAATTCTAATAATATTTTTAGTATATCTTTCATAAATGCCTCCTTATATATCTATGTATTATACTATGATTTTTCTATATATTCAAGTAGATTTATAAATACATTTATATATTTTTTATCTAAACCTTTTCTTTTTAGTTTTCTTATTTTTATTCTTTTCTTTCTTATTTCTAAATCACTAAATAGTATCTTATCTAATTCTTCTTTTAAGTTTGTTCTTATTTCTAGATCAAATAAGATATTTTTTATTTCTTCATTTATTATTACATCTGATCCTACAAGTATATTAGTACCTTTGATATTTACTTTGATTTCTCTACCTACGATAGCATTATCTATTTTTATGATAAAGTCATCTCTATCATAATAAGTGCTATAACTTATTGTTTTATCTTCAATATTTACTTCAGTTATATTTCTAGTATTTTTAAATCTAAGTAAGTATGTTCTTCTGGATAATAAGTTCTTACCTTCTTCTCTTGAGATAATAAATGTATAATTATCTAATTCATACTGATAATTAAACTTAGTTATCATGTATAAGCCTTTTTTATAGTTATTAGAATAGCCATCATCTTCGTAGAAGGAATACTCACCATTATCTAGTGGATATATATTTAGTTCTAATATACTTGGTATATCTTCTTTAATATTTATACTTGTTGGTATGATAGAACCGGCTTTAACAAATACAGGATAGTCTTCATCACGATAGAAGTTATTATAGTATTTATTACCAGTATATTTTTTACCATTTAGGTAATCAAACCATATACCATTTGGTACATATATTTTCTTTATTGATCTTTTAATAACACTATTTTTTCTTTCAGTAATTGGGGCTATAAAGAAGTTTCTACAGAAGAAGTATTCATTCTTATATAGTGGTTCATCTATTATCTTAGGATAATCTATATAGAATGGTTTTACTAGTCCATGCCCAGTTTTATGATAGTTATAACTTTCACTATATAGATATGGTATTAGTTTATATCTTAAATTCATATAGTATATTATATTATTTCTAATGATACTATTCCATTTCCATGGTTCTCTTTTATAGTATACTCCGCCTTCACTAGCTAAGAGAAATATTGGTGAGAAACAAGAGAACTCAATATACCTTAAGTATAATTCGTCTTCTTCAATACCACCGTGATAGCCACCAATAGGATGAGCTATAAAGGATAAGCCCATGTTATATCCTTGAGAATTATATCTTGGTAATAAATTTAATGTTGTCCAGTTTACTAAGGTTTTACCACTCCAAATAATAGGATATCTATGCATAGCTATATTTGCATTTCTAGATAGTGTTAATCCTCTTATATTTTTTATATTACTTAGTCCATGGTGATAGTGGTCTATCTTCCATAAATTTATTCTATCTAATGGATTATTATAATCAATACTATATACTGATACTCCAAGATTATTTAAGTTATTTATAAATATATTAAAATATATACCTATCTTATCATTAGATAATGGGATAAAATTTACTTTATCTAGATTAGTATAATTACTTATATAGTTATATTCATTAGTACCTTTATTTATATAACTAGTGGGATTAATTGTTACTCCTAGTTTTATATTATTGTTATTTAAATAACTACTTATATATTTTAAATCTATACTTGGTATTAATGTACTTCCATTATGCCAATAGTCTCCAAGTAGAAATACTGATATTGGAATATTATTTATATTGAATTTATTTACTAAATTAACTATATCACTAGTACTATAGTTATCGTTCTTATACCATATAGCTCCAAGAGCATATCTTGGTATTAGATTAGGATAACCTGTTAGAGTAAAATAATCTGTTAGACAGCCTTCAAAATCATTATTATACATAATTAGATATAAATCTTTTATATCCTTAGGTCTTTCTATGAAATTATCGTTTTCATCTAATACTAGAGACCCAGAATCATCTATTAGACATATTCCGTCTAAGGAATATAATCCTTTATCTAATATTATTTTATCTTTGATACTATCTATTGAATAATTAATGGCTCGCATATTTCTTATTTCTTTGCTACCTGCCTGCCATTCTTTATTGGTACCATTTATTACTGCTTTTATATTACTACCAAAAGTAGTTGATTTGAAATCACTATTTTTAACATAAGTTAAAGTAAATATACCAGTATCTATTTGAATAAGAGTATTACTTTCAGTAATAGAATATGGTACTTTAGGGAAAGATCTATTTATTACTAAAGAAGTTGATCTATCTTCAAATACACCATTAATACTATATTCTAATCTTATCATTCTAGGAGTTAATATTGTAAATCTATATTTATTACCTATAATATAAGATTCTTTATCACTAATTAATTTATTTTTACTATCTATATAGTAATTACTTACATTAGCCATAATATTCTTTCCTTTCTATTCTTTTTATCTACATATCTATTTTACTTTATAAGGCACCAAACTAGTGTTAATACCAAAATTTATTTTTCATTTTTCGCCTTTCCATGAATACTTATCTTCTCTTGGCGACTTTCGCCGCCCTTGCCCCTAACAGACTTCACCTGTTTGAGGGGTCCCTTACCAAGTTCTTCCTACCAAAGTTATCTCAAATTAACTGCTTACGCACTTAATTTGTATGGTTTACTACTTGAGCCATCTCCCCCCGACTCTATTCCTAGTTCAGAACTTAGAGAAAGGACTGGCACGGCCCCATACGCAACATACGCAATGCTGTCGCGGCTCACAAAGCCGCCCGAATTCACATACCACGCATTGCTCGAACTGCCGGAACGAGGGGTTAATAACCATCCAGTATTGCTTCCATTATTTGTTATAATTGCTTTCATCCAGTTGTTTGAGGTACAAGTTCTATTATCGTAATCGTATAGTGTTTTATCTTTACACTGATTTAAATCTGCCGCATAACCATAATCGCTTGGATATGCTAGTGCTATTTTACCTTTCCAAGTTGTAGGTCTTCCGGAATATACTGTTGTTCCTCTTTCATATTCATATATTTGATTTGAATATACTGAATTACTATTCCAGCCTCCTAGGTTATATGTTGTCTCTGCAATCATATTTCTTGTTTCAGCATTTTTTATTCCTGTACTTGTAAAATCACAATCTACTGTGGCATTATTTTGACCGCTATAGCATTTTCCTGAGGCACTATTGTAATATAAACTTTGTCCTAGATTGTTGTCATTAGAGTCTACTTTATAGTAATTACTTGGATTAAGTAGTTTCATTAATCTTGCTGTAGTCCAGTCATTTTTACCAGTATCGTTTTCTGCTCCTGTTGAAGTATCTTTATTATCCCATGAATATGCTCCAATACTTTCACTTTTTATTAATTTTAATTTACCATCAAATACTCCTATTATTCGCCATGTTTCACATGTACTAGATGTTTGATTACTATAGTCAGAACAATTAAAATATATATAGTTATTAGGATTTGCTCCATAATATCTTATATTACCACCATCTAAATCAGTTGTAGTACCACCCAGTCTATCATTCATTAATGATACTGATGGTGCTGTATTATATGTAATACTATTATTTGTTGCTGTTACCTTTGCTGCACTAGTATATAAACTAATAATAGTGTCTGCTGCTGTTGGTTCTTTTTGAAGACTAGCAGTGCAATCTACTGATATACTAAGAGATTCATTAGATATATTACCTAGTTCTTCACTATTATCAAGCCATACATATACTGTATATATTTGCTTAGTTTGTTCTAGATATAGATTTTTTAATATTGTTACTTTTGAACCGGATGTAGTACCTTTTAAAGATCCCTCCTTTAGTACATTACCATTATTTACTACGGCATATTTAAGTGCAGGACTATTACTTAAATTAGTACCTATAGTATTAACAGTTAATTCTATTTTACCATATATATCATAAGAGTCATCCTTCTTCCAAAATTCAATATCGCTACTTGCTCCACCTTCATAAGAAGTACTAGGATTTAAAGTAGCGGCAGTTATATCAGTACCTTTAACATAATTAATATAATATGCTAGTCCATGTGTTGTTGTATTTACTCCAATATTTTTAGATAACTGAGCTTTATATAAAGCATAAGTACCACTTACTATTATTGTTATCACTAATACACTTAAAGAAATTATCATAAATAGTTTACTCTTTTTCACTATATTCACCTTACTTTTCTACTAATACAATGATATCATAATATAAAAAAAAGTGCAATAAACTCACACTTTTTTCTTGAGTATTTTTTTGATTATGTAAAATAATATTGTAATAAATGTATAGAATATTATTACTAAGATACTTCCTATTATACTGGTATTTTCTACTCTTACTATTAAGGTTAATAATACTAATATTAAGCATAATATTATATTTTCGTAAATAATATTTAAAATATTACTAAAATTATTTAAAATGCTTATTTTTAACTTTTTATTTATAAATATAATACTAATAATTGTACTAGTAGCCATACCTATTATTATAGATAATACACTACCAAAATATAGACTACTACCCATACGATAACTGGCATTAATAAGTGGTATTTCAAATACTAGTTTAATTATTAATCCACTTAATAAGGATATTTTATTTATTTTACTACTGGTAACTTTTATACTTATATCCATTACATAATTATATAATGTATAAAAGAATATTAATACTACTAAATCAAACAGAAAATTATTATTACTAAATAGTATTTTACAAATAGGACCAGATATTATCATTAAAAGTATTGTTATTGTAATCAAATAATTAGATACTTTAATTATTTGATTACTAAAATTATCGCTATTTACTTCAAGATGTTTTTTTAATATATAACTAATATATTTTATAAAGTATATTCCATAGAAGTATACATTAACTATAATTATACTTGTATTTTCATAACTATAATTATATTTATTAATTAAAGTATAATATAGTATTATTATTGATGTATATATATAGCCTTCTTTAATAAGATTATATATAGTTATACTTTTATTAATATCTAATATACTTCTTATTATTTCTTTATAATTATATTTTTCTCTTACTTTTACTTTATTTTTTCTTAATATAAAGATATATAGTAATAACATTATTATAATAAATATCATTATATTTACTGAGTATAACAGTAATACTTTAATATAATCATCTAATTTAAATACTTGATATAAAAGAATACTTGATATACTAGTTATTAATAATAGTAATAATAAATATATATTAAATAATTTATTACCCAGTTTTTTATATTTTGTATATTCTAGAAATATACTTGTTATTTTAATTATAATTATAGTTAAAGTAAATAATACTCCAAGTACATTTATTATATTTAATCCTTTAATAGACATAACACTACCTATTAAGAATGATAATGCACTAAATACTATAAATAATAAACTAATAAATATAATTGTTATTTTATATATTTTATATTTATTTTTATACTTTTCTAATGTACTTTTTATATTTAATTCTGAAAATATATTATATAGTAATATACTTAGACTAGAGCTTAATACTAAATTTAATATATTACTATTCTTAGTAATGTAGTTTAATAGTACTAAAAATAACATAAATAGTAAATATATAATATTAATTTTCTTTTTCATTACTCACCTACAATTAAATTATATATTAAATATTAAATTTTTGCAATTTTTTTTAAAAAATGGTTGCTATTTTTTTAATGTTGTTGTATAATCTATATTGACTGATGTCTTGGTAGCTCAGCTGGATAGAGCAATCGCCTTCTAAGCGATCGGTCTGGAGTTCGAATCTCCACCAGGACACCACTTTAAATATTAAAGCCTTATAAAATAAGGCTTTTTTATTTTACTTTTCACCTATTTTGGAGTAATTAAAAAATACTAGAGTTTATTATTCTAGTATTTTTTTTAATTAGTTTGAACAGCAGTCACATTAGCTTTAACAATAATATTTTTACTATCAATATCATCATTAGCCTTATTTCCATCTATATAAAATATTATTAGATAATCTTGTCTTGTACCGTCATCAGCAAGTGCTTTTTCATAGACAGTTCTACTACCAGAACTTGGAATAGTATCTGTAGCTAAAATATCAAAAGTCATATTTTCTAGCGTTCTTGCATCAACTCCAGAAAATAGGGATGCATCATAACTTGCTACTACATAATTTAGTGCTCCAGAACAACTACCCGAAGCATTATATATGCTTGGTATTAAATCTGCATTTAATTGAATGGATAATTTGGCTTTTACTTTTGTGCATTTTGGATCTTTGCTAGCACTTAAATTAGTTACAGCCATTCCTCTTTTTATTGTAATCTTATTATTAGATATTAATTTATTAGCATCTACAAGTAGCATATCATCAGTAACTAAATTACCTTCGGTATAATTAATATTAAAACAAGCTGTATTACCACTTATATTTATTCTACTACTTTCCCAAGTAAACCAAGCAAAAGTAAATCCTGCGATCAATATAACAAATAGTACTATACCAATAATAGTTCCAATTATTTTAATTTTTTTATTTTCCTTCATAGATATCTCCTACTCTTTCTATTTAAGTATATCATTTTGAAGTTTATTAGTCAATTGAAAGAAAATATTTTTTATTTCAAATCACTTAATGTTAAAGCATATACCTCATTATTATTAACATAAAAAGATACTGTTTCTAAATTATTATATATATCATTCATAGAAAGTCCTATTGTGTATATAACTTCTTCAAGTATTTTGTTACTATCTGGATCACTTAATAATAGTTCGTTGAAATTTAATTTTAAATTATTACCTTCTAATTCATAGTCATTTAATACTACACCGGCATTTAAATGACTCATTAAATTTGTTTCATATATTGGAGAACTACTTAATTCTTTAATTATTACTTTTACCGGTTCTATTTCCTCTTTATTTATATATTTAGTTACTGGTACATAATAATTACTATCGTTATATTTATTTACATAATATACCGTATATGAATCAATATTATTAATCGTTGTTAATTCATATTCTTTATTTATACCATAACTTCTATCTAATACTGAAGGAATTATTTTTTTGCTATGTGGAAGATTTGTTAATATATTTCCTTCTACTTTAATTATTATTTTATCTATACCTTTGATACTAGTTAAAGTATAAATTATTGATTCAATCATCTTTTCTTCTTCTACTTCTGATACATCAAGAAATTCTTTTGAAAAATCTATTGTTAATATTTTATCTTTTAATTCTATATTAAGTATACTAGTATCTGGTGGTATAATACTCCTGAAGCCATTAGGAATAATATTTGATTTTTTTCCTCCAATAGTAAGACTATCTAATAGATCTTTAGCTTTATCTATATCATTACAATTACAACTAACAATATTTGTTCTTGCTACATAATCATTTTTATCTATTAAATATATTGTGTCAGTAATATTATTATAAGTATATTCAATATCTTTGTTTTTTAATTCTATTTCTTTTCTATTATCTGGTATTAAATATATTATTAGCAGCAGTAAAACTGCTGCAGTAGATACCATTATTTTTTTAATAGACATTCTTTTTAACATAAACCTATCACCTAGTAAAATATATGTGTTAATTAGTAAATAAATTACATGAGAAAAAGAAAAAAGCACAATTTGTGCTTATAATGATATTTCACCAAGCCTAATTAGTTCTACCACCGCTTGTGCTCTTCCTTTTACAGATAGTTTTTGCATAGTATTAGAAATATGATTTCTAACTGTCTTCTCACTAATATTTAAAATATCAGCTATTTCTTTCGTACTTTTATTATCCACTAGTAACGAAAATACTTCTTTTTCTCTTTTGGTTAATATACCTTTACTCATAAATACCTCACTTCCCTTGTACATAGGGTGGTCAATGTCTTTTCATATTATTGTATTCCTATATTAAAATAAAGTGAGGTATTTTAACCTAATTTAATTAAATTTTACCGAAATATACATCTTATTGTCAAACTCTTTTTGAACTAGTCGCATTATCTCATTAGCTTTAGAGGTATTAGAATCATCTGAATCGAGTACCACTCTTACATTATCACCATCTATTTTAACAAAATTATCACAACTGCACATTTCTTTTATCTTAGTTTCTATTGTCTCTTCTTTAGAAGAATTTTTATTTATTAATTTTAATTCTTCAAAATAATTGTTTTTTTCTTCGATACTGACACTTTTATCAGTAATTTTTTCTTTCAAGCTATTTATTTTTTCTTTAACTGTGGTATCATCTTCTACTTTAAGAGAAGCAACTACACTTGATTCTTTTATTTCTGTACTTGTAGTTTCTGATTCTTTATTTGATAAATCTTTATCAAATACTTCATTAGGCATTGTTACATAATAAATAGATAATACTAATACTAAACTAAATAATGTTAAAAACCATAAATTTTTCTTATTAATCATATTCTTTCCTCTTCTTTCTATTTAAATATATTAGTAATAAGAAAAAAATATGAAATAAATTCATATTTTTTAGCTTCTTTTATAATAAATGATAGTTTGTTCCTCTTTTGAAATTTCTTGTTTTAATATCAGCATATTGGCATCCTCTAAAGTAACATAATATTTGCCTTTTAAATACCAATCATTATCTTTAATATTTAAGATACCGCCTTCATATGTATAATTTACTGTGCCACACTCGATATTATCATCACTATTATAGTAGCAAAGTTTCATATTATTATTTTTTTGTAATTCAATAACACATCTCCATGGAACCATATTAGAAGTTTCTTTTCCATCTAATATAGTTTTATTTTCTTCAAGTGTCCATGTTCCATATAGTTCTTCTATTTTTATATTATTTCTATTTGTAATATAAATAATAGTTACAAAAATAATTGCAAATACTAGTACTAATAGTAGTATAATTAATATCTTTTTTTTCATAATATTTCACCTCTAATTACATGCATCATAAGTTCCTGTACAACTACCATTTGGCTTTTGCTGATATACTCTACACTGGTTATTTACGCATGCAGCACCACATGAATTACTAGCACTACATTGACTATCTTTAGTACAATAGCCACATGGTTTTACGGGAGAACCGCCAGTACCACCACCACCACCACTACTAGGGCAATACCAATTAGCCTTAAGTTCAATATTGTATTCATCACTATCAACATCAAACCACTGCCTAATGACTTTACTTTCTGGATAATAGTACCAACCATATAGTGAGCAGCCGCTTCTTGATATCCTTGGCATAGTAATATTCGTTAAATAATAACTACTATCAAAGGTATACCTTACTCCTGCGGTGGCCATAAAGAAGAATTCTGTAGTGCCATCACTAAATTTACCTCCATCAGCATAAAATGTAACTTTATGACATTGTGTTAAATTATTTCTGAGAATAGTGCCTGATGTACTTTGTTTATTCTTTGATGTGTAGTTACATCTTGCATCAGCGCTTGAAGCAGAATCACATGTAGTAATATAATAGTAATCACTACCTGAACATCTATAATCATTAATAGAATCTTCCTTAATCCAATTAACATATAATGTTACTTCACAATCTGAATTAGATGCATCACATAAATCATTGACATCATATCTAGTTGCTTGATTAAATGTATTTTTTGCATCATTATACCATTCTTTACCACTAACTGCTTTATAGCCACTTCTTACAATATTTATATATGCAGGATTATTATAATTATATAAACCATTCGAACCTAACATATCACCATAATTATATGCTTCTATTATTGTACTTCCGTTTAATGTTACATATGATCCACTTGTACTATAAGCAGAATTATTAGTATTTAATTGACCACCATTAACATTATATTTAATTTTAATTTTATTTGCCTTCCAGCCAGCATAGACTGTTATATTTTTTGTATAGTTATATGTATCAGATGATAAATATTGTGCTACTCTTCGGCCTTCATTTACACCATATGTTAAATAATGGTTATATAATTTATCTGCATCATAATTAAAAGCATTATATAAATCTGGATTTGTATCAGCATAATAATTTAAAGGTTTGTCTTTGTAATCAGGGTTATACCATCCAATAAAAGTATAGCCTTTCCTTTTTGGAGTACATAAAGTACCAATTTGTGAATTATAATTAACAGTCTTTGATGTACATCCACTTCCATTATTATTATTATATGTTATTGTATATGTTGACAATTTAGTTATTGGATAATATGTTTCACTCTTATTTATAGATTTTGAAATATTTACATTCCAACTACTTGTTGTAGCACTACTATTAGTATTCCAACCAACTACACTATATCCTGCTTTTTTTATAATTGGAGAAGTAATAGTACAACTTTTATTTCTATCTGCTAAACATAACTTTTTAATATCACTAGTTTGTCCACCAATTGTATCAGCAGTTCCTCTACTAAATATAGTTATATAAGAACTAAAACTTTTTGTACTTGACTTAGAATTATTACTTTTATCTCTTGTTTCAGCAGTAACATCAAAATCTCCATTCTCTGTATAAGAAAGTATTACTTCTTTATCTGATACTTTATACCAAGAATTAATTGATATTTCCTTGGTCTCTTTATCACAAACATAATTATTTGTTATAGTACTTAATGTACACTTCTTTACATTTTTATTAGATGTAGCATTAATATCAGATTTAAAATAATGATCCCCTTTGGCTTCTATTATATTAGTGTCATCATAAGTTATCTTAATACTATCATTACCATTTATGCTTATAGTAGGTTCTTTTATATCTAGTGTTTTAATATTTTTTGTAGTACATGCCTCTGAATCATTACTTGATGTCATACATACTCTTATGTCATATCCCGTATTTGATTCTAGTCCTGTAATCTTACATTTATTACCATTAATTGTAGTATTGTTATTTTCTATAAATTCTGCATTTCCGCCATCAATTCTACTCTTAGCATAGCTGCATTTCCTTTCTGTTATATTACTACTAGTACCATCTTTAGTTTTAAACTCGGCATCAGTAAATTCTGCAATTATAGTATCAGTATATGTTTTTTCCCCTTTAATAGTAGGGAGTTTCTTTATATTTTCTGGTTTTTTACCACCAGTACAATAATTAAATGCCTCTATTTTATCCGTTTCATTCTCACTAATTTGTGGTGTTAAAACAAATTCTTTTTTTATTACTTTAGTAGTTTTATCTTTTACTACTGCTATATAATCATTTAAACCTATTGTATTACCTTCAACATTTTTAGCATTTTTATCTAAAAGACCCTTATTAATAAGTTCTTGTATTGTAGTACAAAAATATATATTATTAAGTTTATTAGAAGCCTTCCAAGTATCATCTGTGTATTCATTTGAATATGTTCTAGCAGCTTCTTTTATACCACTTACTGATATTGTTGTACTAGTAGTTTTAGCCTTATCTACTGAACTAATAATACCATAAGTTGTTAAACCTAATACTAAACCTATTATTAATATTGTGGCTAATAACTCTATTAAAGTAAAACCCTTATTAGATAATTTCTTCATTCTTTATCACCTACCATAATTAAATTATACAGTAAAAGGTAAAAAAGAGCAAGATATTTTATAACTGAAATATAATGCATTTCTTGCTTGCTTAAACAATAAGAAAAATTTGTATAAAAAAACAAGTATTTTAATATTTACTTGTTTTCTTACTTTCTATTAATTTTTTTTAAGTAGTTTTTTATTATAATTAAATATTTGTCTTTTTATCGAGTCCAACACCAATGTGTAACATTTGGTTTGTATTTATTTTTCCAAGCACACATATATTTTCCTTCTTTTTCTGTTTTTCCACTCTTCATATTTGTATCACAATATAAATTAATTAAATTACCTCCTGCAACACCACAATCAGCATCTTCATTACAAGTACAATTTAACAATTTTCCTTCACTAGAATCACCGCCTGAGCCTCCAGAACCGCCAGAACTGGTTGGACAAGTTAATTTACTTCTACTATCAACCAAATAATCTTTCCAGTTACCATCTGAACCTGTTCCACCTTTTGACATGTAGCATTTATCATCAACCTCATACCACCAATCATTAACTAGCTTAGTTCTTACTTTAACTGGTACACCGCAGGCATAAGCTGTAACTATAGAGTAACTTGTTCCTGAACCACTACGGCAATTTAAACCAATATTAGCATTTATATACATTGTTTTTGTACTAACTTCAGTCCAATTAACTCCAAGCGTTATTGTACAATCAGTTTTACTAGCATCACAGAAATCACTAGCTTTATATGTATTTGTATCTTGACTATATGTTTGCTTAGTACAGTTTCCACTTAAACATTTCCATTCTGCTCCACTTACACCTTCATAACCATTTCGCATAATATTTAAATAACTTGAATTATTATAATTAGGTAATCCAGTAGACATAATAGTATCATTATAATACATTGAATGTAAATTACTACCATTTTTAGTAACTATACCATTTGCATCTACTGAATATGCTGCCGTAGATATCAAGGTACCACCATTAACACTAAAGTTTATTATTACTCTATTTCTACGCCACTGAGCATACATAGTTATATCACTATTACCAGAATATGTTGCACCAGCAGAATATGAGGTTCCATTACCAGCACTACTAGTATTCCAATTAACAAACGTATATCCTGTTCTAATAGGTTTACTAGTACTTAAAGTTATGTTTTTATTATGTTCTTTTACTTGATTACTAGGCGCACCACTTCCACCATTAGCATTATATTTTATAGTATACGTCTTTAATTTTACTATTGGAAAATATGTTTCACTCTTATTTATATTTTTTGAAGTGTTTTGTGACCAAGTACTTGTCATAGCATTACTATCGGTGTTCCAACCAACTACATTATATCCTGCTTTTTTTATAATTGGAGAAGTAATAGTACATGTTTCATCCTTATTTACCAAACACAATTTTTTAATATCATTAGTTTGTCCACCAATTGTATCAGCAGTTCCTCTACTAAATATAATCTTATATAAACTATAGTTTTTATCAGTAGATTTATAATTACCACTCTTGTCTCTAGTTACCGCAGCTATAGTAATATCTCCACTATTTGTATAAGATAATTTAACTTCTTTGTCATCTACTTTATACCATTTATCTTCTGTAATATTTATAGTACTATCACTACTACAAGAAAAAGTTTCTCCCTCTTCGTTACAAGTACTTACATTTTTATTAGATGTAGCATTAACATCAGATTTAAAATAATGATTACCATTTTGATTACCATTTTCATCTATTATATTGGTATCATCATAAGTTATCTTAATACTATCATTTGTATTTATATTTATACTTGGAGATTTTACTTCTTTTGTTTTAACTATTTCTGGAGTAGAACAAGCACGTGAATCATTTTTTGATGTCATACAAACTTTAACATAATAGTTTTTGTTTTGCACTAATCCTTCAATCTTACACTCTTTATTAGTGATTGTACCTTTGCTTGTAAAATTACCACTGGTAGTTTCGTCATAAAGACATTCTCTCTTTTTAATATTACTAACATTACCATCTTTAGTTTTAAATTCGGCATCTGTAAATTCTGCAATTATAGTATCAGTATATGTATTTTTTTTGTTAATGATAGGCAATTTCTTTATATCTTCTGGTTTAATATTACCAGTACAATATTGATGTGCCTCGTGTTTTTCTTCATCTTCATTGAAGGCTTGTAAAGTTAAAACAAATTCTTTTTTTATTACTTTAGTAGTTTTATCTTTTACTACTGCTATATAATCATTTAAACCTATTGTATTACCTTCAACATTTTTAGCATTTTTATCTAAAAGACCCTTATTAATAAGTTCTTGTATTGTAGTACAAAAATATATATTATTAAGTTTATTAGAAGCCTTCCAAGTATCATCAGTGTATTCATTTGAATATGTTCTAGCAGCTTCTTTTATACCAGCTAATGTTAATTTTGAGCCTTCATCTTTAGCACTTTTTACTGAACTAATAATACCATATGTTGTTAGACCTAATACTAAACCTATTATTAATATTGTGGCTAATAACTCTATTAAAGTAAATCCTTTATTTGATAACTTCTTCATTCTCTATCACCTACCATAATTAAATTATATAGTAAAAAGAAAAAAAGAGCAAGATTTTTATATCCTTATTGGATCAAAATCAAACTCTACTTTTACCTTGGAATTATTTTTATACATACTATCAATAAATTTTAATGTATCATATAGGTTATTATCCTTTTGATATTTTAATATTATTTGATAATGATATATATTATTTATTTTAAACATACTTGCAGTAGTAGGTCCCAATATTATGGTACTGGGATTTAATTTACTTTTTAAATAGTTTCCTATTTTACCGGATTCTTCAAAACCTATATTATAATCTTTAGAGGTAATACTAATTAAAGTCATATAATAGTATGGTGAATATTTTAGCATTTTACGTATTTGCATTTCTTCTTTATAGAAACTTATATAGTCGTGTCTTGAAGATAATTCGATACTATAATGTTCTTTATTATATGTTTGGATTATTACTTCACCAGGACTTGTACTACGGCCCGCTCTACCAGATACTTGGGAAAGTAACTGGAAGGTATTTTCTCCCGCTCTAAAGTCTGGTACCATTAATGATGAGTCAGCAGATACTACTCCCACAAGAGTTACCAGTGGAAAATCTAAACCTTTAGCTATCATTTGAGTACCTATTAAGATATCATATTTATGACTACCAAAGTCTTCAATTATTTTTTCATGTTGTCCTTTTTTACTAGTGGTATCGACATCCATTCTAACTATTTTAGTGTCATATAATTTATGTAATTCTTCTTCTAGTTTCTCAGTACCAAGTCCATAGTCTTTGACATTTTCTCCACCACATTTAGGGCATTTATTATTTAATGGTACTGCTTTACCACAGTAATGACATTTTAGATTGTTACTACTTTTATGATAAGTATATGTAATATCACAGTTTGGACATTTCAAAGTATAACCACAGTCCCTGCAGGTTATTACTGAAGAGTATCCTCTTCTATTTAGAAGTAATATTACTTGTTCATTTTTAGCTAGTTTTTCTTTTATCTTCTCTTTTAAAATACTTGATAATATGAAATTGCCTTTTTTTACTTCTTCTTTCATATCTACTATTTGGACTTTAGGAAGAGTACTAGATCCTACTCTAGTAGTTAGTGTTAGAAGTTCATATACTTTATTACCTGCTCTTGCCATTGATTCTAGACTAGGAGTAGCACTACCTAGTAATACTGGGCATTTATGATAGTTACTACGCCAAATAGCTATATTTTTGGCATTATACCTTGGATGATTTTCTTGTTTATATGAAGAAGTATGTTCTTCATCGATTATTATTACTCCAATATTATTAAATGGTACAAAGATAGCACTTCTTGTACCTATTACTATCTTAGATTTACCTTCGGTTATTTTTCTATATTCATCATATCTTTCAGTATCAGATAATTTAGAATGTAATACAGATATTATATTACCAAATCTAGAGATAAATTTACCTACTATTTGAGGTGTTAGACTTATCTCTGGTACTAACATAATAGCGGTCTTTCCATTATTAATAGTCTTCTCTATAATATTCATATATACTTCAGTTTTACCAGAACCGGTAACTCCATATAAAAGAAATGTTTTTGAAGTACCGAATGAATTTATTATTCTAGAAGCTACTTCTTCTTGTTTATCAGTTAGTTCTACTTTCTTATAGTTATGTGAACCTGTATAATTATATCTTTTTTCTTCTTCCATGACTATTTTAGCAAAACCATATTTAATAATAGTATTAATACTACTAGTCATTTTAGTTATTAAGATATCTCCTTCTTTTAACTTACATAATATATTTATTTGACTTTCATATTTACAATCTTTAATATACTCGTCTATTTCTTCAATACTTTTTAATCTTTTAAGATATTTATTATATTTTATTTTGATATTGGTATTTATTTCAGCTTTTAGGGCTTTAGGTAGCATTACTTGATAGGCTGATACTAATGAACATAATAGTTTATTACTCATATCTTTACCTAGAAGAAGCATTTCTTTATTTAATACTGGAGTATCATCTACTATATCTAGTATATCTTTTATTTTGGTTTTATCATAATTTATATCTGGATTTATCTTAGTAACAAATCCTTCAAGAATCATTTTACCAAAACTTATTTTTACTCTAATACCTACTTTTATTTTACTTATTAATTCTTTTGGTACTGAATAGATATAATTTTGATCTACTGCTTTGGCTCCTATTTGAGTTAATACATTTATATACATACTACCACCTACTTATTATTTTATCATATTATTATGAAATTTGTTTATTAAATATTTAAGATGGCTATAATATTTTATAGCCATCTTCCATTAGTAATATTTAATATTTCGTTATTTTCATATTTAGTGGTATAATTAATAATCTTTTTAATTAGATTTTTAATACTTTTATCACTATTTAAATCTATATCTTTTATATCTATTATTTTTTTTAAGCCTATTTTATATTTATAACTATTTACATACATATAGAGACTTCTATCAATTAATCTAATTATTTTTACTTCTTCTTCGTTATCGGCATTACAAGAGAATATTAAATCTTTATACCAATCTATTAAATCAAATGATAATTCATCTTCATAGTCGACTTCTGAATTTATTATATCATCGTAATGTGGACAACATTTTAATATCTTTTTTACATTAGATATATCTATAGTTTGTGTAATCATAGGCTCTCCTTTATTTTACACTTACATTATAGCAATAGTTTATTTATTTGTAAAGATATTCGACATATTTAGATAATATATTATATTCGCTTTAATTCTAAGGTATTAAAGTGTTGTTATTAGCCTATAGTCTAATAACAATGTATCTACATACCCATTATATATAAGCCATAAATATATACTAAAAGAAAGATATTAGTCATATCTTTCTTAGTTATTACTTTTATATGTTAAATATCCAGTAGTATAATTAGCCATAGATATATCTGTTTTTGTATTATCGTAGGATACTGCTCCAGATAAAGAAGTACAAGAATGAAACATTAAAGAAGAATTTGTAACATTTGATGTATTCCATAAATCAGATACATATATAGTTTTAATATTTTTACAAAAGGCAAACATACTATACATATTAGTTACATTTGATGTATTAAAACTAGACAAGTTTAAATTAACTAAAGAACTGCAACCAGAAAACATACTATGCATATTAGTTACATTTGATGTATTAAAACTAGACAAGTTTAAATTAACTAAAGAACTGCAACCAGAAAACATACTATGCATATTAGTTACATTTGATGTATTAAAACTAGACAAGTTTAAATTAACTAAAGAACTGCAACCAGAAAACATACCATTCATATTAGTTACATTTGATGTATTAAAACTAGATAAATCTAAAGTAGTTAGATTGGAGCATCCATAAAACATATTATTCGTTAGTGTTACTTTACTAGTATTAAAGTTTGATAAATCTAAAGTGGTCAGACTACC
>OBKS01001107.1_pt1 | contig 20896 bp, 14 predicted proteins | sample 1517381 | NCBI WGS metagenome assembly OBKS01 (sample SAMN04571686, study PRJEB22368) | human gut metagenome | biome: human gut; material: stool | host: Homo sapiens | place: Luxembourg | collected 2012-08-03 | reverse complement strand
CCTGCCGCAATGCCGATAACATTCTTTGCAGCGGCGCCGATTTCACTGCCGATAAGGTCTGTCCCAAGGTAGAATCTGATAAGGTCGCTTGTAAATTCATTTACGAGCTTTTCCTTAACCTCGTGATTATTGCTGTCGATAACCATACAGTTTGGAATTCCCCTTACATAATCCTGCGGATGTCCGGGACCGACCCACACTGCGACAGGAGTTTTGCTTTCATCAACAAACTCACCGACAACCTCGCTGAGCCTTTTGCCCGTAGTTGCCTCAACACCCTTCATGCAGAGGACAATTGTCTTGCCGTCAAGATTATATTTTGAAATGTCTGCAAAATATGAACGCAGATACTGAGATGAAATCGAAATTATAATAACCTCGGCTCTTTCAATTGCATGCTCAAGGTTTGATGATACCTCTATAGATTTTGGAAATGTGAGGTAATCGTTTTTATATGTTTCTTTAAGCTGTATGAACTCGGGAGCGTCGACAAGCCCGCAGCTCAAAACATTATGACCGATTTTGTCGAGATACCAGGCAATGCAGCTGCCCCAGCGACCGCAACCTAAAACGGAAATATTCATATTATTACTTCTCCTGTTTATATATTATTGATATTTTATATAGCTTTAATAACAATAAAAAACCCGCCCGACCGTATGATTTTTGGAATAACCTGCCTACTTGAGTGACAGGTGGGTGCCAGCCCTTGAACTTCAGGCTCCCTTCTTCCGAGAAAACGGGAGGTCTGCACACGGTTCAAAGGAGCGAAGCTCCCGATTTAAATGTTGTAGGGTTATTTTAAAATCATTCGCGTATCGGGCAGGAATTTAAACTCACTTACCTGCAATACTATTATATGCAGAAAAAGCTATTATCAGTCGTCTTCGTCATAAAATTCTTCATTATAACGCTTTTCAAAAACAGCGGCAATTCTGTCGAGCTTTTCATCATCTTCAATTTCGGCAAGCTCTTCTTCGCCGTCAATTTCACTAACTTCAAAAATATAATACTCACCGGGATCATTTACCGCGTCCTCCGGATTTTCAAAGAAAGGATAGAGCACATAAAATTTGCCCTCGTCATTTTCAATTATGTCAAGAATTTCAAACTCAATCTCTTCACCGTTATCGCCGATAAGGGTAATGAGATCCGGTGTATATTCGTTAGCCATCTTATAGCCTCCGTTTATTATAAATTTTGTTTTGCTTTCTTTCATATCCATTTTACATTTTTTTGACCGTTTAGTCAAGGCATTTAAGACTTTTGGTTAAAAATAAAAGATATTAAAAAAATAAAAAAGTTTTAAAAAAAGTGTTGACAATCACCAAAAAGCATGATATAGTATAAACAAGATAAATAATATATTGTCTTTAAATTACTAACAACTTCCTTTCTATGTGCTTGATTACTCCATAAAATTACCTAAAAACCGACGGCTGCATACCGTCGGTTTTTACGTTGTATTAAAATGCTTTTATCAAATTGTAAACTTTTTGTAAGAGAAATAGCCTTGAAAATTGATTTTAAAAGATATATAATGCTTTTGATATTTGATAATGGATTAGTGCGTAAAAATGCGGTATAATCTCCGATTCTCGCATAGGTCTGTTTTCCATATGCTCAACAAACACACAGAATGGAGTTTTTTATTTAATGAAATCATTTCAAAAGCTTCCGCCGCAGTTTCAGTGTGCTGAGGTAAAAGAATACTATGACATTCTTTGCAAAAAGCAAGGCAGTCTTATTTTAAAGCGTGTCCTTGATATTTTTGCGTCTGTCATTTTGCTTGTGTTTCTGATTATACCCATAGCAGTAATTGCCGTTATTATTAAAATTGATTCAAAGGGTTCTGTGTTTTATAAGCAGCAACGAGTTACAACATATGGAAAGAAATTTAAGATTCTTAAGTTTCGTACTATGATAACAGGAGCTGACAAACTCGGCTCACTTGTCACAACCGACTGCGATTCAAGAGTCACCGATATAGGCAGGTTTCTCCGCAAGTATCGTCTTGATGAGCTTCCTCAGATTTTTAATGTTCTTTCAGGCAGTATGTCAATTGTCGGAACCCGACCTGAGGTTCAGCATTATGTTGATATGTATGAGCCGAAATATTTTGCAACTCTGCTTATGCCTGCAGGAATAACCTCTCTTGCATCAATTATGTATAAGGATGAGGAAAAGCTGTTAAAAGGGGAGATGAATGTTGACAGAGTTTATGTTGAGAAAATTCTTCCCGAAAAGATGAAGTTTAACCTTTCATATGTCAAAAATTTCAGCTTTGGATCTGACATTAAGCTGATGCTCAAAACCATTAAAGAGGTTTTCAACTGATTCGTTTTGATTGGAGTATTCAGATGACCGATTTTAAACAAAAGCTAAGAAGATTTTTTTCCGATTCATCGCTTTTCAGGAGAATCTATATTATAGATTTGTTTTTTACCAACATTGCTTTTCTCCAGATTCCTGCTTATGTGCTTCTTGTTTTTCTCTTTATATGGGGCGTCTGCCTTGTGGTGTACAACCAAAGGCGGAACAACACATTCTTTAAACTGCGTTTCGGAATATGGATAGGCGCATTCCTTGCCGTGACTGTATTTTCAATACTTCTCAACTTTTCACAGACAATTCTTTACAGCCTTGTTATGCTGCTGCATTCAGTAATGTGTTTCTTCCTTTTTTACGGAATGCACACAGAGCCTGATTTTGATTACAGAATTGAGCTGTATCACATTGCTAAATTTATCACTTACATCACAACGGTAATGAACATAATCGGCATAAGCTGCCTTATGTTCGGCATAAAATTTGAGTGGTACTGGATTAAGTTCACCGTTTACGAAAACAGATTCACGGGTTGTTATGTCAATCCGAATCTGCTCGGTTTCATAGCAGTGGTGTCGATTTTTTGCTGTCATATGCTCTCAAAGGGACATTTTATGCGCAGGATTGCCGAAAAAATTCCTGAACCCGGCATCAGTAAGATATGGATTGTAGCCTGTCTTGCAACAAATATTTTTTCACTTATTTTGTGTGACTCAAACGCATCGCTTGTGCTTGCTCTCGGATATGCAATTGTTTATATAGTTTATATGTTCTTTGCCGACAAGGCGGGACTTTCACCGTCAAAAATTATTTTGAAAATTACAGCGCTGTTTCTTGTGGGAGTTTTCCTTACAGGCTCTGCCTTAATGTTCAGAACGATTTGTCAGGAAGGCTTTTCCGTTGTTGTATCAAAGACAACCTCTGTTGTCGATTTGCTTTTAGGCAAAACCGAAAGCGAACTTGTGCAGGAAGACCTGACTCCCGAACAGAGAGAACAGCTTGAAAAGGATAAAATAACCTTTTCACACGAAAACAAAAACATTGACAGCGGAAGAAAGAAGCTTTGGCTTGAATCAATCAATCTTTTTAAACTGTCGCCGATTGTCGGAATCTCAAACGGAAATATCGTTCTCTACAGTGCTGAATATTCAAACGGTGCTTTGGAGTATTCCTATCACAAAAGTGATTTGCACAACGGTTTCCTTACAATTTTGGTTTCAACAGGCATAATCGGTTTTGTTCTTTTCGGAATTTTCGGCTTTCGGTTTGCAAAACACTCCGCACAGCATTTGTTCCTTCAGAAAAAAACATACCGTGACGATGTTTACCCCTGTCTGTTTGCTTTTCTTTTCGCATATTTGTTTTTTGCCTGCTTTGAAAAGGCATTGCTCTATGACATATCATTTATGGTGGTGTGGTTCTGGCTGATTATGGGCTATATGAGTTGCTACATCACAAAGTTTGAACCGACGCTTGAAAGTCAGTGTCTTTTTCACGGAAAAAGGCTCAAACGCATTACGAGAACAATGCTCTGATGCTTGTATAATCGGAAAATTTGATGTATAATAACCGTAGGAGCGTTTTGTTTCTGCGGTTATTATTTTGTGAGGTATAATTTTATGAAATACGGTTTCATCAAGGTTGCGTCCGCAACACCGAAAATCAGGGTTGCAGACTGTAAAACCAACACAATAAATATTATTGAACAGATTAAAGAGGCACACAAAAACGGTGCGTCACTGGTTGTGTTTCCCGAACTTTGTGTAACAGGCTACACCTGTTCGGATTTGTTTTATCAGCGTGTTTTGCTCAATGCGGCTGAAAAATCAGTTGAAGAAGTTCTCAAAAAAACAGCAGACCTTGACATAATCTCAATTGTTGGTGTTCCGGTTGCAATTGAATCGGCACTCTATAATTGTGCCGCAGTGATTTATAAGGGCGATATACTTGGCATTGTTCCGAAGGTCAACATTCCGAACTACAGCGAATTTTACGAGGTTCGTCATTACACAAGCGGAAAAAATCTTTACGATGAAATTTCATATGCAGGCGTCGAAACTATAATTTCAGATAATCTTGTGTTCTGTTGTGATAAAATGCGTGATTTCAGCTTTGGTGTTGAAGTCTGCGAGGATTTGTGGGTTGCCGCATCTCCGTCTGTTGAACACGCAAAACACGGTGCAACTATAATCTGCAATCCGTCAACCTCCGATGATGTAATAGGCAAGGCACAGTATCGCCGTGACCTTGTAAAAATGCAGAGCGGTAAGCTTTGCTGTGCATACATTTACAGCGATTCGGGTTTTGGTGAAAGCACAACGGATATGGTATTTTCGGGACAGAACATAATCTCCGAAAACGCATCTCTGCTTGCAGAAAGCAAGCGCTTTACAACAGGCATTATCTATGCAGACATTGATGTTCAAAAGCTTTCGGCAGAACGCAGAAAGACAAATACTTTTACAAAAAGTGATGACAATAACTTTACCTCGGTATATTTTGATATGCCTATAAAACAGACAAAGCTTTCAAGAGAGTTCTCTCGGACTCCGTTTATCCCGTCAAACAAATCAGATCTTGACGCCCGTTGTGAGGAGATTATAACGATGCAGGCAACAGGTCTTGCAACAAGACTTGCTCACACGGGAATTCAAAATGCGGTTTTAGGACTTTCGGGCGGTCTTGACAGTACGCTTGCTCTCATCGTCTGCGTTCATGCTTTTGATATGCTCGGTATTGACAGAAAGAATATTCATACTGTAACAATGCCGTGTTTCGGTACAACAAAGCGTACAAAGTCAAATGCTCAGCTTCTGGCTGAGGCTTACGGAGTGTCTTTTGAAGATATTAACATTACAAAGGCTGTTCGTCAGCATTTTGCGGATATCAACCACGATGAAAGCGTTACAAATATAACCTACGAAAACTCACAGGCGAGAGAGAGAACACAGATTCTTATGGACCTTTCAAACAAATATAACGGTCTTGTTATCGGCACAGGCGACCTATCTGAGCTTGCTCTCGGCTGGGCAACCTACAACGGTGACCATATGAGTATGTATGCCGTAAATGTGTCAATTCCGAAAACCCTTGTTCGCTATCTAACAGCCTATGAGGCACAGCACAGCGAGGGAGTTCTCAAAACTGTTCTACTCGACACACCTGTTAGTCCCGAACTTCTTCCGCCAGATAAAAACGGCGAAATTGCACAGAAAACCGAAGATGTGGTTGGCCCTTATGAACTCCACGACTTTTTCTTATATTATTTGGTAAGATTTGGTTTCGAGCCGAATAAAATATACTACCTTGCAAAGAAATCATTTGCAGGAAAATACGACAATGCCACAATCAAAAAGTGGCTCACAACCTTTGTCAGAAGATTTTTTACTCAGCAGTTCAAGCGTTCATGTCTGCCAGACGGACCGAAGGTTGGTTCTGTAACACTTTCGCCTCGTTCAGACTGGAGAATGCCGAGTGATGCGTGTGTAAATCTTTGGCTTGAAAATCTTGAAGAAGATTAAGAAATAAAATTTTGACGGTGATTTTATGAAATTGTTTATTACACGAGATGTATCTCCGTCCGATGTTTGTTTTTTGATTCGTGATGAATTGGGCAGGGATAAATATACTGCTGTTATGAAACGCAGAAAGAGAAGTATGCGTGGTGTTGTCAACAACATTGTAAGGCTTAATATTCTTGATGAGAATAAAAACCTTGTTGCAAGACTTCGACAGTTGCCCGTTGCAGGAGTAAATTCATTTACCTTAAAAACGGACAAAACAGCGGCAACCCTCGTGGTGCTTATGACCAACAATATGGTCCAATGCAGATTCTACGGCAATAATTGGAGAATTCTCGGTGATGTAATTTCAAAAAATTTCAGCATTGTTGATGTTGACAACGCACAGATATGCAATCACATCAAGCACCCTTTAGGATGCGAACTTGAAATTGCCGATGCGCAAAACGAATTGATATGTTTAATGACCGCCTTATGCGTCAATATGATAAATACAGTTGACAAGCGAGAGGTACAGGTTGTATAATCTATGTGCAGACAGTTCCCACCGCTAAAGCTATGTTAACTGTCACAGAGCAAGCAAATAATAGTGCAAACAGCGCAGAAGCGCAGATAAATATTAAAAATTGAAATTGTCAAAGCGACATCCTTTGATGTCGCTTTTTGCAAATTCAGCCTGCAACGCAAAATTTTGCGTTTAATATATTCTCAGGGAGGAATAAATATGGACAAATTATTAAAGCTTTTAAGTGAAAATTCCGGTTTTACAACAGCGGAAATAGCGGCAATGCTCGGCGAGCCTGAGGATTACATTAAGGCGCAGATTAAGGAATACGAAAATTCGGGGGTAATCAAGGGTTATCAGGCAGTTGTAAACTGGGATATGGTTGACGACAGCTATGTTGAGGCTTTAATTGAACTTCAGGTAACTCCCAAAAAGGAAACAGGCTTTGACGAAATGGCAGAACTCTGCATGGGCTTTGAAGAGGTTGAATCTCTCTATCTTATGGCAGGCACATATGACTTTGCTCTCATTGTAAGAGGCGAGTCAATGCAGGACATCGCAATGTTTGTTGCCAAAAAGCTTTCTACAATTGACGGTGTGCTTTCAACGGGTACACACTTTATTATGCGCCGCTACAAGGACAGAGGGGCATGCCTTTTCAGCGATGAAGAGAAGCGTGACGGGAGGCATTTGATTCTGTGATAGATTACAATAATTTTATTAACAAAAAGATTTCAACGGTAAAACCTTCGGGTATCCGTAAGTTTTTTGATATAGCTAACGAAATGGACGATGTCATTTCCCTGAGTATCGGCGAACCCGATTTTCAGACGCCGTGGCACATCCGTGAGGAGGGCATTAACAGCCTGAAAAAAGGTAAGACATGGTATTCCCCGAACAGAGGCTTTGCCGAGCTTCGTGAAGAAATTGCCGCCTACTACAAGAGAAGATTCGGTATTGAGTATGATGCCAAAAAGCAGACGCTTGTAACTGTCGGCGGCAGCGAAGCAATTGACCTTGTTTTCAGGACATTGCTTGATCCGGGTGATGAGGTTATCATTCCCGAACCTTCATTTGTTTGTTACGAACCGCTTACAGTGATGGCAGACGGCGTGCCTGTTATTATCAACACAAAAAACGAAGATAATTTCAGACTTAAAGCTTCAGACCTTCGTGCCGCAATTACTCCAAAGACAAAACTTCTTGTACTTCCGTTCCCGAACAATCCAACGGGTGCAATTATGGAAAGGGAAGATCTTGAAGAAATTGCAGAGGTAATTAAGGAACACAACATTTTTATCCTTTCGGACGAAATTTATTGTGAGCTTACATACGGCAATAAAAACCATGTTTCAATTGCTGAAATCGACGGTATGTACGAGCGTACAATCGTTGTAAACGGCTTTTCAAAATCATATGCCATGACAGGCTGGCGGCTTGGTTATGCACTCGGTCCTGTTCCTGTTATTGCTCAGATGACAAAGCTCCACCAGTACGGAATTATGTCTGCTCCTACAACCGCACAGTATGCCGCTATTGAGGCTTTGCGCAACGGTGACAGGGATGTAGAGATGATGCGTGGCGAGTATGATATGAGGAGAAGGCTTGTTGTGGACAGCTTTAACGCAATGGGACTCACCTGTTTTGAACCTTTGGGTGCATTCTATGTGTTCCCGTGCATCAAAAGCACGGGTCTTACAAGTGAGGAATTCTGTACAAGACTTATTGTGGACAAGCATGTTGCCGTTGTTCCGGGCACTGCGTTCGGTGAATCGGGCGAAGGCTTTGTCCGTGTGTCGTATTCATATTCTATCAAGCATCTTAAAATTGCGCTTGAAAGAATCAAAGAATTTCTTGAAGAACTGAAAAAGGGTTAAAATATGGAAGTAAAAGTTCTTGCTCCTGCAAAAATAAATCTTTCTCTCGATGTTCTTTCAAAGAGAGCAGACGGCTATCACAATATTTCAACCGTTATGCAAGCCGTTGATTTGTATGATACAATCACAATCACAGACAATGAAAGCGGCACGGTGACAATTTCCTGTAATTATGACGGTGTGCCCTGCGATGATTCAAACATCTGTGCAAAGGCGGCTTACAAGTTCTTTGATTATTGCAAAACGGATGTTAAGGGCGTTCATATCGACATTGACAAGAAGATTCCCACACAGGCAGGTCTTGCCGGAGGAAGCAGTGACGGAGCGGCTGTTATTTTAGGCTTGAACAATATGTTCGGAACAATGCTCAAGCCTGCCGAGATGAGAGAAATCGGTGAAAAGGTAGGCGCGGATGTGCCTTTCTGCCTTGAGGGCGGAACAAAGCTATGTACAGGCATCGGAACTGCAAAAAGTTGCCTCTTTTCGTTGCGACAGCATTGTAATCTGCAAACCCGACTCAGTCAGCGTGTCTACTGCCGATGCGTACAAAAAGGTTGACGCACTCAATCCTCACGCCTGCTATACCGATGAAATGGTTAAGGCACTGTTCAGCAGAGATATGTTTATGATTTCAACAACAATCTTCAATGACTTTGAACTTGCTTTGCAGATTCCCGAAGTTAATGAAATCAAGAGTATTATGCTCAAGTCAAAGGCAAGGGGAGCAGGTATGAGCGGTTCGGGTTCAGCCGTGTTCGGTGTTTTTACTTCATCACGCAGAGCCAAGAAGTGCTATGACAAGCTTTGTGAAAGCTACAAAGAAGTCTTTCTTTGCAAGCCTGTTTCAGACGGCTGTAAGGTGCTTTGATAAAATTTAATAATTCTGATTAAAATTACAGTAACCTGTCCATACTCATTTTAAGAGAGGACGGGTTATTTTTATGAAAACAAACAAATCAATACTTTTAATCAAATCCGCTGTAATCGCATTCATACTTACAACACTCTATTCGGTAATTCCGTTTCAGGCTGTATGCACTGAAATTCCGAACGATGTTTTCCGTTTTCACATACTTGCAAATTCTGACACGGAAGAAGATCAGGCTCTGAAACTCAAGGTGCGTGACAAGGTTCTTGAAAAGACGAAAATACTTTTTGATACGGCAAATTCAAAATCGGATGCCGAAGAATATGTAAAAGCAAACCTTGATGCTATAGAAGAAATCGCACAGAATGAGGTGTACAAAAACGGCTATAACTATCCCGTAAAAGTTGTCAATATGCACTTTGATACACGCTGTTACGAAAGCTATACGCTGCCCGCAGGAATGTACGACGCACTTCGCATAACAATCGGCAATGCAAAAGGGCATAATTGGTGGTGCGTTATGTATCCGTCAATCTGCATTTCAACGGTTGATGAGGGAAAAAGCAGGGCGAAGAACGCTCTTTCTGACGATGAATACAGCGTTGTAACAGATGAAAAGGTGGAATATAAATTTTTCATAGTAGAACTTTTTCAGAGAATTTTTGGTTGATATCGGCAAAGTCCTTTTAATAACTCACAGAATATGTTATTATTTGTACAGATGTTTAAAATAAAATTACTTTATTGTAAATTAAATTTATGGAAGTGATGAAATGTTGAGATTTATTCTCGGAAAAAGCGGCAGCGGAAAAAGTACCGAGACTTTGAAGATTGCAGGCGAACTTGCCGACAGCAATCTTCCCGTAATGCTGATTGTGCCTGACCAGAGCACATTTGAATGTGAAAAGACTCTTCTCGATGTGTTCGGCGCAAAAAAAGCCGAGAAAGTTCTTGTATTCGGTTTTTCAAGACTTTGCAAATATGTTTTTGAGTTGACGGGAAACTCAGCCGATAATGTTATTGACGAGGGTACAAGAGCCGTTGTAATGAGCCTTGCGCTTGAAGAACTTACCGAAAAACTCTGTCTGCTTTCTTCAAAAGGCAGCAAAAGCCTTGTTGATGTTATGCTGCAGACTGTTTCCGATTTGAAGAAAAGCTCGGTTACAAGCGATGAACTCAGAAGTGCGTCAAGGCTTGTTGACGATGAAACCTTAAAGACAAAGCTTAACGAAACAGCTCTCATAACTGATACATTTGACGCTCTTGTCAGCCAAAGCTATATTGACCCTATGGATGACCTGACAAGGCTTAATGATATTCTTTTAAAGAATAATGTCCTCAGAGATTATACGATAATCTTTGACGGATTTTCAGGCTTTACAATGCAGCAGCTCAAGGTGGTACGAAGCCTTATTCGTGACTGTACCGCTACATATTTTACCCTTACTCTTGATCCCCTTACAGACGGTTCTGAGGAGGTTTTTGCAACCTCACAACAGACATATAAAATTCTCAAGGAATATGCAAAGCGTGACGGAGTTGATATTAAAGCTCCGATAAAACTGACTGATTTACATCGGTTTAAAAATAACGAATTGACTTTGCTTGAACAAAACATTTTCAGAACACACCTTGAACCGCTTGAGATTTCTCCCGAAAATATCTGTGTTTACAATGCTGTTGATATGTATGATGAATGTGAGTATGTCGCAAGAAAAATCAAGGGTCTTGTTATTGAAAAGGGTTATCTTTATTCGGATATTTCCGTTATCTGCCACGATATCGACCCGTACAAGGGTATTTTATCAGAAATTCTTGAAAAATATGAAATTCCTTATTTCAGCGATGAACACGCCGATATTGATGTAAAACCGGTAATAAGGCTTGTAAACTCAATTTTCAGATGTATTGTTTTTGATTTTGAGAGAGAAGATGTGCTTGCTCTTTTGAAGTCGGGTTTAACCGAATTTTCTGTTGAAGAAATAAGTCTTTTTGAAAACTACCTTTTTGTATGGAATGTTTCGGGTTCGGCATTCAAGAATGAATTTGTTCAGAATCCAAAGGGCTATTCTGACAGGTTTTCGGATTATGACAGAGAGGTTCTTGCAAAGGTTGAAAATCTGCGTGAATCAGTTATTGAACCGTTACTTCTATTCAAAGAAAATGCAAAGGATAAAAACGGACTTGAAATTTCAAAACTGTTCTATGCACTCCTTGAAGAACTTAAAGTTCCCGATGCATTACGAAGAATGTATGCCGATTTTGAGAGCTCCGACGATAAAGCAGTCGGTGCGGAACAGATAAGAATCTGGAATATGCTTATGTCTGTTCTCGATAAAACCGCCGCAGTAATCGGCACAAAAGCAATGACTGTAAAGCGTTATTACGAGCTTTTGAGCCTGCAAATTTCAGCAATGCAGTTGTCGGATATTCCCAGAACAGTTGACTGCGTAACGGTAACAACTGCACAAAGAGTAAGAATTTCTAAGCAGAAAGCGTCATTTCTCATTGGCTGTGTTGACGGCATTTTCCCTGCAATACCGCACACCGCCGGAATATTTTCGCCTTTTGAACTGAAAATGCTTGCAATGAACAAGGTTGAAATCGGTGACGATTTTGCCGCACTCAACAACCTTGAAACATTTATGGCATATTCCTGTATGACTTCTGCGAGCGAGTATTTGTCGGTATCCTTTTATTTGACGGATATATCGGGTGCAAGCTATCAGCCGTCCGAAATCGTACTTCAGTGCAAAAAGGTATTCAAAAACATCGTTGCATATGACAGGTTCGACTTTGACGCCAAAAAAGAGAGTATGTACGCACTTCGTCCTGCTTTTGACGCTGTTGCCGAGATGCTTGGCAGGGGCGAAAAAGTTCCCGAATCTTTGCTTGAAGTCTTTTCTCAAATTACTGAATATTCGGCAAAAATGGATTCGCTTAAAAATGCAAGGGATAAGGTTCCTTTTAAAATAAATGAGAGTCAAAATGCCGAAAGGCTTTTTGGCGGCAATCTTAGTATTTCAGCGTCACAGCTTGAAAAATTTAATCTTTGCAGGTTTTCATATTTCTGTAACTACGGCTTGAATGTTCGGGAAAGACTAAAGGCAGAGATTAACCCGATGCAGTACGGAACGATCGTTCATTATATACTTGAACGCTTTTTCAGAGAGTATTCTAAGGAACAGTATTCCGTGATGGATAAGGATGAGCTTTCAAAAATTTTCAGTACATATATTTCTGAATACGCTGCTGCACATTTTGGAGAGGTGCAAACAAAACAAAATTCATTTATGTACCGTATAAAACTAATTCTCGAAAATGTGCTCCGCCTTGTGAAGCACACAATTGATGAGCTTACTCAAAGCGAATTTTTTGTTACCGATTGCGAACTTAAAATCGGCGAGGATGTTCCGTCCTACACGGTTGTACTTCCCGACGGCCACAAAATCGCAGTCTGCGGAAGTGTTGACCGAGTGGATATTATGCAGAAAAACGGCATAACTTACTTGCGTGTGATTGACTATAAAACAGGATCAAAGGAGTTTAAGCTCTCGGATGTTCTTTACGGAATCAATCTTCAGATGCTCTTGTATCTTCATTCAATTGAGGTGTCGGGCAGTGACAGATACGGGGATATTATCCCTGCCGGGATTTTGTATATGCCTGCAACCGTTCCGTATATTTCGTCAGACAGTCTGAAATCAATTGACAAGCTTCCTGACGAGCTTAATAAAAAGCTCAAGATGAACGGACTTTTGCTCAAGGACACAGAAATAATTCACGGAATGGATAAGACCGACGCAGCAACATATATTCCTGTAAATATAAAAGCCGGTGAACCGGTTTCGTCAACAAGCCTTGCAACACTTGAAGAGTTTGGAAAAATTTTCCAAAAGGTTGATATGCTTATTGCTGAAATGGGCAAAAATATCTATAACGGCAATATTGAGGCAAGACCGCTGAAGGGCGGTCACGATTCGTGTGAATACTGCCCTTACGACAGCGTATGTGCCTACAGACAAAGTAATCCGATAAACTGCTTTTCAGTTGATAACAAGACCGTTATCGAAGAAATTACAAACGAAATTAACGGAAAGGAGGAAGAGTAATGTCAAGAAATTGGACTTTGCAACAGAAAAATGCAATCTATGCGACAGACGGCTCAGTGCTTGTATCGGCTGCCGCAGGTTCAGGCAAAACTGCCGTGCTTGTAGAACGGGTAATTCAGCTTATTACACGGGAGAAAAATCCCCTTGATGTTGACCGCCTCCTTATCGTAACCTTCACAAGAGCGGCGGCTGCCGAAATGCGTGAAAGAATACAGGCGGCAGTCAACAAACTTCTTGAAGATGATCCGTATAACGCTCATTTGCTTGCGCAGCGACAGCTTTTGTACAGTGCGAACATATCTACAATAGACAGCTTTTGCGGAGATATTGTCCGTGAATATTTTCATACGCTCGATGTTGCAAGAGATTTTCGTATTGCCGATGAGGGTGAGCTTGAAATTCTCCGACAGGAGGCACTCAACATTGTTTTTGAGCATTTTTATGATATTGAGGATAAAGGATTTCTTTGCTTGCTCGATGTTTTTGCGGGAAAACAGGGCGATCAAAAATTGCGTGAAACAGTCCTTAAAATTTCCGAGTTCCTCACCACTCAGCCGTTTCCCGATAAATGGCTTGATGATATGTCGGAAAAATATTCCGAAACACAAATTTCAAAATCCGTGTGGGGAAACATTATAATTGATTATGCCCGAAATGCTGTACTCCACGCAATCAATCTGACGGAAAATTCATTAAAAAGACTCAGCGAGGACGCAAAGCTTTATGAGAAGCTCTCACCGTTGTTTGAGGGTGACAAAGCATATTTTACGCTTGTTCAGAAAAAGTTTGCCAAATCGTCATGGGACGAAATTGTTCGTGTGGTAAGTTCTTTTGAAGTCGGCAGAATGACAGCTCCAAAAGGCTACAAGGATAATCCTATCAAGGTTTTCGTTTCATCAAACAGAGATGAAGTAAAAAATACCGTAAAAAAACTTCAATCTGTATTTGCAATGAAAGAGGAAAGTATAAGAAAAGAATTATCTCAGCTTCATAAATTTATAACGGCATTGTTTGTTCTTACTCGTGAGTATGACAAAAAGCTGTCCGAACTCAAAGTAAAGAAAAATATCCTTTCATTTGCCGATATTGAATCGCTTACCGTAAAACTTCTTGCAAAGCCTGATGATGAAAACGGCTACGCAAAAACCGTTCAGGCTCAGGAAATTTCCAACAGGTTTGACGCCGTTATGGTTGATGAATTTCAGGATGTAAACGATGTTCAGGATCTTATATTTAAATCTGTCAGTAAGGATGAAAGCAATCTCTTTGTGGTCGGCGATGTAAAGCAGAGCATCTACGGGTTCCGTCAGGCAAAGCCTGAAATCTTTATTGAACGGAAAAATGAATATAGGCGATTTAATGAGAATAACACCGAATATCCCGCAACTATAATTCTCGACAGGAATTTTCGCAGCCGTTTTGAAGTATGTGACGCAGTCAACTTCATTTTTGAAAGAATAATGACTAAAGAAACCGCCAAAATGGAATACAATTCCGACGAAAGGCTTGTAAACGGCGCTGAATTTCCTGATTCGAATAATTGCAATTTTGAAATTTCATTGCTTGAAGCCGAAAATTCCGATTCCGATAAAGAAGAAATTGAGGCGAAGTACATAGCTGACAAAATCCACAAAATGATAAACTCGGGATTCAGGGTTAAAGACGGAGATGTAATGCGAGAGGCACGCTACGGCGATTTTGCGATAATTCTTCGCAGTCCGAGCGGAAAGGCCACAACTTATGTCAATACGCTCATTAACAGCGGTATTCCTGCCTACAGCGAGAAAAAATCAAATTTTTTTGAGGCTGTTGAAATCAAAATTATGCTCAATTTTTTGCGTGTAATCGACAATCCGGGAATTGATATTCCGCTTCTGTCGGTTCTCTGCAGTCCTATGTATGCATTCACACCCGACGAACTTGCAGAAATGCGTTGTGACAGCAGAAAAATTTCGCTGTATGCTTCTGTTTGCAAGTATGCCGATACAAACGACAAAGCGAAAAAATTTGTTGATGAACTTAAAATTCTGCGTGACTGTGCCTGCACAAATTCCGTTGACAGCCTCATCTCCAAAGCGTGTGAAATTACCGGCTTTATGTCAATTTCACTTGCCGTCAGCGGTAACGACTCGGCGCTTAGAAACCTTGAGCTGTTGCGAGAATACGCAAGAAGCTTTGAGAAAAACGGCTACAAAACGCTTTCGGACTTTATTTCATATACTGACAAGCTGATTGCCAACAAGACAAATCTTGACGCATTTTCACAAAATGACGGTGACACAACAAACGCTGTAAGAGTTCTCAGTATTCATGCTTCAAAAGGACTTGAATTTCCGGTATGCTTTTTAGCAGATATAACACACCAATTCAATAAGAACGATCTCAAAAACGATATTCTTCTTGACAGTAAGGCAGGAATAGGAATCAAGGTTCAGCGCAACGGTGTTGTTTATAATACTTTTCCGCGTCTTGCAACAGGGCTAAAAATCGAAGAAAACCTTATTGCCGAGGAAATGCGTGTGCTTTATGTTGCGCTCACACGGGCAAAGGAAAAACTGATTTGTGTCGGTGCGATTAAGAAGTGTTACGATTACCTTGAAAGGCTGTATTCAAAGCTTGTTTTTGAAAGCATAATTGAACCCTATGCCATTACAAGCTGTCAAAGCTACTGCGACTGGATTTGCCTTTGTGCATTGGTTCATCCGTCACTTAACAATTTGCGTAACGATATTATGTCGGGAGCAAAGATTATTCCGTACAACGGAGAATCAGATTGGAAATTGCAGATTATAAAACGGGAACAGTCTTCTGACAACGAGAATGTTTTTGAGGATGACATAACCTCTGTCGGATTGCTTCAGGCTGTCGGCGTGAGAGATGAATCTTTTGACTATGCAAAGCTTTTGAAAAAGAATCTTGATTTCAAATACAGAAACATGGATATTCTCTCGCTTCCGCAAAAGGTCAGCGCGTCCGATATTGCACACAGTCAGAACGGCGATTACTTTGAAAAGATTCTTTCAAAACCGTTATTTATTGCCGAACAAAATTCCGCTCCCGTTGCAAGAGGTACCGCTCATCATAAGTTTTTGCAATACTGCAATTTTGAACAGGCAAGAGCAAGTCTTGATACTGAAATTGACCGTCTTTTAAATGACGGAAAACTTACACAGGAACAGGTTGATATGATTGACAGAAAAACACTTAATGAATTTCTGTCAACCAAACTAATTGACCGTATAATTGCATCACAGCTTGTAATGCGTGAAAAACGCTTTACAGCAAGGCTTAAACCGTCGGACGTATTTGATGAATATAAAGATGTAAAAACCGATGCAACAGTAATAATTCAGGGTGCGGTTGATCTTGCGTTTGTTGAGGACGGAAAGCTTGTTATTGTCGATTACAAAACCGACAGGGTAAAAGATATAACAAAACTTGCAGGACTTTACAAGAAGCAACTTGATTTGTACAAATCGGCGATGGAACAGTCCGAAGAACTTACCGTCAAAGAATGTATTCTTTGCAGTATTCATCTCGGCTCATATATTACCTTATAACCAAAAAGAAAACCGTCCGTAAAATCTGCGGACGGTTTAATCATATTCAGTTTATATCGGTTGCTTCTGCATCAATCATTCTTTGATTGCGGTCGTATTCTTTGTGATAACGGCTGAGCAGAATAATAAGTGAAAATCCCGAAACACCTTCATAAATAAGCGCAATTCCGAGTGCAATCATAAGCAATGCGCCGAAAATGTTTGTAAAGAAAATTGTTGTAAGACTGAACATAATCATTACAATTGCTATAATAAACGGAATCCACCATTTTTTCATACCGAGCGATCTCAGCGTGAGCGAATGTTTCATATCCATAATGCTGTCAACAATAATGATAATGCCAATCGGAATATTGATTATTGCCGCAATTGAAGTGGGTGAAAACAAAGCAAATATACCGAATCCGGTTGAAATAACGCCTATTACAAGTTCAAAGTACATTCCGCCATCTCTGTCAACAAAGAAAGAAATTATGTTGAACAGTCCGTAAACCGTCATTGCACCGCCCAGCGCATAGCACAGAACATCGAGCACCTTTTGCGGAAAGACAACCGTCACAATGCCGAGTACGATATAGGCGAGAGAGGTCATCATCATAGTAGCCGCCGGATTTTTCTTTTTCTTATGTTCACTCATTTAATACTCCTCAGTCCATTCTCTTGTCGCAGTAACCGCACATCACCATACCGAGCTTTTCGTAGCTGAGGTTCGGAAGATATGGCTCCTGCTGTGTGATACATTTCGGATTGTTGCAGTGATGATTCGATACAACAAACGGTCTGTTTTCAACAAAGAACTCATCATCCTGCAAAAGCAGAAGAATAAGTGCCATTCTGCCGTACATACCGTACTGAGCCTGTTTGAAATACAACGCTCTCGGGTCATCATCAATGTCAACTGTAATTTCGTTTACTCTCGGCAATGGGTGAAGAATTATCATATCTTCTTTTGCCTTGTCAAGTTTTTCTTTGTCGAGAACAAAAACATTTTTCTGTGCCTGATAATCTTCTTCGCTTGCAAATCTCTCACGCTGAATCCTTGTCATATAAAGAACATCAAGGTCGGTAATCGCATCTGCAAGGCTATGTGAAATTTCATACTTACAGCCGTTCTTTTCAAGAATGTCAATAACATAAAGCGGAACGCTGAGTTCCTTTGTTGAGATAAGTACAAAGCTGTTGTTCGGATATTTTGCAAGTGTCTTGATAAGCGAATGAACTGTTCTGCCGTTGAGAAGGTCACCGCATACACCCACTCTGAGGTTATCAAGTCTGCCTTTTTCACAGCTGAGAGTGATAATGTCGGCAAGTGTCTGAGTTGGATGAAGGTGACCGCCGTCACCGCAGTTGATAACGGGAACACCTGCATAGAGAGATGCCGCAGCGGCAGTACCCTCAACAGGGTGACGAATTGCAATAATGTCGGCATATTCGCCCACAATTGTAATTGTATCTTTAAGGCTTTCACCCTTTGAAACAGAAGAATTCATCGGGTTGTCAAAACCGATTGTTCTTCCGCCGAGTTTAAGCATGGCTGTCTGGAATGACATCTGTGTTCTTGTACTCGGTTCATAAAATAAAGTAGCAAGAATCTTGCCGTCACAGGCATGTCGGTAGTCGGCAGGACTCTGCATAATCTTTTTAGCTTTTCTGATAATTTTGTCAATCTGCTCGGTAGACATAACCGATAAATCAATTAAATTTTTGTCGAACATAAATAACACAGCTTTCTGCAATTTTTTCTATTTTATCAAAATTTTCTGTGTTTATATATACTTAAAAGAAAAATGGGAATAAAGAATAAAACAATTTTGCCGATTCCGGTATTAGTTTTATCAGCGTTAATTTCCAAAGTAACTTTAATTCTATCAGATGAAAAATTTTAAAAATTTAACTTGATTTTTTACGATTTGTATTGTATAATACAAATTGCATTTGCCGGTGTGATGGAATTGGCAGACGTAGTGGACTCAAAATCCACCGGTAGCGATACCGTACCGGTTCAAGTCCGGTCACCGGCACCAAAAGGACATTAACTCATAGGGTTAGTGTCCTTTTTTAGTATATTTCGGAGGGCGATAATTATGGGCGGAATAAGCGTTATGCTTTTAATAGGAATGCTTTCGGCTATGTATGTGTTCTTTATAGCGGTAATTGCCGTACTGATTATTTATTTTGCAGTAAGCTATGTTTTTGAGAGCATTGCGGCAATGGGTATGTGCAAGAGCTTGTACTATAAGCACAGCGGTACAGCTTGGATTCCGTTTTATAATAAATATCTGCTCGGTAAAATTGCAGGGAATAAGGCTTTAGGCATAATTGAAGGTGTGCTGAACCTTTCAATCGCAACCGTTGCCGTTCTGTTTTTCTGTTTTGAACTGGAAATCGGTATCATCGGCTTGATTGCGCTGTTAGCTTGTGTCATTGCCTCATTTGTGATAGATGTAATTATTTCGGATAAAATATTCAAAAATCTTAACATCAGATATTCGGATGTTCTCACAGTGGTAAATGTCCTTACCTTCGGACTTTTTAGACCGATAATACTTTTCGTATTCAGAAATAAGCAGAATACAGTCAGGTTATAATTTCAAAGGAGCAATACACGCAGTATTGTTCCTTTTTCTTTTGCAAAAATGCCCTGTTTAAGATTATTTTTGTTTCATAATTTTTTGACACAGGCAATTTTTTTGAAAAATTCGTCAATTTTTTTATTTTTAATTCTCATACGGTTGCTTATTTTTGATTTATATATTATAATGTATCTTGTATTGTTTTTTAATTACGGCTCAAAGCCGCATCTTTATGGAGGATTTGATTATGGAAAAGAAAGAATTACTTTACGAAGGAAAAGCTAAAAAGGTATTTTCTACGGAAGATCCCGATCTCTGCATCGTTTCCTACAAGGATGACGCAACTGCATTCAACGGTGAGAAAAAAGGCACAATCGTTGGCAAGGGTGTTGTAAACAACCGTATGTCAAACTTTATGTTCAAGCTTCTCGAAAAGCACGGCATTGCAACAGACTTTGTTGAAGAGCTTAATGACAGAGATACAGTCCTCAAGAAGGTTGAAATTGTTCCTCTCGAGGTAATTTTAAGAAATAAAGCTGCCGGCAGTCTTTCAAAGCGTCTCGGACTTCCCGAAGGCACACCGATGAAGACTCCTGTTCTTGAGTTCTGCTATAAGAACGATGAACTCGGCGATCCTATGGTAAATGAATATCACATCCTCGCAGCAGGCTTTGCTACAAAGGAAGAAATCGACACAATCACAGAAATGGCCTTCAAGATTAACGAGCTTATGATTGAATTTTTCAAGCAGTGCAATGTTGATCTTATCGACTTCAAGATTGAGTTCGGCAGATACAAGGGCAAGATTCTCCTTGCTGACGAAATTTCTCCCGATACATGCCGTTTCTGGGATATGGACACACAGGAGAAACTCGACAAGGACCGTTTCCGTCGTGACATGGGCGGTGTTGAAGAGGCTTATGCCGAAATGATGAAGCGTGTAGGTCTTGCATAATAACTACATTGTGAATTTTTGAATTAAGATATGTGAATTAAACTTTGGATAGTTATTTTGATTAATCGGATGGTGGCACCTTGGAATTTTCTTTCGATAATTTTGCAAAAGAAGGTCTGCACGAAGAGTGCGGAGTATTCGGCATATTCAGCGACGGCACAATTAACCCTGCATACGCTTGTTATAACGGTTTGCTTGCTCTCCAGCACAGAGGACAGGAAAGCTGCGGCATCGCTGTATCTGACGAAGGTGTAATTGATTATCACAAAGATATGGGCCTTGTTACCGAGGTCTTTAACAACAAAATTCTTGATTCTCTCAACGGACAAATGGCGGTTTCGCATGTCCGTTACTCGACTGCAGGCGGTTCTGTGCTGGAAAATGCACAACCGCTTGTTATGCGTTATGTAAAGGGTACGCTTTCAATTGCCCATAACGGCAACCTTACCAATGCGCTTGAAATCCGCAGAGGCCTTGAACAGCGCGGTGCAATCTTTCAGACAACAATCGACAGCGAGGTTATCTGCTATGTAATTGCCCGTGAAAGACTTAAATGTCATTCTGTTGAAGATGCCGTTGCAAGAACAATGCAGGTAA
>OBKS01001082.1_pt1 | contig 21158 bp, 19 predicted proteins | sample 1517381 | NCBI WGS metagenome assembly OBKS01 (sample SAMN04571686, study PRJEB22368) | human gut metagenome | biome: human gut; material: stool | host: Homo sapiens | place: Luxembourg | collected 2012-08-03 | reverse complement strand
AACCACTTTACGTTGCGGAGTGATTTTTAGGCCTGCGTTCTTTATAATCTCCGTAATTTCCATTCTTCTCGTATTTTGATGCAGCAAACTTAATGATAATATTTCGCATTTGCAATTTTTTATCAATAAGATTGCTGCTTTTTGACGAATAAAGCCGCATCACCTATTTATCTGTTCGATGGCATACTGGTGGGGTTACATATAACGATGTGGTTCCCGAGTGTTATATTATCACTATGGATGGCCTTGAATCGGAACCTTTCGCCGACGTTGCGCCCTACATTTTTGAGGATCTGGGACGCGCCTATGCTGTCGTAATGGACTGGCTGTCGTTGGTGATGATTTTATTATTTGTAGTGAGTGGCATTATAGCAGGTCGAAAAAGCAAGGACTACAAATGCAGACACTGCGGAAAGCGATTCGACCGTTGCTGCACTCGTAAAAGTAGACACGGAGGGGTAGAAAAAGATTGAATGAGTTATCTTTGTAGTTGAGTTCAGGTCGTTGGGCCTGGAGGGAGGGGCGGAGCCCCGACCGGAAGGCCCAACGACCGGTGCGGCCCGGAGATTGCCCTCAGTCCCATCTACCCCGAAGGAGAAACGATTATGGGAAAACATTTGAATCCTCTTGAAAAAGAGCTCTTGATTCGCCGGTTCAAAGGGAATCCGCGAATCAAGGTGTATGACTTCTGTGTGGCGAATGACATCTCAGAAGCCGCATTCCGTAAATGGATGAAGCAGTACGAGGCGGCGGGTCTAGAAGGCCTGGCCCGCCAGGACGCCGAGTTTAAGGACCTTCTGCCGGAAGGCTCCGACCTGACTCTGGAGGGGTACAAACGCGAGGTGATCAAGCTCCGCATCGAGAACGAAAGGCTAAAAAAAAGTTATGCCGTTCAGACGAACGCGGATGGGGAACGGGAGTATGTTCGTTTAAAGCAGAAGAGTTCGAAATAGTGGACCTGCTGTCCAGGGACTACGCCATCCAGGACCTTTGTGGCCTGATGGGCGTGAGCCGGGCAGGGTTCTACAAGTGGAAGAAACGTGAGCCGTCATCCCGGGACACGACCCGGGAGGAGATGATCAAGATTGTGGGAGAGGTTCACGTGGAGCATCCCACCCACGGATACCGCTGGACAGCCGCATATATCCGTATCAACATGCAGATAACCATCATCGACAACTACGCCTACAAGTGCTATAGGTATCTGGGAATCAAAGCCGAAACCAAGCATAGGGTACGCTATAGGCCCAGGAAGGTCAGGGACTTGTATCCCAACCTCATCTTTACCACTTGGGAGACGGTGGACCGGCCACGTCAGGTCATCGTGTCAGACATGACGGCTTTCAGGTTCCGGTATTACTACTTCGAGGTGACCTTCTACTTCGACGTGTTCACCAAGGAAATCCTGACGGCTAGAGTGGCCGACAAGCGCGGTTCGAGAGATCAATACATAGATGGCCTTGAGGATGTAATAGGCCTCCTCAAGGGCGTTCTGGAGCCGGTTATCCTGCATACTGACCAAGGCAGCGTATATTCCTCCATGGCCTACAATGAACTCATTAAAGACACGAATGTCATACGTTCCATGTCCCGGGCCGGAAAGCCCACGGACAACCCCGTCAACGAAGCTCTGAACGGCTGGATCAAGGAAGAACTCTACATTGACTTCAAACTGGAGTTGTGCCAAGACAGAGAAGACTTCATTCAAACCATCAAACGCTATGTCAAGTACTACAACACCCAACGGCCGTGCTTCGCCATCGGCTACGACACTCCGGAGAACTACCGGAAACGCTACTACAAGGGAGAGCTGCCCAAGAAGAATACTTTTGAGGGCAGGAAACTGACCTCCGAGCCCAAGTTCGTCCAGAAACGGAGGCAATATGCTGATAACCAGGACAATTGCAAGGGCTTGTCAACTTTTGAAAAAGAAATCCCTGAAAAAAGTTGAAAAATGTCTACTTTTGTAAAAAGATACGCGGCAAAAACATCGCCGCTGTCTACTTTGGAAAATAATAACGTCTAAAAATTATTTTCCGTGTCTACTTCTCGCGCGCGGTACACGTTGAAGAGTATGTTTTCGGAAAACGCACCTTTTGGACTTGCGTTTTTATAGGAAAACGCAGTTTTTTCGATATGTTTTTATAGGAAAACGCACCTCAATTCAAGATATATGCTATCTTTGCAATTGTAAAAGGTAGCATATATGTTGTATAGAAAAATTTCAAAGCTGATTGAATCTTATCTTTCTTCGGATTCTGATAGAATGCTGTTGATAGATGGTGCACGACAGATTGGCAAGTCATATATTATCCGACATTTTGGAAAAAAGATGTTCCCGAACTATATTGAAATAAATATGGAAGAGGATAAGTTGGGCGATCGAGTTTTTGCGGAAGCCAAAACCACTAAGGATTTTTATATGGCTTTGAGCATTGTAGCCGGCGACAAGATGAAAGAGAAGGATAATACACTTGTATTTATTGATGAGATACAAGCATATGATCATCTTCTTACTCTCGTGAAATTCCTGATGAGAGAAAAGAAATATACATATGTATCAAGCGGCTCTTTGCTTGGGGTGACATTGAAAAATACACAATCTATCCCTATCGGAAGTCTGGATATACAACATATGTATCCAATGGATTTTGAGGAGTTTCTATATGCCAATGGTGTAGGGGGTGTTGCTGTTGAGGCCATGAGAGATAGTTTTAACGCCAACCGGTCATTGTCTGATACAATGCATGATAAGATGATAGACCTCTTCAAGAAATATTTGCTTGTGGGAGGTCTGCCAAAGGCGGTAGAGACATTCGTGGAAAGTCGTAATGTGATCGAATTCCGTTCCATTCAGAAGGAAGCCCATGATTTATATGGAGTTGATGCTTCCAAATATGAAGCAGCACATGATAAAAAATTGAAAATACGCCGAATCTTCGATATGATACCATCAAATCTTGAGAATAAGAAGAAAAGGATTGTGATTAGCAAAATCGAGGATAAGAGTTGGAAAAGGTCTGATGATTATTTGGATGAGTTCGACTATCTGATTTCTGCCGGAATCGCTTTGGAAGTGAAGGCTATCAGCAAGCCGACATATCCATTGGTAGAGAACAGTGGCAAGAACCTGTTGAAATTGTATCTTAATGATGTTGGTATCCTCTCCGGTATTTTTTACCGTAACAACATCAGGGCTATCATGTCGGATATGAATAGTATAAACCTTGGGTCTGTTTATGAAACAGTCGTGGCTCAGGAACTTAGGGCGCATGGATATGACCTTTATTACTATGACAATAAAAAGAATGGTGAGGTAGACTATTTGATTGATGATGCTGACAATCTGTCGATTATTCCAATCGAAGTCAAGTCGGGAAAAGATTATACTGTTCATAGTGCTTTGGACAGATTCATATCCAACGATGACTACAATGTCAAGAAAGCATATGTGTTGTCAAATGAACGGGAAGTTTTTATCAAAGATGGCATTACATATATTCCTATCTACTATGTTATGTTTTTGCAGAATATTTCCAACGTCGTAGAAGAATTCTTGGATTAACATTGACTTGGAAAGCAATGAAAGGTAGTTTTATTTTGCCGATATGGAAAGAATAACTACCTTTGCGGCGCATTACTTCAGGGCAGGGTGAGAATCCCGATCGGCGGTAAGAGTCCGCGAGCCGAAAGGCAGGAGCCGTTGGAACTACGGCACCGACAGTGTTCCCTTGGTATGAGACTGTTTATAGAAGAACAACTATTGTGACATAAATGAATCTGGTGATTCGGTTTTATGATGCTACTTGGAGTTCCTCAGGAATAGTTCTCGAAAGGGTAAGTCTGGATGGAAGAAGATGACGACTGACTTCGCGCGTGCAGATGCGTGAGACGGCGTTTGAAGCCTTGAATTGTATGCCATGAGTAACAGTTTAAGGTTTTTTTATTTTATGAAGAAAAACTTCATCCTCATGGGCATCACAATTCTTATGGCCACACCAGCTGTGTGCGCCACAGATGTCCATGGCAACGTAAAAAACGGCGATAAAGCAGCCGTCAAGACAGAGTCGGAGAAAAATGACACCCCGGAAACGACTCTGAACCTTCGCGAGGCGGTCATCAACGCCTATTTCGCCAATCAGAACCGTACCGCTTTGCGCCTTGTGACCATCGATGAGAAACAACTTCGCGACAGGGGAGCCTCGCGCACCTATCCGGAACTTCTGAAAGGCCTTCCAAGCCTATACGCCACATCTGAAGCCGGAAGCTATGGCGATGCCAAACTGAATATCCGCGGTTTCGGTCAGGAAAACATCGCTGTCCTTCTGAACGGCATCCCGATCAGCGGCCTGGTAAGCGGCGGAATGTATTGGAACAACTGGATGGGCCTCGCTGATGCCACCTGGGCTGTCCAGGTCCAGAAAGGAGTGGGCGCGTCAATGCTCTCAGACGGTTCAGTAGGCGGCTCTGTAAACATCATCACGGAATCACCATCCGACGACTTCTCATTCGAAATCGGCTCATACGCCACGATCTATCCAAAATCATCAGGATCCGGCAGCATTGGCGCAGGCCCTTTTAAAGAATACATTAAATTCAACAGTGGCGCCCTTCCGCATGGCTGGTCCATGAACCTCATGGCATCGTATGTCGGCGGAAAGGGCTATGTCCAATCGACTTCGGTGAACTCATACGCCTATATGCTGAACATCGCCAAAAACTTCGGAACTGAACATCATCTCATATTCACCGCATTAGGCTCTCCGGAACGCCACGAACAACGCTCCTCCAGACTAAGTGCTGAAGAAGTAGAAAAATATGGCAGAAATTACAGCAAAAACTGGGGCTATCGTGATGGTAAACCCTTCAATATCAGCTTGAATAATTACTTTAAGCCATATTTCACCATCCAGCATATCTGGGACGGGGACCGTGTCTCCATGAAAAACTCCATATATCTTGCAATCGGAAACGGTGGCGGAAGATGGTCAGAAACCAAGGGAAAACCTATCGCTTCATACGTTACTGGCGACGGACACATCGACTGGGACAAAGTCATTGACACAAACCGGAACGACGACGGGTCGGCGAAGAACATTTTGAGCCAATACATGGCAGGGAATACTCAGTTGGGCGCGATAGCCAGCCTGGAATACAGACTTTCAAGAAATTGGAAAATCGGCGGCGGCGTGAACGCCCAGCTCTATCATACTTGGGAGCATGAGAAAATTGCGGACCTTCTTGGGGCGGACTGGTGGTATGAAGACTATGCCTCCAAATCCCTCGCGGGAGTGGCAGGACGCGATTGCGTGAAAAAAGTAGGGGACTATGTGAGGACAAACAATGGTAAACGAATCTACCATGGAACTGCCTATTTTACAGCTGCTTACGAATCTGATAAACTGAACGCCGACTTGGGTGTTTCCGTTTTTGGCAGCTCCAATCAGCGCTGGGATAAATATAATTACATTGGCGACAACGTAGATAGCGACGTTGCTCACGGATTCGGGGCCAGCATAAAAGGCGGCGTGCTTTACAAAGCCGGACGCAGACATAGCATCTACGCTAACGGCGGATGGTACAGCCGTTTACCATATAGCAACGTATGGTTTTCTTCGGGAAACAACGAGATTACCCACGGCGTGAAAAACGAAAAGAACATCCTCGGCGAACTCGGCTGGAAATATGTGTGGAACACCGGAAAAGTAGAACTGACAGGTTACGCCGCATGGTGGAAAAACAGAACATTGATGTCCGGAAAATACCGTCAGCTGGACGCGGAAGACGCCCGATATATGGTTACCGGACTCGACGCGTTGCACACCGGAATCGAGCTTAGCGCCTTCCAGAGGGTCTCCAATTGGTTGGAGGTCAATGCCTTCGCTTCGATCGGAAACTGGCGCTGGAAGAATGACGTGAATGCCATAATCTACGACGACTATTCAGGAATCGAGATGGGTCGGGTCAATGTTTTCTGCGACAATCTCCCTGTAGCGGATGCCCCTCAGACTCAAATCGGCGCATCTCCGAAGTTTATGCTTCCGGCTGGTTTTACTGCGACTATAGATTGGCAGTTCAATGACCGTATGTATGCTGATTTCGACCCACTTACGAGAAATAATCCGGATGATCGTGAACATTCATATCGTTACCCAAGCTATCATCTTTTCGGCGCCTCTGTCTCATGGGTGAAAGCGTGGAACATTAACGCGGACCGGAAAATTAGTCTGAATGTATTCATGCGTGGCGACAATCTTTTCGACACCACATACATCGAGAGAGGAAAAGACGGTGCGAACCATGATCTGGCAACATTCCGCGGCTACTGGGGATTCGGAAGAACTTTCTCATTTGGCGTCAGAATAGTTCTATAGGGACACTAAACCGGTTTTTAATTTTAACAAATGCTGGATTTCGCGTATATTTGTATTTAGTACCAAAATTTTTTGCAGATATATGAACAAGACAGGCGAATACAAGTTTACGATAATTGTTCCGGTCTACAATGAAGTAGACAATATATACGCATTGGAAAAGGCCATTTCGGAGTTTCTCCCTAAAAGCATCTATAAAGCTTGTGCGCTTTTTGTCAATGATGGTTCATCAGACGGCAGTCTGGCGCGAATCCAGGAAGTTTGTGCACGAAATAAAGATTTCTATTATATAAGTTTTGTAAAGAACGCAGGATTGAGTGCTGCTATCAAGGCAGGTTTCGATTATACTTGCTCTGACTATGTCGGCTACATGGATGCGGATCTCCAGACCACTCCGGACGATTTCAATCTCCTCCTCGAAGGCATTGACAAAAACAGCATGATGATCGGAATTCGTGCGAACCGACAGGATACTTTCTTCAAGCGATTCCAGTCGAAATTCGCGAACGGCTTCCGCAAGATGATGACCCATGATGGGGCGACGGATACGGGATGCCCGCTCAAGGTGCTCAGGACGGATGTGGCCAAGCGTATTCCGATGTTCAAAGGCATGCACAGGTTCCTTCCTGCATTGGTCCTTCTTCAGGATGGCGGCTGTTATGGTCAAGTGCCTGTAAGACATTTTCCTCGCGTGGCCGGCAAATCGAAATATCATCTCTGGAACAGGCTTTTCGGACCTTTCGCTGACTGTTTTGCTTACAGATGGATGAAGCCGCGCTATATCAACTATAAGGTGGGGGAGAATAATCTGTAGTTTATGGCGGATATTCATAACATTTCGGCAGGGATTATACTGGCAATCGGTTTTACCGCCCAGTTGTTCTTCTCGCTGAGGACTCTTTTCCAGTGGTGGAAGTCGGAGAAAGCCAAAAAAGTGGTTTCTCCGTCTGCTTATTGGGTTTTGAGTGTCATCGGCTCTTATCTGTTTTTCGTCTACGGAATCCTGCGGGATGATTTTTCCATCGTTCTTGGACAGTTGATTTCATATTACATATATCTGTGGAACCTGAACGCAAAGGGCATTTGGAAACGCTTAGGTCTTGTGTTACAGACGATTCTGCTCGCGACGCCCGTCGTGGCCGTGTTGCTTATGATACAGGATGCACAGACATATGTCGCCAATTTCTTCAGAAACGAGGATATTCCGTTCTGGCTCGTGATCTTCGGTTCGGCTGGTCAGATAATTTTCACGCTTCGTTTCGTATACCAATACATTTACTCGCACAGGCGTCACCAGTCGACGCTTCCGACCGGATTCTGGGGCATCAGCCTGTTCGGTTCCAGCGTGATTATCGCTTACGGAATCTTCCGTCTGGATCCTGTGCTCATTTTGGGCCAATCATTTGGTTTTGTGGCATATATACGTAATCTCGTCATAGGTTTCAAGGAAAAAAATGAAGTTAAAAAATAACTATTTCGCAAAACATCCGTTGGTCGCGGTCTTTCTGTTTACTTTCATCTGTCTTCTCCCGGAGATGCTGATGAGAGACTTTACTCCGTCCAACGAACTGAGATATCTGAGCATCGCTGATGAAGCGCTCAGAGACGGTCATTTCTTCGCATTCTTCAATCATGGGCTGGCCTATGCCGACAAACCGCCTCTATATATCTGGCTGGTAATGCTTTGCAAGGTGCTTTTCGGTACGCATTCCAGCCTCGCGCTCAGTATGTTGTCCGTCGTTCCTGCATTCGTAATCGTTTGGCTGATGGACCGTTGGGTTATGTCCAATGCCAAGGCTACTGACAGGATGGCTTTGGCTATGCTCTTGCTTACCAGCATAATGTTCCTCGGAACCATGGCTGTTATCCGTATGGATATGCTGATGTGCATGTTCATCGTTATGGCGATGTTTACTTTCTGGAGAATGTATGAGCTTGATAGTGATGGACTTGAAGATCCGCGCAACGCTGCTGTTTACAAGAAGTGCAGTTGGCTTTTGCCTGTATGGATATTCATGGCGCTCTTCACGAAAGGCCCTGTAGGACTGCTTGTTCCGCCACTTTCCATTATAGTTTTCCTCGCTGTAAAACGCAAATGGCGTGAGATCGGCAAATATCTCGGATGGAAAACCTGGGGAGTAATCGCAGGACTCTGTATCGTCTGGTTTTCATGCGTTTACATCGACGGCGGCAAATCTTACCTGGATAACTTGCTGTTCAAGCAGACCATGGGACGTGCTGTCAATGCTTTTACTCATAGCCGTCCGTTCTGGTTTTATGCGGTCGCAATACTTTGGTGCATAGCTCCTTATACATTTTTGTTACTCGGTGCGCTCGGTATCTCGATATGGCCAAGACGCCATAAGAATGTAGAGATTCCTGCGAGGGAAGTAAAGTCTGACAAAGAGGTGCTCTTCTTGAGTGTAATTTTCACTACATTCCTGATGCTCAGCATGTTCAGCTCGAAACTTCCAGTCTATCTCGTGCCGATTTTCCCGTTCCTCGCATACCTGTTCCCGCTCGTCATAAGCCGCAAAGGCGCCCGCCTCTGGGTCGGCTGGGCGATAGGAATACCTGCTGCAATCCTGATGCTCGCCGGACTCGCATGCCTGCTAATTCTTTCTGGTATTGTCAATGCCGATGTAATTCATTCATTGACAGGTGAATATACTTTCATATTTTCGGCGCCTGTCAAGATTGCCGCTGTTTTATGTCTTGTAGGCAATGCGATTGCGATATGGTTCCTTATCAGAAATAAGCAGTGGAATCTTCCTGTCTTTATGGTAGGATCTTCATTACTGTTAACGATTTACGCTGCCTCAGGTGTGCTGTCTTCAGCAAATGCCTATATGGGTTATAGAGAAATTTGTAGGGAGGTGCCTACAGGTACGGAAGTAGTGACGCTGTTCCTTCATAGACCTGAAAACATAGATGTTTATGTCGGACGCGAAACTACGAATTTGGGCAAGGATCTCGATGCCTTCTTAAATATGGCTGCAGACAGTACAAAGGCATTGACCCTAATCACGAAAGAATCCGAATTGGACAAAAATCCTGAATTGCGGGAATTTGTATATAGTTCAGGCACAGCGGCTTTCTCCGGTCCTTATTGCACGGTTACCCGCATTCCGGGTCATCGTCCTGTCAGAAATGAAGTTGCGCCGGAAGGTGTTAAAATAGACGAATAATGAGAATTTTAGTTACCGGTGCGGCCGGATTCATAGGCTCACGACTTTTGCAGAAATTGGCAGAAGAGGGACATGAGGTCCTCGGTTTGGACAACATAAATGATTATTATAATGTAGAACTTAAGTTCGGACGTCTGGCAGACTGTGGCATTCACAAGCCGATTGTTTCCAAGAGTCTGATAAATAGTTCGAAGTATAAAAATGCAGGGTTTATAAAAATGGATCTCTGCGATAAGACAGCGTTGGATATTATGTTCAAGGAGGCGAAGTTCGACACTGTGGTGAATCTTGCTGCGCAGGCAGGTGTAAGATATTCTATTTCAAATCCTTACTCATATCTGCATAGTAATCTTGAGGGTTTTCTGAATGTGCTTGAAGCCTGCAGGAATTTCGGCGTGAAGCATTTGATTTTCGCTTCTTCCAGCTCTATTTATGGTCTTAATTCGAAAGTCCCTTATTCAGAGGCTGACAAGGCTGATTCTCCAGTGAGTCTCTATGCTGCCACCAAGAAGTCAAATGAGCTTATGGCTCACGCTTACAGTAAGTTATATGGCTTCAGGTGTACAGGATTACGTTTCTTTACGGTTTATGGACCGTGGGGGAGACCTGATATGGCTCCGATGTTGTTCTCCAGAGCTATTTCTGCCGGGGAGCCGATAAAGGTGTTCAACAACGGGGATATGCTCCGCGACTTTACTTATATCGATGATATCGTGGATGGAACTTCGAGAGTGGTTCTAGGTGAGCCTGTCGACCATGGTGAGGTTCCGTTCAATGTCTACAATATCGGTTGCTCTCATCCAGTGCGACTGATGGACTTTATAAAAGAGCTTGAGGAATCGCTTGGCTGTGAGGCTATTAAAGAGTTTTTGCCAATGCAGCCGGGGGATGTTTATGAGACGTATGCTGATACGTCAGCCCTGGAACGAGATTATGGTTACAAGCCTACCACTACCTTACATGAAGGCGTGGAAAAATTCATAAGTTGGTTCCGTTCAGATAGAAATCCATTAAAATAATTATCATGCAGAAACTTGATTTTCAGCCTAAATTCTTTTCCTGTATCAAGAATTACAACAAAAACACATTCATGTCCGACTTGATGGCCGGTGTGATTGTGGGTATTGTTGCTCTTCCTTTGGCGATTGCATTCGCCATAGCTTCAGGCGTTTCCCCTGAGAAGGGTATTGTAACAGCTATTATCGCCGGATTTATCGTATCATTCCTCGGAGGAAGTAAGGTTCAGATTGGTGGCCCTACCGGTGCTTTCATCGTAATAGTTTATGGTGTCATTCAGCAGTATGGTCTTGCAGGACTGACAGTTGCGACGATGATTGCAGGTGTCCTGCTGATTCTTATCGGTGTTTTCAAATTAGGAACTGTCATTAAATTCATTCCATATCCTGTAGTCATAGGTTTCACGAGCGGTATCGCAGTTACTATCTTCACTACTCAGATGGCAGATGTGTTCGGCCTGAATTTCGGTGGTGAAACAGTTCCAGGTGACTTCATAGGTAAATGGATGTTGTATTTCAGACATTTGGATACCATAAACTGGTGGGATGCAGGTGTTTGCGTTATAAGCGTGTTGATTATCGCTCTGACACCGAAAGTGTCCAGGAGGATACCTGGTTCTCTTGTGGCCATCATATTTGTGACTGTCGGTGTCTGGGTAATGAAAACATATTTCGGAATCACCGGCATTGACACAATCGGTGATAGATTTTCGATAGATTCACATCTGCCGAAGGCAGTCATTCCGGCCCTCGATTGGGAGGCGATCAAGAATCTTTTCCCGATAGCGGTGACGATTGCGGCGCTCGGAGCGATCGAGTCTTTGCTTTCTGCGACGGTGGCGGACGGTATGATCAGCGATCATCATAACTCTAATACTGAGCTGATTGCGCTTGGTATCGCGAATATGGTAACGCCTTTGTTCGGCGGTATTCCGGCTACCGGTGCTATCGCGAGGACGATGACGAATATCAACAACGGCGGACGTACACCTGTAGCGGGTATGATCCATGCGGTCGTTCTGCTGCTTATCTTGCTGTTCCTCATGCCTTTGGCGCAGTTTATCCCTATGGCTTGTCTGGCCGGTGTGCTGGTCGTGGTTTCCTACAATATGAGCGGATGGAGGACCTTCAAGGCGCTTTTGAAGAATCCTAAGTCAGATGTTACTGTGTTGCTCATAACTTTCTTCCTCACAGTGATTTTCGACCTTACAGTGGCTATCGGCGTGGGACTCTTGCTGGCTTGTATCCTGTTCATGCGCCGTGTCATGGAGACTACTGAGATTTCGGTTATCAAGAACGAAATAAAGGTGCAGGATGAGTCGGGCATACATTCTTACGATGAGGGTCTTACAATTCCTAAGGGCGTGGAAGTTTACGAGATCAATGGTCCATACTTCTTCGGTGTGGCTACTCAGTTCGAGGAACTTATGGATGAGTTCCGTGACAAGTCGAAGGTCCGTATCATCCGTATGAGAAAGGTGCCTTTCATCGATTCCACAGGAATCCATAACCTTGCGAATTTGTGCGAGATGAGCAGCAAGAGGAAGATAACGGTGGTTCTTTCCGGTGTTAATCCTAAGGTACACAGCGCTTTGCAGAAAGCTAACTTCTATAATATCCTGGGCGAGAAGAATATTTGTCCTGATATCAATGTCGCTCTTGCACGTGCTAATGAGTTGCTGAAAGAGACATCCAACGAATAAATTTTACCATGCCGGATATAGCATATATCATTTTGCTGACTATCGCGGCCAGTTTTATCCAACGCACGACCGGTTTCGGGTTCGGTATTTTCATTATGACAATGCTGCCGTTCCTGATGCCGTCGTACGGGGAAGCTACTACGCTCTCAGGTTTGTTGGCATTGACCACGTCCTCAGTGGTTATGCTGAAGATGTGGAGACTGATTTCGTGGAAGCGGCTCATGCCTGTACTGCTGACGTTCATTCTGGTCTCTTCGGTGGCTGTGACGTTGCTGAAGTACTTGGATGATAGGATTTTGCGGCATATTTTGGGCTTCGTGCTGATTCTGGTCAGTCTGTATTTCGTCATCTTGAGTGAAAGGATTCACATACGACCTACGATTCCTGCTGCATTGTGCACAGGAACATTAAGCGGTATTCTTGGCGGGTTTTTCGGGATGCAGGGACCTCCGGTGGTTCTGTATTTCCTTAATTCTGAGCCGGACAGGGATCATTATATGGCGATAGCGCAGGGTTTCTTCGTCCTGGGAAATCTGTCTATGACGATAACGCGTGCGTGCAACGGGTTCTTTACAAGCGCGGTTCTCCATGATTATGTGTTCGCGTTATGCGGAATAATGGTCGGGACATGGCTTGGCGGTATCGTTTATCGCCACATCCCGACCAAAATTTTCAGATATGTAGTCTATGGTTATATCGGCGTCAGCGGTGTTATTCTTTTGCTGACGGTGTGAGTTTTTTTTATGACAGAACCATTTCCTGACATCGCCAGTTTAGTGCAAACAACTGAGAGTTTTTATTACTCTCGATGTATGACTGAACCACTTGCCTGATGTGTCGCAAGTATCAGGACTTCAGCGATTTGCACATGCTTCGGTGCGGAAGCTGCGTAGTAAGCAACGTCTGCGATATCTGCTCCTGTGAGCGGCTGAATTCCTTTATATACATTGTCGGCGCGTTGTGAATCGCCATGGAATCGGACGTTACTGAAGTTTGTTTCCACGAGACCGGGTTTGAGGTTTGTGACGCGTACTGCAGTGTCTGCAACATCGATGCGGAGTCCGTCAGAAAGAGCTTTGACGGCGGCTTTGGTAGCGCAATACACGTTTCCGCAGGCGTATGCCGCATCTCCGGCCACACTTCCAATGTTAATGACATGTCCTTCGTTACGTTTTACCATTCCCGGAACGATGAGTCGTGTCATGGTAAGCAGACCTTTTATGTTTGTGTCTATCATGGTGTTCCAGTCGACAGGATCGCCTTCGAATTCTTTGTCGAGGCCGAGCGCAAGACCGGCGTTATTTATCAGCACGTCCAAGTTTCTCCATTCCGGTTCCAGTGAGTTTATCGCCGCCTCCGCTGCATCAGCGTCACGGACGTCGAAGGTCAATGTCTTTACTTTAGTTCCTTGAGCCTCAATGTCTTCTTTGATGGCTGCCAGCTTTTCAGCACGGCGACCGGTGATGATCAAGTCATATCCGCCATCAGCGAATCTTCTGGCACAAGCTTCTCCGATTCCGCTTGTTGCTCCAGTTATCAATGCAATCTTTTTCATGAAATTTGATTTTATTTCTGTTTAAGTTGGTCAATGATGTCTTTTGACAGTTTTTCTTTGCTGTCACCTAGAATCAGAAGGATGATGATTATCCATAGTGGGGAAAGTACCCAGGCTAACAGCACCCAGCCAAGTGCACTTCGGCCTCTGTTTCTTGCCATGCTTGCCGGTATGTGGATCCAGAAGAGCCACAATACCACTAAAATGGCAACTGATACGATGATTAATGCTGCATCTGTCATATGTCGATATAAACTATTTTTGGTTATTATATCTACAAATGTACAAAAAATACGAAAAGTGTTGCGTTATCGCCGGCGGTCGGGAGGTCCCGGCGGAGACCTTCGCTGGCGCTCATCCCTCCGGCTGGCGCCGGCATATAGTCGTGGGCACGGGTCTCCGCCAGGACCGTCCGACCGCCTCTGAAAAGACGCATGGAGAGAATGTGTTTCGCAAGTTTGACGGATGACGTCGTTGTAGAGGAATGCTGACTTTTTTGGTTATTATTGGAAAATAAAGAAGCCCCTGAGGTGTCTCAGAGGCTTCTTTTGAAGAGGTGCCTAGCGGAACACTTTTATAGAAACTATTGTAAGACACTTTCCATTAAAGTGCTTATTTTCAATGGAAGTTGGAAAAACCGTCTGGTACAGCCAAGGATACCTTATAACGTCAAATTACCGAATAAATTAACGCCAAATTACCGAAAAATTTAACGCCAAATTGCCGAAAATTGAAATAATGAATTAATTTTGTGCTCATTAAGATATGAGAGAAATGAAGAATTACAAGCGCAGAATTATGGACAGTTTGTTGGAGAAGAAACTCCAAGCCAAAGGAGCTGTCCTTATAGAAGGGCCAAAGTGGTGTGGAAAGACTACTACTGCGGAAGAAATAGCAGCTAGCAAGATAATGTTAGCTAAACCGGATATCAAGGATCATTTTAGGAGTCTTTTGGAAATAGATTCTGATGCTGCACTTGCCGGAGAAACACCTATGCTCATCGACGAGTGGCAAACTGTTCCTAAGTTATGGGATGCAGTACGATATACTGTTGACCATCGTCATGCTATGGGACAATTCATCCTCACAGGTTCAGCAGTACCTGATACAGATGCAGAAAAAGAAAGAGAACACTCTGGCACAGGTCGCTTCGCCTGGCTTACTATGCGTCCAATGACATTGTTTGAGTCAGGAGAGTCGAACGGAACGGTAAGCCTTGGTGAACTATTCCAAGCTCCCGAAAAGATTCTACAAAAGAATGCTCTGAAACTTTCTGACATAGCATTCCTCATATGCCGAGGAGGCTGGCCGATTGCTGTTGGTTTGCCAGAAGAAGCCGCACTGGAGCAGGCATTTGACTATTACGACGCAGTTACAAAAGAAGACGTCACCAACGTGGATGGAGTCAAGAGAGCTTCTGAAAGGGTTCAACGCCTTATGCGAGCATATGCCCGTCATCAAGGTACACAAGCATCTATTGCTACCCTAAAAGAGGATCTGAAAAATAATGACACGACAACTTTGGACGAAGACACCATCAGTTCATATCTTGATGCATTGAGAAAGATCTTTGTCGTTGAGGACATGCCCGCTTGGAACCCGAATCTACGTTCAAAAACTGCAATCCGTACTACAGACACTCGTTATTTTGTGGATCCATCGATTGCAACCGCAGCACTTGGTCTAGGTCCTACTGATTTGATGAATGATCTCAACACAATGGGATTCTTCTTTGAAGCTATGTGCGTAAGAGACTTACGTGTCTTTGCTGAAGCCTTGAATGGTAAAGTCTACCATTATCGTGATAAGAGCGGATTAGAGTGTGATGCCGTAGTCCATCTTCGCAACGGACAATATGGCCTAATTGAAATCAAACTAGGAGGAGATTCTCTGATTAAGGAAGGTGCCGAAACACTTAATGAATTAGCTAATCAGATTGACACAACACGTATGAAGTCTCCAGCTTTCAAGATGATCTTGACAGCGACTGGGGAATATGCATACCGGCGCACTGAAGATGGAATCTACGTTGTTCCTATTGGATGTTTGAAGCCGTAATAAAACTGAAGAATCTCTATCCTATATTGAATCTGAGTTTTTCAATTTCGTATACCTATAATTCCTGATTATCCACTTTCGGGCTGGCAGGACGGCCTCGTTTCCGGGAGACCGGCTTGGCTTTGGAGACGGAGGCAGAGGTGGATAATCCTGAAAAACAGCAACTGGTTGTTGGGTTGTATTGTTATGCCGTGGTGGTTTGTAATGATTGTTTTGCAGAGCTCGTTTCTTTCGTAACCCGTGATAAAAAACTGCGACTGAATCAGTCTCCATAGTAGTCTTCGAGGTCGTGGTAGTCGATGTTTGAGTATTCTCCGTCCAGGCCACCGTTGTTCATCTGCTTTACGGTCTCGAAGCCGGTGAAGCCAGCTGCAATGATCCGCCAACGGCTCATTCTCGTGTTCGTCCCTATTATGGTTTGTACTTCCGAATAGTGTCTATCAACGAATTGACATAGAACTCTTTCTTCTCTTCCGAGAAGCGGGCGCCTGGATGATATGCGTCAAGAAGGAGTTGATTACCGTTCTTGTATACGCAGATAAAGCAGTCGCTGTCGTTATAGTAGACACATTCGTCTGGCTCCTTTCCTTCTGGGAAGAAATCCTCAAGACAGGCCTCTGCCAATGTGTTACAGAAGATAATAACATCGGGCTTGTAAAAAGCCAGTTGCTTCTGGACGATAGGTCTCCAATACTCTCGATAGTCTGAGATGTATTTCTTGTCTGAAGAAGTAGATAATCTGGGCATCTTGCTCAAATTCACCCAAGCAATCGCCTGCATCACATCACCCATTTTCGGGTTATTCTGGATGTAGTCCATCTCATTGTAATGAAGATTATTCCTGAGCCCATACATCGCGTAGATTACTTGCTTCCACGTGGGGATGGACCAGTCTTTGGTGTTACGGAAACCTTCTGTGAGAGACCACCCGCCATCGCAAGGATTACCGAATTCATCGACGGCATCATAGGGCTCCTTACCCACCCATGCGATTCGAGGGTAAGAAGACAAATATGCTTCGGCATCTGCAACACCATCGGCAATTGCTTCAATTTTGTCATTGGCAAGGCCACGCTCTTTAGCAAACGAGAAAATCTCTTCCTCGATCTCTACTTGTTTCTTTTGAAAGTCAGTCGGCGTCATATTTAGGGAGATTAAGATATACAAAAATAGCATTTTTATAGGAATAGTAAAAAATTACATACACTTATTTACATGATAATCATGCTTTATTACAATAATCAATGGCCTTCCTGAAATCCGAGAACTCGATTTCTACGCCATTGTTTTCAATCATTACATGTTCATAGAAGTGGTCATCTGAACGTCTTCCTGCCAGATCGAACGACAGTCTTGCCTTTACGCCGTTCACGTTTTCATAATCGGCCAGCAGCCGCGCCATAAACAGCTCAGGATGTGGCTCGTACTCAAACTTGATAATTGAGAACCTGCTTTGCTCCTCCTTTTTCAGTTCTCGAAAACCATACAACGAGTAAAGGAGGTACATCTCGTCAAGTGGTATTCTATTCATTGATTTCTTGTTTTGTGGCAAAGGTAATTCATCGTGCTGCCAAAAGATAGCAGTCGTCTTTTTTGTTAGAATAATCATAAAATCACATCAACTGCTTGATTTTGGCAGCGAGAAGGTTTACCTTTGTGCTTATTCAACCAAAAACATATGGCAAAGAATTATTTCGACAGATATGTTTGGCTCTTGAATGTGATTAATGACTATGGTCCGATTTCATTCAAGAAAATCAGCCGCCGGTGGGCCGTCAGCCAGGTAAATACCTATGGTGAGAGCTATTTACCAGAAAGGACATTTCACAACCACAGAGTAGCTATCCAGGAGACATTTGGCATCGAAATCAAATGCGACAGATCCCAAGGTTATTACATAGCAAACCGAAGTGAACTTCAGGGAGACGGAGTCCGTGAATGGCTAATCTCTTCACTCTCCCTGAATAATTTACTCAATGAGTGCCGCGATATGCGGGATTGTATATTGTTTGAGAAGATTCCATCCAGTCAGAAATGGCTTACTACCATTGTAAGCGCCATGCGAGACAGGAAGGCTATCATGATAACCTACCAGAGTTTTTGGAAAGACAAAACGTTCACATTCACTGCATATCCGTATTGCCTTAAACTATTCAAACAGCGTTGGTATATGCTGGCGGCGAGCGATGGGGCAGATGATTTGCGAATATATTCTCTAGATGAAAGGATGACCAATGTGGAGGCGACTGATGAGTATTATGATATTCCTTCCGACTTTGATGCTGAAGAGTATTTCTCCAACTATTATGGCGTTATCATCGGGACTGACTGGGAGCCCCAGGAAGTCAAGATTAAGGTCGCAAATGACCAGGTAAGGTACTTTGATACTTTGCCCCTCCATGTTTCACAGCAGAAAATGGAAGAAGAATCCGATGAGTATTTTACCATATATCGTTACCACTTGGCACCGACACACGATTTCAAAAAGGAAATTATGAGTTGGGGGGCATCTGTAGAAGTTATTTGCCCCGAGGACTTCCGACAAGAGATAAAGGACGAAATCAATGCGATGCAAGAATACTATGACAAATGATACCTTTGGGATTGAATTTATTGTGATTCAAACAAAATGGTGAAGGCTCTCTTATTTAAAAACGCTATCTTTGCATAACGGAACCACCTCATCTAGAGCAAATAACGTATAGATTCATTATCGACAACATAACTATTAAAACCATGAAAGATCCTTTCTTAAAACATTGCTTCCAATTTGCCGTACAGGTAGATTACAATGATGAGAAATCTTTAATTGCCAAAATTGGTTCGATTATTGGCGACAAGAGTATGCTAGCCGGCGTTGATATTTTGAGCGTCGATGTGTTTGATTGCATACAGACCACGTACTTCACGGAGCGAGTCGGTAAAGAAGCATATGACACTGTTGATGCCTATCCTACTCCTCTGTGGACTGTGATGGATGATGAAGATTTGTCTTTTACTATGGACAGCATGCTTTATGACGGACGTGTTGTCGAATACAATAAGAATAGGAAGTTGATATCTTCTGATTTTGACAAGATCTTGCAATTGATGTCTGAAAGCATGCCAAAAGAAGACTATCAGAAGTTTTGCAGAGACCTCAGGATTGAATGCGATGGTGACATCAATGACAATCTTTTAACGGTAGATTGCAAGATTGAAAAGAAGGCGGTTAAACGTGTTGATTTCAAGTCAAAGCTATTCAAGTATTCCATTTATTTATTGAATTCTGATGAAGGTGTTATCGTTGCATATGATAAACTCCCTGGGCTTGGCTATGAGAAGAAAATCAGCAGGTCTAAAGATATACAGAACCCACTCCGAGATGCCCTTGAAGGCATGACATATGAAGAGATAAAACGGCTTCGGAAGGATATCAAATCAAGCAAGTAAATTTAATTAACATGAAGTGTGATAAAAACGAAGCCTTTCCGGAACTAGTTGAAAAAAAATACTGGAAAGAAGTACATAATCTCCTTGGAGAGCGAAGAGGTAATGCCAACAATGTAGGAGACGATTCTGTTGTTACTGAGGTCAAAGAGCACAATGCATTATATGCCATCTTTGGTTATAAAGGCATCACTTATAAACTCAAAGAAGACCGGGTTAAAGGCCAGTATAAAAGCGCATCCAATGATTACTCTTCCATAAGAGAGATTCCCTTTGACAGAATTCCAAGAGACAAGACCGTCATGCTTGGCGGCACTTTGGCCACCCACAGATGTGATGCTTGTCACGGTAAAGGTGAAGTGCGTTGTCCTGCTTGTAATGGAACAGGATGGTGCAAGCATTGTAATGGTCAAGGTTATGTAATACAACAAGGGTCGAGATGGACTTGCTCTTGCGGTGGTTCTGGCTGGTGCAAAGAGTGCGGTGGCTCTAAATGGGTACCATGCAAAAGTTGTAACGGGACCGGTTATTACCAGACATATAGGGAATTCAAAGCTTCAGAAAAAGAGGAGTACTTTACCTATAGTCCTATTGACGCAATTATTCCTATGATTGATGACATGGGGATTGAGTCAAAAGAATTGTTTAATGGCACTTACTTCAAAATGCTGAATGCGGATGAAGTGGAATTCAGTGAAATAGAAACTCTCCACTCTGCCATCTGGGATAATTTGGGGATGGAAGAGACAGATTCTTTCTTTGAATTAACAGAAGGAAAGTGCAACGAATTCCTTGATAAAAAGAATTCTCTTGTATATGAGAAATCTGCGTATCTTAGAACTGCCGATATTATTGAAGTTCTTTATGAGTACCGTAACAAAGAATACTCTTTGTACATAGCCAAAGATGCCCCCCTCTGTCTATTGCTATGATAGCTTCCCTGGAAGGGGCTCTCAATGGTTTAGAGAGCTGTTCAGTTCAATTATAAACATCGGCAAACATAAAAACGAATAATCTGAGGACGGTAACCAGAAGTAGTATTTGGACTAAGTTCTCGTTTCTAATTCCTATTCTGCGATGAGTACATTTAAATCTTGGTTAGTTGCCAACATTGAGGTAATTCTCATTATTTTCACTATTGTGTTTCTCATTATCACCTCTTTGATAATGATTCCCAAAGCCATTAATGAAGAGAATGATGCACTAACAAACGGTTATGCCGTTATTTTGATGACATCCATTCTTCTTTGCTCGCTGTTTGTATCTGCGATAAGAAACGGCTTTATGGCTTTTGTGGCACTTGCTCTCTTTCTGGGTTTTGTTTCTGTACAGGCCGCCAAAGATACTAAAGAGAAAGTCCAGAAGGTAAATACGGAAGTAGTAAGCCAGGTGCAAGATGGGACGAGCAATTCGGATAGTAATGATCTATACCTCTTCCTTTATGAGACAGGAAAAAAGTTTAGGTGGATTTGGCTGTTTTGGATATGTATTCCTGCTGCCGTTTTCGGCGTCTTTACTGCAATATATGCCAACGTGTACTTTGATGATGTCGTTTCTAAAAGGTTCTTTTATCGAAATAGTAATGTTGAGGTTTTTGCAGTAAAATGGAAATACACTTTCAATAGGTTTTATGCCGGCTTTGTAACATTGTTCACAATAGGGCTAGAGATTATGCTCTTCATCCTATGTCAGCCATAAAGAATGCCTTGGTATTTTCTCAGCATTTATAATTTGTCCACGTCATTGAATAAGTCGTGGACTATTTTTTTTGTGAGTAATATTACAATAGTTCGTTAATTTTATAAAAGTTACACCGCGGCGCGAACGCCGTAGAA
>OBKS01001081.1_pt1 | contig 21161 bp, 17 predicted proteins | sample 1517381 | NCBI WGS metagenome assembly OBKS01 (sample SAMN04571686, study PRJEB22368) | human gut metagenome | biome: human gut; material: stool | host: Homo sapiens | place: Luxembourg | collected 2012-08-03 | reverse complement strand
CGCAGGCAATCTGGAATGAATTTTGGCTACGTTACTGTGAACGGAGTGAACAGTAACGATCTCATGTATATTTTCTCTCAAACTGCACATCCTATCTCCGAAACTTATTCAATGTAACTGTTCAGTACTCTTGCACTACAGCAGTATTGAATAGTTATCTCAGATTTTTTCAGGAGGGTAACTCTATGACAATTCTTAAATGTTCAGCAATGACCTGTGTTTACAACAAAGAACAGCTCTGTTCAAAGGGTGATATTGACGTGACAGGCGAAAATGCTACTTCTGCAAATGAGACAAGCTGCGGCAGTTTCCGAGAGAGAACCGGCAGTTCCATGAAAGACAGCTATACAGATGACTGTGGCTGCGACAAAATCCAGATCGACTGCAAAGCCCATAACTGTACCTATAATGATAACTGCAAATGTACAGCATCCTCCATTCAGGTAGACGGCTCTAATGCACATGCATCTTCCGATACAAGATGTGACACCTTCCAGTGCCATTGTGGCGCATAATATCAACACCATGGCAACAGGATTTTCACCCGTATATCAGGGATAATGAACTTCCCTGATCTGGTCAAAAAAAGAGACATGTCCATCTATATGGAATATGTCTCTTTTGTCTGTCTGTAAATTATTTCACTGCAAAACAGATAATCCTATCTGTTTCTTAAGAAATCCGGAATCTGGATATCCTTCTTCTGAACAGTGCTTGACGGAGTCTTAGATGCTCCAAATGGTGTGGCATTCATAGTTGGAAGGCTGAAGCTAGGCATGTTCATACCGCTTCCTGCTGCAGTTCCGGCTGTTGCTGTACCTGTCGTTGCTGTGGAAGAAGGTCTTCTTGCACCAAAGGAAGAAGCTGTGCTTCTTTTTCCGAAAGGGGTCTGCTGAAGGTTATCATCATTCAGACCTGTTGCAATCACTGTGATTCTGCAGTAGTCTGCAACTGTATCATCATACATGGCACCAAAGATGATGTTTGCTTCCTCACCTGTAAGCTCCTGTACATAGCTTGCGGCATCATTGGCATCCATAAGAGAAATATCTCCGGAAATATTAATGATAACATGTGTAGCACCTTTGATGGTTGTCTCAAGAAGTGGAGAAGATACGGCCTGCTGTACAGCTTCCATAGCTTTGTCGTCTCCTCTTGCTTCACCGATACCGATATGGGCAATTCCCTTGTCTGTCATTACAGTCTGAACGTCTGCAAAGTCAAGGTTAATCAGAGCCGGCAGATTGATCAGGTCTGTAATGCCCTGTACTGCCTGCTGCAGAACTTCATCAGCCTTCTTCAGAGCTTCCGGCATGGTTGTTCTGCGATCTACAACTTCCAGTAATTTATCATTCGGGATAACGATTAATGTATCCACTGCTTTCTTCAGATTCTCAATGCCTGCAAGTGCATTATTCATACGAGTTCTTGCTTCAAAACGGAAAGGTTTTGTAACAACGCCAACTGTAAGGATACCCATTTCTTTCGCTGCTGCTGCGATAACAGGTGCAGCTCCGGTTCCGGTTCCGCCTCCCATACCACAGGTAACGAATACCATATCCGCACCTTCCATTAACTGTTTTACTTCTTCAATGCTCTCCTCTGCTGCTTTCTGTCCAACCTCAGGCTGGGCTCCTGCACCAAGACCTTTGGTAATCTTCTCGCCAATCTGAAGTACAGTTGGAGCTTTGCACAGAGTTAAAGCCTGCTTATCAGTATTAACACCTACAAACTCTACTCCGCCGATGGCCTCTTCCACCATTCTGTTTACTGCATTATTTCCGGCTCCACCTACACCGATCACTATGATCTTGGCAGATGATTCAGCCTCGTTTGACATAATCTCTAACAACGTACTTCCTCCTTTATTTATACCTGATATCCTTTTCAGTGATTTATATCAAAGTTACATATAGATATATCATATATTTTTTTTGGGAATTAATCAACCATTAATTTTGTTTTTTTATACTTTTTTCACTCTTTTTCGGCAATTCCGGTAAATATGTTGTATCAGTGTACGGAGCCTTCTCTGATCTCAAAGTTTCCATATACTATCAATATCCCTCAGAATCATCCCCCTGATAATCACTGTTATCTTCTGTATAATCACCATATCCATCTGAATCATCTGAGTTTCCGTCGTCATATGATGAATCACTTTCTCCATCTTCTGAAGTTTCAGAACTCTGGTCATCTGCGGAACTTTCATCTCCTGAACCGTCTCCCGACTCATCAGATGCCGCATCCAGAGATTCCTGTGTAGGCTTCGGTCCCACATAATTACCGGATTCGTCATACTCACCTGCTCCGGTATAATCCCCTTCCTCATCATAACCGCCATTCCAGTTCTCAATTGCTTCCTCAAGAGCAGTCTTCGGTTTTGCACCTACATAATTACCATCCTCGTCATACTCGCCGTCTCCGGTATAATTGCCATCTTCATCATAACCGCCATTCCAGTTCTCAGCAGTAACTTCTTCCTGTTCCAGTTCTTCTTCAAAGGTATTGGACTCCGTAGCCACACTCTCCATATGAAGAATACCTTTTTTTCCCTGAATTTTGGGCAGAATCGCTATCACTCGGTTCATCTTCTCTTCCAAATCAGCATCTTTTCCAAGCTGAACAGTTATATCCCCATAGATGAGGCTGATAGAATAGCTGCTGTCAAACTGGATATGATCGGGGATCATATCATTTTTCTGAAAGATTGTAGACAATGCTACAGCTGTATTCAGTACAGTATCTCCTTTAATATCCAGTTTCTCATCCATCACGATGCTGTTCACCTGAATTCCGTCAAAATACGGAACCGTCTCATCTCTGTTCTGAGAACCCTCCACAAAAATGCCATTTCTGTCAAAATAAATGTAACTGTCAAGATATCGGATGCATCCGACTGTTTTTTTCTCTTTTACGCTGATACAGATGGTATTTCGGTTCAGCTGGGTAACTTTAAATGCATCTACATATGCAATGTCCTCTGTATTTGTAGTGCTGTAGAGCAGTGGTGCAAGGACCGAATTGGAAGCCATCGGTCCCCGAAGCACCATATTCTTTACTTCTTCGTCTGTATAATGGGAAGTTCCCCTCACCTCAACAGTATCTACTTTATAATAGGAAAAAAATACTATCACAGCGACCATAACTCCGGCGCCTATCATACCTGCCAGCATCTTCTTCGTCCTTTTGCTCATAGGAGGTCTTTTCCCATAATTACTTTCTCTCATAAATCCTCAAATCCTCTGTCCCCGGCTGCCATATTCTGCAGCCCAAAGTCCGTAAATCTTCACAGATATGCTCATAGCCCCTGCTGATAAACCCGGCTCCTGTAACACAGGTTTCTCCCTCTGCCATAAGTGCGGCAATGAGCAGGGCTGCACCACCTCTGAGATCTCCTGCCTGTACCTGTGTTCCCTTAAGAGTTTTTCCCCCTCTTATGATTGCCTGGTTTCCGCTTACGGAAATATCTGCGCCCATTTTTTTCATCTGAAAAGCACTGCCAAATCTCCGGTCAAAAATATTTTCCCGTATGGTACTCTGTCCCTGCGCACCTGTCAGCACCGCCATCAACGGAGCCTGCAGATCTGTGGGAAAACCCGGATAAATTTCTGTTTCTACTAAAACAGCCGGTCTGACAGCATTCTTTCCATTGACCTCTAGTGTACCACCATTTACTTGATATTGTCCACCTATTTTCCGATATACTTCCATAAACGACTGCAGCTCCTCCACAGGTACATCATGAAGAATAATCTTACTTCTTGCTGCCGCAGCCGCACACAGATAGGTACCTGCAACAATACGATCCGGAGGAATACGGTAGTCTCCGCCTTTCAGTTCATCCACTCCTCTGATCGTAATTTCACCGGTTTCTTCTCCTTCTATCAGTGCTCCCATTGTTTTCAGATATCTGCAGAGCCAGAAAACCTCCGGTTCTTTCGCACAATTATAAAGATGTGTTACACCTTTTGCAAGAACTGCTGCCAGTATTGCCTGTTGAGCAGCTCCCACACTCGATTTCGGAAACACAATATCCTGCCCTTCAAATCTGACACATTCTCCATCCAGGCCTGATGCATTTTCCCGGACATCCGCGCCAAGTGCTCTCAGTGCCATAAGATGGAAATCTATTGGTCTTTTCCCGATCGTACATCCGCCCGGATACCCTATCCTGCATTTTCTGTTTCTTGCAAGCACCGCACCTGCCAGAATGATCGAAGAACGCATTCTGCCTGTATAGACTGCAGGAATTTCTGTTCCGTCTGCGCTGGAACAATCCAGATAAAGATCATGATCGTCCCACCAGGTCACTGCACCAAGACTTTTCAAAATCTCTTCCATACAGAAAACATCTGAAATTCTGGGGCATCCCCTCAGAATGCTTAGTCCTCTGTGCATCAGAGATGCGGCTATCATTGGAAGTGCTGCATTTTTAGATCCCTGTATAAAAATCTCTCCGCTGAGAGATGCTTTACCTGTCACATGGATTTCATCCAACCTTTTGCTCCCAAAGAGTCTCTTACTTTACAGTTTATGGCTTTTTCTATTATATGTTACGCCATTCTGAAACCTGTAATTCAATTTATCCTGTCACATTTCCCAACATTCATCGCAAGTCCCATTTCCCCAAGAAGAAACACTGCCGAAGTTCCTCCATAGCTGATAAAAGGCAGCGTAATGCCTGTATTGGGGATTGTATTGGTCACCACTGCAATATTCAAAATAACCTGAAGAGCCAGATGCCCCATAATCCCGCAACAGATAAGAGCTCCGGCCAGATCTTTTGCATGCATGGCAGCCACACCCAGCCGCCACAGAAGCATTGCAAACAGAAAAATCAGAAAGATAGCTCCGGCTGCTCCCATTTCCTCACATATAATCGAAAAAATCATATCATTCTGCGCTTCCGGAACAAATCCAAGTTTCTGCAGACTGTTTCCAAATCCTCTGCCGAATATTCCGCCGCTGCCGATGGCATACAGTCCCTGGATCGTCTGAAATCCTTTTTCATATTTCTCCGGATTTCTCCAGATTGCAAGACGTTCCAGACGATAACTCTCTGCAGCAAGAAAAACAGCTATGAAACCTGCACCTGCGCTACCAAGCCCGATAAATTCCAGATATCCCGGATTGGATACAAAAATCAGAATTCCACCGATACCCAGAATAATGATCGCTGTACTCAGATTATTTGAACCTACAAGACCAATGATCGGCAGCAGGGTCAGTATTGTCCTGCACATAAATCCAAAGCCCCTGGTTGCTTTTTTTGTACGCTCGATCTGCCATGCAAGAAAAAGGATCACAGCAACTTTCGCAAACTCTGAAGGCTGAAAAGATAAAGGTCCAAGATTCAGCCATCTTTTTGAGCCGTTGATCTCCTGACCTACAAAAAGTACTGCGCCGGACAAAAACATTGAAATCAGATATGCCACTGGTCCCAGCCTCAGAAAAAAATGATAATCAATGGAAGAAACCATATACATTACTCCCATACCCAATGCTGTGGCAAATAACTGTTTCTTAAAATAACAGGCAGAGTCGCCGAAACGTACTCTGCCATTATATTCACTGGAGCTGAATAATACTGCCAGGCCAAAAATCACAAGCAGTACTATCAGTACCAGCATCGTCATATCTGTTTTTGATAAATCTGTCGCTCTTTTTCGCGCCATCTGTTTCTCCGCAAAATTATCTATAGCCGGTCACTGCAGCTTCGTCTTTCTCTGCCGGACAGCTATAATTCTTACTTATAGATATTCTACAGATTTCTTACATATTCCTTGAACATATCTCCACGCTGTTCATAGTTATCAAACTGTCCCCAGCTTGCACATGCGGGAGAAAGCAAAACAGCATCTCCAGGCTGTGCTTTCTCCTCACATACCTTTACTGCCTCTTTCAGATCTTCGCAGAGGATGATGTCATGGAAACCATGTTTCTCAGCAGCTTCTTTGATTTTCTCCTTTGTCTGACCGATCAGCACCAGATAACGTACCTTTCCGTCAAATGCCTCAATCCATTCATCATAACCGGACTGTTTATCATAACCGCCGCCGATCAGAAGTGTCGGACGGTTCATTGCCTGGATTCCTTTAATTGCCGCATCCGGGTTAGTTCCTTTGGAATCATTATAATATACAACGCCTTTTTTCTCTGTCACATATTCGATTCTGTGTGCAACAGCTGTAAATTCACAGATGCTCTTACGGATGCTGTCCAAGGATACTCCATCGTAGTAAGCCATTGCAACTGCGGCCATAACATTCTCAAAATTGTGTTTTCCAAGAAGCTTCAGATCTTCTGTCTTAACTACTTCGATTTCTTTTTCTCCGTCCTTCAGGATGATTTTATTTCCATCCAGATAAATTCCCTCATCCAGTTTACGTCCGCTGGAGAAATATACCACTCGTGGAGTCAGATGTTTTCCAAACTCACGCAGAACCTCATCTTCATAATTCAGCACGCATACATCTTCTGTACCCTGATTCTCAGTGATCAGTTCTTTCACACGTATATACTCTTCCATTGTATGATGACGGTTCAGATGGTCCTCTGTAATATTCAGGATTGCAGATACCTTTGGTGCAAACTCATCAATCGTTTCCAGCTGAAAACTGCTGATTTCTGCAACAGTTACAGAGTTTTGCTTCATCTCCAGTGCTTTGGAAGTATATGGGGTTCCGATATTGCCGACTACAAAAACAGACTCACGTGCATCCTGCATAATTTTTCCAAGAAGTGCTGTTGTAGTAGTTTTTCCGTTTGTTCCTGTGATGGCAAGCACTTCACCGTCACCTACTCTGTATGCCAGTTCCACCTCTCCCCATACCGGAAGCCCCTGCTCATAAAAACTCTTTACAAGTGGAAGATCTGTCGGCACTCCGGGGCTTAAAACTACCAGATCAAGACTGTCCTGTACTTCTTTCGGAAGTTCTCCTGCATATACAGTGACCGGATATGTCCCATCTGTTTTATGTACAACTGCGTCTTTATCTGTTTCGGCATTTCCGTCATAGATAACCGGAAATGCTCCTACCTTTGCCAGAAGGTCAGATGCTCCGATTCCGCTTTTTCCGGAACCGAATACAAGTACCTTTTTTCCCTGTAATTCCATAATAATTTTCCTCCCTTTTATCAGCATAACGCTGAAATCTGCTTAGCCAAAATCTTACAGTGCCAGCAGTGCGACCATACACATAACCGCTGTAATAACTGAGAATACCGCAACTACACGTGTTTCAGACCATCCGCATAACTCAAAATGATGATGGATCGGTGCCATCTTAAAAATACGCTTTCCATGTGTTGCCTTGAAATAAGTTACCTGAATGATAACGGAAAGTACTTCGATCAGATAGATCAGACCCACGATCAGGATAAATAACGGCATCTGCATCACATAAGCCGTACCTGCAACAAAACCGCCCAGTGCCAGAGAACCTGTGTCTCCCATAAACACTTTTGCCGGATATACATTAAACAACAGAAATCCCATCAGACCTCCCACAACTGCACCTGTGATCGGCTCGATCCCCGATTTCATTCCAATAGAAACTACTGTAAAAAATACTGCAACGATCAGAGTCACACTGGAAGCAAGACCATCCAGACCATCCGTAAAATTAACTCCATTCACAGTACCGATCACAGCAAAGAAAAGGACCGGAACTGCCAGCCATCCAATATTCAGGAAATGTCCGCTCCAGAATGGGATTCTCATAGTCAGTGAGATATCTGTATACTTAACAATATAAAATACAAAAATCGCAGTCAGAACTACCTGAAGTAAAAATTTCTGCCATGGCAGCAGTCCGTCTGAGCGTTTCAGCACAACCTTCAGATAATCATCCAGAAATCCGATAATTCCAAATCCAAGAGTCAGGAACAGTACCGGAATGATTTTCGGATAATCCCCTACATAAAATAATGCAGTTATCGCTGTGGCGATCAGAAAGATCACTCCACCCATTGTAGGTGTTCCTGCTTTCTTTAAATGGGACTGTACGCCCTCTGTTCTTTCTGTCTGGCCCATCTTCAGTCTCCGAAGAAAAGGAATGATGACCGGTCCTAATACAACGCTGATTGCAAAAGAAATCAGCACAGGGATTACAACTTGAAATTCCATCTTACACCTCGTTCATTCTTTCGTTTTTTCCTGAAAGTTTTTTACTTTCAGATTTCTTTTAGTATAAGGCTTTTTTGCTTATTTATCAACCCTGCCTGCGGAATTTCCCTAATTGCCTTCTGCAGAAAAATCAGAAACATCACTTTTTTCAATTCCAAGATATGGCAGGATATTCTCAAAAATACCACGTATCACAGGTGCAGCTACTGTCCCTCCATAATAGATTCCTTTCGGATCATGAATAATACACAGTCCCAGTATCTGCGGATCTTCTGCAGGTGCAAATCCCAAAAAAGAGGAAATATAACGATTTGCACTTCTTGGCAGTGTCTGAGAAGTGGCAGTTTTCCCACCGATGGCATATCCTTCAATTTTTGCATTTTTTCCGGAGCCCTGAGATACTACTGTTTCCAGGATTTCTCTTATTTCCTTCGAAGTCTCTTCAGAGACAATTCCTTCCTTTACCGGAAAAATCAGTTTCTCACCCTCTGTTCTGTCAGGATTTAACACTGCGACTCCAAAATGCGGTGTCACCCGTCTGCCTCCGTTTATAAGTGAACTTACTGTTGCAGCCAGCTGAACAGGCGTAATCTGAAAAGACTGTCCAAAAGAAACCGTTGCCAGTTCCACTTCTCCCATATTTTTCTTCTGATGCATAATAGTTCCTGCCTCTCCCGGAAGATCTGTCCCGGTTTTATCCAGAAGTCCAAACTGTCTGAAATACTTATAATAACGTTCTACCCCAAGGCGAAGCCCCACCTCTATAAACACAGGGTTACAGGAATTCTGTGCACCTTCCACAAAATTCTGGGATCCATGTCCTGTTCTTTTTGCACAGTGGATTCTGCGATCCTCCACCACTTTATATCCGGGACAATAAAAACGGTCCCCAGGTGAAACAACACCAGCCTCCAGTCCGGCTGCCATGGTGATGATTTTAAATGTGGAGCCCGGTTCATAAGTATCATTCAGGCAGGGATTTCTCCACATCTGATTCAGTAATTCCTGCTTTCTTTCTATATTTGTTTTTCCTGATGCTGTCTGCACTGCCAGTTCACTTTGTTCATTGTGATCTTCCGACGGTATTGTTATCCCGGATTCATTTAACTGCATATTCAGATCATCTGTCAGGGTAAAAGGATCATTCAGGTCAAATTCCGGCACATTGACACATGCATATATTTCGCCGTTCTGTGGATTCATCAGCAGGATAGATACACGTTCTGCCTGCTTTTCCTCCATTACTTTCAAAGCTGACTGCTGCGCAAATTCCTGAATATTTACATCAAGGCTGATCATCAGGCTTTTCCCCTCTATCGGTTTTTCCCTTGTCTCACCCAATTTATCAATTTCCACACCCCTGGCATCTGTTGTTGTCAGGATTTTACCCGGCTGTCCCCTCAGGATTTCTTCATATTTCACTTCCAGACCGATAATTCCCTGATTATCACCTCCCGTAAAGCCAATGACTTTTGAAGCCAGACTTCCACATGGATAGTAACGCTTATAATCCTCATCAACTTTCACCCCTGCCAGACTGCACTCTCTTATCTCATCACCTGTACTTTTTTCCACATTTGTCTTTACTATTTCTATGGAAGAGATTTTCTCCACTCTTTTTCTCACTTCTGCCTCATCTATTTTCAGTTTTTCAGACAGCAGGGCGATTACTTTTTCAGGTTCTTTAATCTGACTGTGGATCACAGAGATTGTACATACCGTCCTGTTTGATGCCAGAACTTTTCCCCTTGCATCCAGAATCTCCCCTCTGGCCGCTTTGATCTCTCTCTCTCTTTCGTGAAGTTCTTTTGCTTTCTTATAATAATAGTCTGATCTGAAACACATAAGATATACCAGTCTTCCGATAAGGCCTGTCATCATTAAAATACAGCAGAGTAATACCACCCATATTTTTCTCTTGTGAAACGTCATATTTTTTTTCATAAAAAAACTCCGCAGAGATTGTCATAACAATATATGACCATTCTCTGCGGAGCTATAACTATACGTTTTTATTCCAGACCTGCTTCTTCATTGGTAATACCGTCTGTCTCTTCGTCATTATCCTCAGTCGTCTCAGCTTCATCATCCTCCAGAGGTGCAGGTGCATCAGGATTGGATACTGCATCTCCTGAAGAATCTGCATCCGTACTTCCCGAAGCACTGACAAGATTTGTAGACATCTTATAATTGCCTTCCTCATCCAATATGTGATCTCCATTGGCATCCAGCAGATATCCGTTTTCATCAATCCGGTTTCCATCCCAGTCTATCAGATTGCCATCTGCATCCACCAGATTACCGTCACTGTCAAGTTCGCTGTCCGATATGGAAGTACTCTTTAAATGTCCCTTAAACCCTTCCCACAATTCTGTCTCCGGCACTGTTCCATCTTCAGATTCATCCGGCACTACATTCAGATACGGAAGAAGCTCCGAAAGGATTCCCTGTGCAATATACTGCGGATAAGTACTGTTTGCCTGATCCTCTACATTCGGTTCATCTACAACTACATAAATTACCACAGCCGGGTCATCTACAGGAGCAAATCCAATAAAAGAAACCAGATATTTTCCGTTTCCTCGCGGGTATTTCTCCGCTGTACCTGTTTTACCGCCTGAACTGTAACCCTGCACTTTGGAATGACGGCTGGTACCCTGCTGTACACTCAATGCCATATAGCTTCTGATATCACTGGAAATCCTGGAGGAAATCGTCTGCTTCAGAAGTATCGGCGAGATTGTTTTTACAGTTCCGCCATTACTGTCAAGAACCTTTGTCACAAGATGCGGCTGATAATAATATCCGCCATTGATAACGGAACTCATCGCATTGATTTCCTGGATCATGGTACAAGTAAAACCCTGTCCAAAAGCAGAACATGCAAGTTCTGTTTCCCCCATACTGTCCTTAGTATGGATAATACCTGCGCCTTCATTCGGCAGGTCAATCCCTGTCCTTGTTCCGAAATTAAACAGACTCTGTGCTTTGATAAACTGAATAGCTCCCATCTTGGCACCAATCTGCATCATTGCATCATTACAGGAGTTTGCAATTACCTCTCCCAGTGTCTCTGTGCCATGTGCGCTCGGATAAACCGCACACTTGATCATAGTATCTCCAAAAGTCTGCGATCCATCGCATACAAATGTATCTGTTTCCTGTATCGCACCCTTTTCCAATGCAGAAGCCATGACGATCGGCTTTACAACAGATCCCGGCTCATAGGCATCTGTGACGCAGAAATTACTCCACATACTATTCAGAGCCTCCACTGTTTCCACATCATTCATCGCTTTGATTTCATCTTCTGTATATACAGCGGAAAGATCTCTCGGATTATTCAGATCATAACGGTCACCACCATCCATGGCAATAATCTCACCGGTGGACGGATTTTCAACAATGACACCTATATTCTTGGCCCCCATTGCCTCTTTAAATCCATTAACATATTTCTCAACAATCTGCTGTGCACCGATGTCAATGCTGGTCTGAATGCTTTTTCCATTCACCGCAGCAATAATGGTCTGCTCCACATCTGAATCATCATTGATATACCCATACTGTCTTCCGTCTACGCCTGTCAGTGTGCTGTTATAGTACCCTTCCAGTCCGATATCTGCCACATCTCTGTCCAGTGCAAAACCAATTGTATCGCATGCTGTTTCATTAAACGGGTAACTTCTCAGATAATCCTCTTCAAACCAGACGCCTTTGATATTTGCCCGTTCCTTTGCCTGCGCTTTAGTAAGACCGGAATCTTCATCCTCTGCCTTATATTTTTCAAATTCTTTCTTTTTGTCCATAGACAGCTGTTTTGTCAGTACCTGATACTGACTCTGGCTGGTTCTTGAATCGGCCAAAAGAGAACGCACTGTTTCTTCATCAATCCCCAGCACCTCATTTAAGGCACGTATTGTTGGCTCTACATAGTCCTCATCTGAATTTACAGTTTTACAGTCCAGGATCACATTATAAACTTTATTGCTGGTAGCCAGTATATTTCCGTTCTTGTCATAAATATCGCCTCTCTTTGCCGGCAGTACCTGGCTCTGATATTTCTGCTGTGCCTGACTTAACACCTGTTTTTTGTATTTGCTTCCACTAGTAGCATTAATATAAGTAATTCTCAGCACTAATATTACCAGAAGCAGTAACACAATTCCAAACAATATCAGCAGCTTTTCTTTCATGTTTTGATTTATTTTTCTCTGTGGTCTTCTTCGACTCTTTCTTCCCGTATTGCTCAATTAATCACCTACTTTGAATCTGGTATATCCTGATACTGTCTTACATAGCTGTTACCCGATGTAGAATAGGTTACTGTCTGATCATCTGACGGATATTTCATCCCCAGTCTTCCCAATGCAGTCTGCTTAATCTTATTCAGATCCACATTTGATGTCACCTGGCTGTAATATGCATCATTGTCTTCTTTTAAATCTGCCAGTTCCTCCTCAAGAGATGCAACTGTACTCATCTTTGCGGTAATCTCTGATTTGTAACGAAGATATTTCACAGAGCAGAATAATATCGCCACACATACAACTGCCAGAAACGCTACAAATCCCCAGTTCATTGCAGTCGCCTTCTGCCTGTTCTTCTGTGCTTCTTTACTCAACTGATGTTTCTGCCTTGATACCTGCGCAGGACTCGCCTGCACTCTTCGGTTTCGATTGGTCTGCTGCCTTCCCGGATTCTGTCTTCCCGGCTGCCTCTTTCTCTCCGGAACTTCTGCAAGACGTCTGACCGTATTTCCGTCAACATACATTCCTCTGTTTGTTCTGGCACTGGTTCTGCTTCTTCTTGCTGTTTCACTCCTGGTCGTTCTCGCCATTTCATGCCTCTCTAATTATAATACTCTCTCAAAAATCCGAAGCTTTGCACTTTTGGAACGCGGATTCTCTTCCATCTCTGTCTCCCCCGGAAGAATCGGCTTTCTTGTGATCACTTTTCCTTTGGATTTCTTCCCGCATACGCATACAGGAAAATCTGAAGGGCAGGTACACGGATTCTCATTTTTTCTGAAAATCGTCTTTACAATTCTGTCCTCCAGAGAATGAAAAGTGATAATGCAAAGTCTTCCGCCATCATCAAGGATATCGATCATTCCATCCAGAGAATCCCGCAGCACATCGAGCTCTCTGTTAAGCTCAATACGGATTGCCTGAAAAGTTCTCTTGGCCGGATGTCCTGACTTCACCTGCATCTTCATGGGAATGGATTCTCTGATGATCTCTGTCAGTTCTCCGGTGGTTGTGATCGGTTTCACCTGTCTGGCGGCAACAATATGTTTTGCAATATTTTTTGCAAATTTATCTTCACCGTAATCACGAATAATACGGTATAATTCTTTTTCTTCATAGCCATTGACAATATCGCCGGCTGTCTGCGTCTGGCGCTGGTCCATGCGCATATCGAGCGGTGCATCTACCCTGTAGGTAAAACCGCGTTCTTCATTGTCAAGCTGATAGGAAGATACTCCAAGATCAAGGAGAATCCCGTCGACTTTATAGATGCCTCTTGCTGCCAGTTCCTGTACCATGTAACAATAATTGCTGCGAATGATCGTCGCCTGTTTATAGGGGGCTAACCTCTCACTCGCAGCAATTATCGCATCCTGGTCTTGATCTATGCCAATAAATCTCCCCTTGGCAGAAAGTTTCCTGCATACCTCACCGGCATGCCCTGCACCTCCTAAAGTACCATCCACGTAGATTCCGTCCGGTTTGATATCCAAACCTTCAATGGTCTCTTCCAGTAATACAGATTTGTGTTTAAATTCCATCTCCGTCTCCTGTCTGGATTTACTTTGCAAGATACTTCAAACGAGACCTGTCAGATTGTGATTCCCATGTCCTGCATGCTCTCTGCAATGCTGTCCATGTCATCATAATCACAGATCTCATTCCATTTTTCTTTGCTCCAAACTTCAATTCTGTTCAGATTACCTGTCAGAACCACATCTTTCTCCAGACCGGCAAATTCGCGCAGTGTCTGCGGTACAAGGATTCGTCCCTGCCTGTCCAGTTCACATGTAGTTGCTCCAGCTACAAAGAATCGTGAAAAAGTTCTGGCATTTTTATTTGTAAGTGGTAAAGATCTGAGCTTCATTTCAAAGGATTCCCATTCATCCATCGGATAAATGTAAAGACAGCCATCAAGCCCTCTTGTCAGAACAAACTCTTCCCCTAAGAGCTCCCTGAATTTAGAAGGAATGATCAGACGCCCCTTCGCGTCGATCGTGTGGTTATACTCTCCCATGAACATGTTACTCACCTACTCTCGCAAAATCTGAATCTCCCCTTCAGATTTCTCAGGTGGTAATGGACTCTGCCGTTATTCCCCACTCACCACCACTATTCACCACTTTCTACCACTTATGTGCTTATTCTAAACTATTTAGGCTGAAAAAACAAGGGGGAGAAAAAGATTTTTAAAATTTAGAACTCTGTTAACATTTATGAAACAACCTTATTTTTACGAGAAAAATGGGCTTTTATACACAAAAAGTGGGTTGAATTTCCACTTTCAACCCACTTATCTTTCAGATATATGTTTTTTTACTGTTCTTCTTTTGAATTTGTGGGAGAAGTTCCCACATCTGGCTTTACCTGTTCATCCATCTCCGGCCGGATTTCCGGTTCCGGTTTCATTTCAGAAGTCTCAGGAAACATCTGTTTTTCTTTCACTGACTCATCCAGAAATCTGTTTTTCCTCTGCCGGCGTATAGTATCTCTTTTCTGTGCCATCACTCTGCGTATGATCACTACAGGCATAAAAACAGCAAATAATATAGCGGAAATTACCAGCGAAATCCCCACTTTTGTCCCCGGAATATAAAGCTTATCTGTTCTGAACCATTCAAAGAAAAACCTTCCCAGACCATAACCTGCCAGATAGATCATAAACAATTCGCCTTCATATTTCTTTTTTCGGCGCATGGCCATCAACAGCAGAAATAACAGCAGACACCACAGACTTTCATAAAGAAAAATCGGCTGAACCTGAATATATGAAATCCCATTTATGGTCAGCAGATTATCTCTCATTGCTCCCGAAACTTCTCCTGACCGCACAGCTGAAACCGGTATCTGCATTGCCCATGGCAGATCTGTATATTCTCCGAAAGACTCTCTGTTAAAAAAGTTACCCCAGCGCCCTATAGCCTGTCCCAGAAGTATTCCGGGACACGCAATATCGGCACTCTGCCAGAATGACGTTTTGGTAATCCTGCAAAATACCGCTGCCGCAAGAAATCCAAAGAGCAGACCACCATATAAAGCGTAACCACCATTTCGAAAGTCCAGTATGGCATTCAGATTTTCTTTATAAAATCCCCATGAAAAAGCCACATAAAATAATCTGGAACCTGCCACTGAAACCAGCAGGGAGATAAGCATCATATCGAGATACCTGTTCTGATCTTCCCCATTTCGTTTCGCTTCAAGTGTCACAAGTCCCATTCCAAGAAGAGCACCCACAGCAATCAGTACTCCATATATGGTAAATTCCATTCCAAATATCTGAAATGAGCGCGGCACATAATCAAAGACCAGGCCAGGTCCCGGAAAACGTATCGACATTTCCATAAATCACCTGTTCATCATACATTGAATCGGAATAAGATCACATCTCCATCCTGTACAACGTATTCTTTACCTTCCATTCTTACAAGACCTTTCTCTCTGGCACCTGCATAGGAACCACAGTCCAGAAGATCCTGATAATTTACAACCTCAGCTTTAATAAATCCTCGCTCAAAATCTGTATGGATCTTACCTGCTGCCTGCGGAGCCTTTGTTCCGATTTTAATCGTCCATGCTCTTGTCTCATCCTCACCTGAAGTAAGGAAACTCATCAGTCCAAGGAGATGATAGCTTGCTTTTACAAGTTTCTCAAGTCCTGATTCTGTCAGTCCCAGATCCTCCAGGAACATTTTCTTCTCATCATCATCCAGTTCAGAGATCTCTTCTTCGATTTCTGCACAGATAACGAAAATCTCACTGTTCTGCTCTGCCGCATATTTGCGCACTGCCTGTACATGGCTGTTGCTTTCACCGTCATCAGCCAGATCTCCTTCTGCTACGTTTGCTGCATAGATCACAGGCTTCCAGGTAAGCAGATTATAAGTAGACATCCAGGCTTCTTCATCTTCATTTTCCATTTCCATAGTGATTGCCATCTTGCCATCTTCCAGATGTGTTTTTACCTTCTGAAGGAAATCAAGCTCCTTGGCAGCCTCTTTGTCCATGCGTGCTGTTTTTGTAACTTTTGCAATTCTTCTCTCAAGGATCTCAAGGTCTGAGAAGATCAGCTCCAGATTAATAGTTTCAATATCACGGATAGGATCAATACTTCCATCTACATGGATAACATTGGAATCTTCAAAGCAGCGGACTACATGAACGATTGCATCTACCTCACGGATATTTGCAAGGAACTGGTTTCCAAGGCCTTCTCCTTTGGATGCTCCCTTTACAAGTCCTGCAATATCTACGAATTCAATTACAGCAGGTGTCACTTTCTTAGAATGATAAAAGTCTCCGAGAAGCTTCAGTCTCTCATCCGGCACTGTAACAACACCTACATTAGGGTCAATGGTACAGAACGGATAATTTGCAGATTCTGCGCCTGCCTTTGTCAATGAATTAAATAATGTACTTTTTCCAACATTGGGTAATCCGACGATTCCTAATTTCATTTTTTATATTTCCTCCTATAAATCCTTTGATTTTATCCCAGTCCAACAGCTAAATCTTTGATTGACCAACATATCAAATGACAATCAAGTGGATATTCACAATCCAAGCTCTTTGCCTTTTAAATCTTTTCCCATATTTCAGCTTCTCTCATCAGAAGTCCTAATACAGTACTTTGTATTATACCATAGCATCTTATCTTTGTGAATATTCATTTTCATCTCATCTCCTGCTAATATTTCCACACTTTTCGAAATGAATTTTTCAAATTCTTCTCTCGCCTCATTTCTATTTCTAATTATTGTAAAAATCATTTTTATGCCGGCTCAAAAAATGTCCTTACACATATTCAAAAGATGAAGGGCATAAATACAGCCTCTTATAGAATACTTGAAAACAAAAAAGCACTCACCTATTTCAGGTAAATGCCTTAGTCAAGCGGATATTCACAATCCGCTTTGCTACTTGCTCATAACCGAATAACTGCTCCGCAGTTTATCAGAAAGATTCAGCCTTCCCCTCCGGGAAAATAATTTTAAACACAAAGAAAAAAATCACCATGGAAACTCCACCTGTAATAATTGTCACAAGCATGTTATAGACTGCCGGTGCCACATATGCAGATGCAACTGGCATCCACAGATTATTAAATCCATTACAGATCAGTGAAATTACCACCCATGCAACAAAATACCAGATTGCCTGATATACAGGATTTCCATGGCTTTTAAAAGTAATATTTCTCTGAAGTGGAAAATTGATACACTGTGCAAGAAATGACCCCAATTCATAACTGATAAAATAGCCAAGTCCACCACCGATCAGTATATTCCCCGTTGCATCACGCAATACATTATACCCCAGCAAACTCCATGTAAATTTTACTCCAAACAGATTCATGGAAACCTTTGGCCACATAAATTCTGTACCAGCCAGACCAATTCCCAAAATCCCTGGTAAAAATGTAAATACAAGATACTGGAATACTGTCACGCCCATACTGAATATAACAAAATAGAATATCTGATAAAGCCATTTTGCAATAGCAGAATGTTTCTCTTCAAAACATTTCCATATATTTTTTATATGATTCATCTGCACTTCCCTCCGGCTCCTTTTAATAATTTTTCATATTTCTTATTATTTCTTCTGTTTCTGAAATATCCGCCAACTACTTTTTTTACTCCAAGCATAAAGTGGCCATTCACAGCATCGACAATTCCATATACCATTTCCATACTGACTGCCCCACCGGTCATCTTGGCAATCCCCCGAAACGGCATATTGTAAATAAAAAGAATATTCAAATCTGGCTTTCCCTGTGCCTCACTCTTCTTTTTCATTTTTGTGAGATATCTATATATCAGCCTTGCAAGTCGGCTTTTTGCATAATACATCTGACAGATTGCATCATTGATTCCCAGATTTCCACTCCATCTTCCGTTCGGTATCTCATGGCCAAGAAGTTCATGAAATTCCTCATCTGATATTTTCTGCACGATTCCTGTATAATAGTAAGGCATTTTTGCCGGATTATACGGATACCCTTTACTATTTCCTGTTCTCTCAGTCATACCTGTTAAACGAATATCTGCAACACTGGCTCCTACCATAATCTGATAAGTTCCTGTTTCTATTTCCCACTGTCCCGTTTTTATATTCCAATAACGGAATGTCTTATCATCAAAGGGAATCCTGAGCTGTCTGCTTTCTCCTGCCTTTAGATAAACTTTTGCAAAACCTTTCAGTTCTTTTTCCGGTCGGAACACGATTGCATTAGGAAGTCCTACATACATCTGAACAACCTCTGCTCCATCTCTGTCACCTGTATTGGTAACCGAAACTTTGATTCCATCCTCTTCTATGATAAGATCAGAATATGTAAATTCCGTATAGGAAAGCCCAAAGCCAAATGGATATTGCACTCGGACTTTTGAAGTATCATAATAGCGATATCCCACATAAACACTCTCTCGGTATTCCGATGTTTTCTCATTACTTGGATAATATCGGAATGCCGGTGTCTGTTCATAAGATATGGGATATGTTTCTGCCAGTCTTCCTGATGGATTCACTTTTCCGGTCAGAATATCCAATGTTGCAGAAGCGCCTGCCTGTCCATTCAGATAGCCATGCAAAATCGCTTTGCAGCAGGTGTGCCATGGCATTTCTATCGCAGATCCTGCACTCAGTATTCCAATAATATTTTCATTCACTTTACTGATATCCTGCAGAAGATCTATCTGATTCTGCGGAATACGCATATGGGTTCTATCCAGTCCTTCTGATTCACTGATCTCATCAAGACCAAAGCAGAAAATCACAATATCCGCGTTCATAGACAAATTTAATGCAAACTTTCTATCATTCTCATCTACATCTCCATTTCTCTGATAGCCTCTTGTCATCCCCAAAATATTCAGATCATATTGTTGCAAAATCGATGACATATCTTCTACTTTTGTTGGATTGACCATAGAAGATCCTGCCCCCTGATATCTGGGTGAAAAAGCAAAATCTCCAATAATAGCGATGGATTTTTTGGTATCCAGCGGAAGAATCTGTTTTTCATTTTTCAGAAGAATCATGCTTTCTGCTGCTGCTTTCCTTGCCAGTTGATGATGTGCGTTTCTGTCAAAGTTTTTATCTGAAAGCTTCTTCCCTGATGTCAGTTCCATCACTGCATCCACCAGTTCTCCAACTCTTTCATCCAAATCCGCTTCCTTCAGCTTTCCATTTCGGACAGCAGCAATCACTTCTCTTGCAGAATCGTACCCACAGGACGGCATCTCCAGATTTGAGCCGGCAGCAACACCTTTCACATGGTCATTGCTTCCGCCCCAGTCTGTTACTACAATTCCATCAAATCCCCATTCTTTGCGCAGGATATCTGTCAAAAGATGTTTGTCCTCATTAGCATAAATCCCATTAATCTGGTTGTAACTGCTCATGATTGCTTTTGCGTGTCCTTCTTTAACAGCTATCTCAAAACCGGTCAGATAAATTTCTCTTAATGTCCGTTCGTCAACAACTGCGTCCATTGCCATTCTCCGAAGTTCCTGACTGTTAACCGCCAGATGCTTCGGGCAGGCATAAACGCCTTTACTCTGTATTCCACGAATATATGACGCTGCCATCTTCCCGGAAAGATATGGATCTTCTGAAAAATATTCAAAATTTCTTCCACATAATGGGCTTCTTTTAATATTTAATCCCGGACCAAGCAGGATATTTACATCCATACTTGCTGCTTCCTCTCCAAGAGCCTGTCCAATCTCTTCCCCCAGATCCTGATTCCAGCTGTTTGCTATCGTCGCTGCTGTGGGAAAACAAGTTGCATTCAAGGATGCATTCAGTCCCAGATGGTCTCCTGCTCCTGCCTGTTTTCTGATTCCATGCGGTCCATCTGAAAGAAAGATGGACGGGATGGAAAGCCTGTCAATTTCTCTGGTCTGCCAGACAGTTTTTCCACTGAGGATTGCTGCCTTTTCTTCTATTGTCATCTTTTCAACCAATTTTTGCTGTTTCATAACTGTTTTCCATCCCACTTTCATCCTTATTCAACATTCTTTCTTTTTTTATATCCTCTGATTACCAGTACTTCCATTCCTGCCATGAAAAGTGCTATTACAATGTCGATTCCAATTCCTGCTTTTTTCCAGTTTTCCATACCTGTTTCTTCGTGTTCTCCATCATAAGCCCAGCTGCTTACAACTGTATACATGACATTTTTGCAGGCATTCCTCATCTGAAGTACAGATGTCGGATGCTCCGGATTGGCTACATTGTTCTCTTCTCCGTTGAATGTGGACAACATTACATCTACTCCATTTGCCAAAGCTGCATCTGCATTCATAAATCCATGACCATTGTTTCGGAAGAAGTCTGTAAGCGCCATTCCCCTGAATCCCCATTCCTCTCTGAGGACTGTATTCATAAGGTTACTGCATTCTCCAGTCCATTTATCTCCAAGGAAGCTCCAGGAAACCATAACTGCATTTGCGCCACCCTGTTTTACAGAAATTTCAAATGGTTTCAGATAGATTTCCCGGATTGCCTGCTCATTTGACCAGACACTTACCATCTTTGCATTTCCCTCATACAGAGCAAAATGTTTGATATAAGAATAAACTCCATATTTTCTTGCTCCTTCTACTGCTTTTGCTCCCATATTTCCTGCAAGAACTCCATCTTCTGAGAAATATTCATAGTTTCTTGCACCAAATGCGGTTCTATGAGTATTCATACCTGGTGCATACCAGCCCTCTGCACCCATTTCCTGACTGATCTTGCCCATGCATTCACCCCAGGCCTGTGCAAGTTCC
>OBKS01001064.1_pt1 | contig 21577 bp, 20 predicted proteins | sample 1517381 | NCBI WGS metagenome assembly OBKS01 (sample SAMN04571686, study PRJEB22368) | human gut metagenome | biome: human gut; material: stool | host: Homo sapiens | place: Luxembourg | collected 2012-08-03 | reverse complement strand
CCCCGCCACGGCGTGGGCCCCCACGATGTGGCCATCGCCCTGTGCGGCGCGGTGTATAAAAACGGCTTTGTAAAAAACAAGGTGCTGGAGTTCGTGGGTGACGGCATCGGCCGTCTCAGCATGGACTACCGCATCGGCATCGACGTCATGACCACCGAAACAGCCTGCCTGACCTCCATCTGGGAGACGGACGGCGCCGTGCGGGACTATCTGGCGCTGCATGGCCGGGCGGGGGACTATGCCCCCCTGCATCCGGAGGACGGCGCGTACTATGACGGCCTTATCGAGCTGGACCTGTCCGCCATCGAGCCCATGGCCGCCCTGCCCTTCCACCCCTCCGAGGCGGTGACGCTGCGGGAACTGATCGCCGACCCCGGCGACATCCTGCGTGAAGTAGAGAAGCGGGCCGCCGACCAGTTCGGCGGCAAGGTGCAGCTGCATCTCACCGACAAGGTAAAAGGCGGCAAGCTCCATGTAGAGCAGGGCGTTATCGCCGGATGCGCCGGTGGCCTGTATGACAACATCGCCGAGGCGGCTGCCATTCTGGACGGCTGCGACGTAGGCAGCGGGAATTTTGACTTTTCCGTGTATCCCCCCTCCGTCCCCGTGGAGCTGGAGCTGGTGGAAAACGGCGTGTCCGCCCGGCTGCTGCGCGCCGGTGCCGTGTGCAAGCCCTGCTTCTGCGGCCCCTGCTTCGGTGCGGGCGATGTGCCCGCCAATGACGCCCTGTCCATCCGCCACACCACCCGAAACTTCCCCAACCGGGAGGGCTCCAAGCCCGGCGACGGCCAGCTGTCCGGCGTGATCCTCATGGACGCCCGCTCCATTGCCGCCACCGCGCGGAACCACGGTGTGCTCACCTCTGCGGCAGATGTAGACTACGACGCTCCCTCTCCCGCGGAGCGCCGGTTCGACGCCTCCGTGTACGACAAGCGGGTCTACCGCGGCTTCGGCCACCCCCAGCCGGACGCCCCGCTGCAATACGGTCCCAACATCGCTGAATGGCCCGCCATCCCCGCCCTATCCGATGATCTGCTCCTACAGGTGGCCTCCGTTCTGCGGGATGAGGTCACCACCACAGACGAGCTCATCCCCTCCGGCGAGACGTCCTCCTACCGTTCCAACCCCATGAAGCTGGCGCAGTTCACCCTGTCCCGCCGCGACCCGGACTATGTGCCCCGGGCCAAGGCCGCGGCGGCGCTGGAAAGCGCCCGGACCGCAGGTGAGGTACCGGCGGCGCTGGCGGATACGCTGCACGCATTGGGTCTGGATACGCGCAGTCTGTCCCGGCTGCACATCGGCTCCGTTATCTTTGCCAACAAACCCGGCGACGGCTCCGCCCGGGAGCAGGCGGCCTCCTGTCAGCGGGTGCTGGGCGGCAGCGCCAACATCTGCTACGAATTCGCCACCAAGCGCTATCGCTCCAACTGCGTCAACTGGGGCCTGCTGCCTTTTACACTGGCGGCGGACGACAGCTTTGACGGCGCACCCGGCGACTTTATCTACGTCCCGGAGGTGCGGGAGAAGGTGGCCCGGGGCGACGAGGAATTCCCCGCGGTACTGCTGCATGACGGCAGGAAAACGGACCTCCTCCTCTATCTGAAAAACACCAACGCGGAGGAGCGCGAGCTGCTGCTGCGCGGGTGCCTCATCAACTATTACGCGGCAAAGGCGGTGAACTGAATGGAAAAGATCAAAATGCCTGTCCCCATCGCCGAACTGGACGGCGATGAGATGACCCATGTGCTGTGGGGCATGATAAAGGACACACTTATTAAGCCCTTCGTGGACCTGAACACCGAATACTACGACCTGTCCCTGCCCCACCGGGAGGAGACGGCAGATGCCGTCACCGCACAGGCAGCGGAGGCCATCAAACGCCTGAAGATCGGCGTGAAGTGCGCCACCATCACCCCCAACCTGCAGCGGCAGGAGGAGTACGGCCTGACCCAGCTGTGGAAATCCCCCAACGCCACCATCCGGGCGGCGCTGGACGGCACCGTGTTCCGCGCACCCATCCTGCTGAAGCGGGTCAAGCCTGTGGTGACCTGCTGGGAGAAGCCCGTTACCATCGCCCGCCACGCCTACGGCGATCTATACAAGGCGGTGGAATACCGCGTACCCGGTGCCGGAAAGGCGGAGCTGGTGTTCACCGATGAAAGCGGCCGGGAGCTGAGCCGCCAGACTGTCTATGATTTCAAAGGCCCCGGCGTGGTGCAGGCCATGCACAACCGGGACGCCTCCATCCTCTCTTTCGCCCGCTGCTGCTTCACCTATGCCCTGTCCGTGGGGCAGGACGTGTGGTTCGGCGCCAAGGACACCATCTCCAAGGACTACGACCAGACCTTCAAGCTGCTGTTCCAGCAGGTCTATGACGAGGAGTACAAGGCCGCCTTTGAACAGGCGAGACTTCACTACCGCTATGCGCTCATCGACGATATCGCGGCCAAGGTCCTCCGCAGCAAGGGCGGCATCGTCTGGGCCTGCAAGAACTACGATGGCGACGTGATGAGCGATCTGGTCGCTGCGGCCTCCGGCTCTTTACCCATGATGACCAGCGTGCTGGTGTCCCCGGACGGCTGCTTCGAGTATGAGGCCGCCCACGGCACCGTCACCGACCACTTCTACCGCTGGCGGAAGGGAGAAAAGGTATCCACCAACCCCCTGGCCACCATGTTCGCCTGGGCCGGCGCCCTGCGGAAGCGGGGCGAGCTGAACGGCAACGCCGACCTGGTGCGCTTTGCCGGCTGCCTGGAGCAGGCGGGGCTGGATATATTCGAGGCCGGCCACTTTACCGAGGACCTGACCATGCTGTGCGCCCCGTCGGAATACACCGACAAGCCGGACAACGACACGCTGCTGGGTCTGATCCGTGCGCGGCTGGAAGCGCTGCTGACAGCGTAACATGACTGTGCCGCGGACATGACGTCCGCGGCACTTTTCCCTCCGGTCATATTGACATATCCCCTACACATCTGTATAATAAAACATAACCAAAAATACAGGGAGGTTCTATCACAGGATGGACACAGCCGGCAGCGACTCTTGCCCTGAACGAGATCAGAACAACAGAGAATGACGTGAGACATGACCTGTGCGCGAGGCACACAGGCCGTGTCTTTTGCGCTTTTTACATCGCGCAAAAAGCGAGAGGAGGCGCTCCGCAAAAGCAGCGGAGCCCGGGAAAGGAGACAAGATTTGGATACCTCAATAGGTTGGTTATTGCTTTTACAGGTGGTGCTTATCGCCCTGAACGCCGTGTTCGCCTGCGCGGAGATCGCCGTACTTTCGGTGAATGAGGTGAAGCTGAGCAAAATGGTGTCGGAGGGCAGCCGGAAGGCCAAGCGGCTCAGCCGGCTGACGGCCCAGCCGGCCAAGTTCCTGGCCACTATTCAAGTGGCCATCACCCTGGCGGGCTTTCTGGGCAGCGCCTTCGCGGCGGAGAATTTCTCCGATCCGCTGGTGGACTGGCTGGTGGGGCTGGGCGTAACGATCCCGCCCGCCACGCTGAACACGCTGGCGGTGATCCTGATCACGCTGATCCTGTCCTTCTTCACGCTGGTATTCGGCGAGCTGGTGCCCAAGCGCATCGCCATGAAGCAGTCGGAGAAGGTAGCGCTGAACATCTCCGGGCTCATCACTGTCATCTCCAAGCTGTTCGCGCCCATCGTGTGGCTGCTGAGCGCGTCTACCAACGGCATACTGCGGCTGCTGGGCATTGATCCCAACGAGACCGAGGAGCAGGTGGGCGAGGAGGACATCCGCATGATGGTGGACGCCAGCAGCGAGCACGGCGGCATCGACCATGAGGAAAAGGAGTTCATCCAGAATGTCTTTGAGTTTGACGACCTGACCGCCGAGGAGATCGCCACCCACCGCACGGACGTGGATCTGCTGTGGCTGGATGACACCATGGATGATTGGGCCGAGACGATCCACAACACGCGGCACACCCGCTACCCCGTGTGCGAAGACAGCGCGGACAATGTGGTGGGCATTCTGAACGCCAAGGAGTACTTCCGCCTGGCGGATAAAAGCCGGGAGAGCGTAATGGCCGGCGCCGTCCGCACGCCATACTTCGTGCCGGAGACCATTAAGGCCGACGCCCTGTTCCGCAACATGAAGCGTACCGGCAATCCCCTGGCCGTGGTGCTGGACGAGTACGGCGGCATGGTGGGCATCGTGACGCTGAACGACCTGGTTGAGGAGCTGGTGGGCGACCTGGGCAGCGACGACAGCAACATCCTGGACGATGATGAGCCCCGCATCGAAAAGCGGGAGGATGGCTCCCTGGTCATCACCGGCAACGTAGAGCTGGACGATCTGGAGGACGCACTTGGCATCGAGCTGGACCAGGAGGAGCATGACACCCTGACCGGCCTGGTGTTCGACGCGCTGGGCATGATACCCGACGACGGCCCGCAGGACATTACGCTGGAGGCTGAGGGGATGCGGATCCATGTGACCTCCATTCTGGACCATCAGGTGAATGCGGCGGAGGTAACGCTGCTGCCTCAAACAGAGGACGCGGACGAGGCGAAAGAATAAAAAAGCAAAAAAGGAGCACCCGGCCGGGTGCTCCTTTTTTATCACAGCTTACTCGCCCATATACAGGTGGAAATACAGGCCATTCATACCGGTGCCGTCCAGCATGGCGATCATAACCGGGCCGTCCTCCTGCTCAATGAAACCGCCGGCATACTGGATATTGTTGCTGAACAGGCCCATAATATATACCTCCTGTACCAGCGTCCGCTGCACGGCCGCCGATCACATGATCGCGGTCAGTTGGCCTTGTGCTCCTGCTTGTGCTCCTGCTTGGGCTCCTGCTTGGCCGTGCCGGAGAACGCCTTGATCTCCACGCCGCCGCGGATGACCGCGCCCTTGACCACCGCCAGCGTGCCCGTCACCAGGCCGCCGCTGATCTGAGCCTTCTCCTCCAGGGTAGTGCCGCCGGTGATCTCCAGATCGCCGTTGACCTTACCGGCGCACAGCAGCTCCTTGGCGTTGATGTTACCCGTCACCTGAGAATCCTCGCTGACGGTAACGGTGCCCGTGACCTTTACATCACCGGTCAGCGTACAGCCGATGAGGTTCAGGCTGCCGGCGGTGATATTGCTCTGGATGACCGAGCGCAGCGTCACCGTGCCGGTGGTAATGACCTCGCCCTTGAATGCTCCGGCGATCTCCACATCGCCGTCAGAGCGCAGTGTGCCCTCCAGTGAAGTACCCGCAGCCAGATAGCTGGCGGCCTTGGCCTTCACCACAGGCTGTACCGGTGCCTGCACCGGCGCGGTCTTTACCGGCTCCGGCTTGACGGCGGGCTTTTTGCCGCCGGCGGCCAGCACCTTGTCATCCTCGCTGCCCACGCCGAACAGTTCAAACATCGTCCGTTTCATTTCATCGCGCATAACAATACCCTCCCAATGGTTTTTGTTGCTTCTCTTTCCTGTTCATCTATATATGTACCCGGCCGGGGACCTTCGCGGCCTCCTCATAGTGGAAGCCCATCAGCCGCCCGGGAATATAGATCCATGGCCGATGCAGTGTCTCGTTATAGCTGCCGGCGGCCTGCCGGTAAATGCTCTCGCTGCGCCGCAGGACCTCCGCCACATCAGCATTGCCCGCAGCCTCTGCCGCCCGCTTTTCAAAAGCGGCCAGCTGGCACCGGGCGCTCTCTACCATGCTCCGGTGCTGACGCAGCAGACGGCGGACCTCCCAGAACCACAGGACGACAAGCGCTGAAGTGCTGGCGCTCGCCACGAGCCAGATGACCCATTTCATACGCAAACGCCCCCTTCCGCAGGGCACAGTGGTCCCTGCGAAGGACATCGTACCAGATGTGGATGAGTTTGGGGATGTATATGCCGCGAAATGCGTACACACGTCCGCGAAATGTAAAATTTGCGGTGACAATTCCCTTTTCTTATGATAAAATAAAGCCGCGTGAAGCACAAGAAAAGCACAAGGAGGCGGCGCCATGTATATCGCAGTATGTGATGATCAGATTGAGGAGTTGGAAAAGCTCACGGCGCTTTTGCAGGCCTGGCAGTCTGACCTGCGCTCCGATGTCCGCTTTCAGACCTTCCGCAGCGGCGGCCAGCTGCTGGACGCTGCCCGCGCCGAGCGCTTCACCCTGTATCTGCTGGACGTGCTGATGCCCGGCATGACCGGCATGGACGCCGCACGGGAGATCCGTTCCTTCGACGCGGCGGCGGACATTATCTTTCTCACCACCTCTCCCGGCTTCGCCTACGAAAGCTACGGCGTCCGGGCGGCGGAGTATCTGCTCAAGCCCATCAATGCCAAGCTGCTCTATCCGGTGCTGGACAAGCTGTATCTGCGGGATCAGAAGCCGCAGGACGGCCTGACCGTCAAGTCCAACGGCATGCTGGTGCGTCTGCCCTTTTCCCAACTGAGCTATGTGGAGGTCAACGGCAAACACCTGTTCTTCAACATGGCCGACGGCACTGTCTATGAGGTGGCGGCCTCCATGCGCGAGTATGAAGGGGCGCTGCTGGCCCGCCCGGAGTTCATGCGGGTCCACCGGTCCTACATCGTCAATATGCTCCAGGCCGAAAAGCTCTCCCCCGCCGGGGTCATCACCTTCAGCGGCCATAACGTGCCCGTGTCCCGCCTGCTGTACGGCCAGCTGCAAAAGGACTATCTGGCCCTGCTGTTTTCCGGGAGGGACGCATGAAGGACGTATTTGATGTGACATTCCAGTCGGCGCTGGACGTGTTCAACTACGGGCTGGTGCTGATCTACGGGCTGTTTCTCAGCGTATCCATCGCCGGCGGCTGCACCGAAAAAAGAGACAAAAAGCTGGTGGCGCTGCTGTGCCCCGTGTTTCTGGTGCTGCAATCCCTGTTTGCGCTGACGCTGGGCACGGACAAGACCATGCAGCTGTACCCGCTGATCGTCCACCTGCCGCTGGTGCTGATACTGACGCTGGCGCTGAAAAAGCCGCTGGGCGTGGCTGTGGTCAGCACCTGCACGGCCTATCTGTGCTGCCAGCCGCTGCGCTGGGGCAAGAACGCCGTGGAAGCCCTGACCGGCAGCATGCTGGCCGCCGACATTGCGTACATCGTCCTGCTGGTGGGGGTGTTCTGGCTGTGCGAGCGCTTTCTGGTGAAGGCGGCCTATGCCACCATGACCTACTCCCGGTGGACGCTGCTGCTGTTCGGCAGCCTGCCCGTCACCTATTATATATTTGACTATGCCACCACGGTGTACTCCAATGCGCTGTACTCCAACGTGCTGATCATCAGCGAGTTCCTGCCCACGGTGCTGGTGACGTTCTATATCCTGTTCCTGCCCGCCTTTTATCTGGAGACGCAGAAGCGTGCGGCGGCGGAGATGCAGCGCTCCATGCTGACCATGGAGCTGGAGCAGTCCCAGTCTGAGATGGACTCCCTTCACCGGCTGGAGACCCAGACCGCCGTCTATCAGCACGATATGCGCCACCACCTGAATATGCTGGACGGTCTGCTGTCCGTGGGACGGCCGGACGAGGCGGCAGCGTATATCAAAAAGGTCCAGGCGGATATCGAGGCCATCACGCCCCGCCGCTTCTGCGAAAACCAGCTGGTGAACCTGCTGTGCTCCTCCTTCACCGACAAAGCCCAGCGGCAGGGCGCCGTGCTGACCGTGGATGCCTCACTGCCCAACGATGTAGCCATTTCGGACACGGAGCTGTGCTCCCTGCTGAGCAACGGTCTGGAAAACGCCCTGCACGCCGTGGCGGACCTGCCCGCCGACCGGAAGCAGATCTCCCTGTACTGCGGTGTGCGGCAGAACAAGCTTCTCATCGAGATACGCAATCCCTGCGCCGGACCGATAGCCATGCGGGACGGCCTGCCTGTCAGTGACCGGGAAGGACACGGCTACGGATGCCGCAGCATCCAGGCCATCGCCCAGCGCAACGGCGGGCTGTGCGTGTTCTCCGCCCAGCAGGGCCAGTTTCTGCTGCAGATCATGCTTCCGGTGCTGGAGACGTAAGAAAGCTTTTGTTTGAAGGAGCCGCCTTGGGCGGCTCCTTTCTTTTTATCCGATATTCTCGATATACTATCACGCCTTGGACAAAATGCGGCGGTTCTCACCTTGTTTTTCCGTCGTTCCCGTGCTATAATTTCTGCGAATACCAGAGATAAGCCCGGCCGGGCGCAAAGGAGAGATACACTATGGCGACATTTACCGTGAACGGCAAGTCCGTCACTGTGGAAAAGAACCAGAAGCTCATCCGCTTTCTGCGTGACGAGCTGCACCTGACCTCCGTAAAGGACGGATGCAGCGAGGGTGCCTGCGGCACCTGCCACGTCCTCATCGACGGCAAGCCCACCAAGGCCTGCATCCCCCAGACGGACAAGCTGGAGGGCAAGACCATCCTCACGGTAGAGGGGCTCAGCGACTGGGAAAAGCAGGTCTACACCTTCGCCTTCGGCGAGGCCGGCGCGGTGCAGTGCGGCTTCTGCATTCCCGGCATGGTCATCTCTGCCAAGGGGCTGCTGGACGTGAACCCCGATCCCACCCGCGAGGAGGCCGCCTTCGCCATCCGCAACAATATCTGCCGCTGCACCGGTTACGTGAAGATCATCGACGGCATCCTGCTGGCGGCTAAGATATTCCGCGAGGGCAAGCTGCCCGCCCCCTCCGCCGACGACTGGCAGATGGGCAGCCGCGTCCACCGACTGGACGTGGAGGAAAAGGTCCTGGGCTATGGCCAGTACCCTGATGATATCTATGTGGACGGTATGTGCTATGGCGGTGCGGTCCGCAGCCAGTATGCCCGCGCCCGTGTGCTGTCCATCGACACCAGCGAAGCTGAAGTGCTGCCCGGCGTGATCTGCGTGGCCACGCAGAAGGATATCCCCGGCAAGGTCAACGTGGGCCATCTGAAGAAGGACCAGCCCACCATGATCGGCGTGGGCGAGCTGGTACACTACCTGGGCGACAGTGTGGCACTGGTCTGCGCCGTGGATCAGGAGACGGTGGAGGCCGCCAAGAAGCTGGTGAAGGTGGAGTACGAAGTCCTGCCCGCCGTCCACAACCCCGCCGAGGCCGCCGCCCCCGGCGCACCGCTGGTGTTCGAAACGGACGAGAGCAACGTGCAGGCCTACAAGCACGTCTCCCGCGGCGATGCCGAGGGTGCTATCAAAAACGCCAAATATGTGCTGACCGAGCACTTCTCCACCCCGTGGACGGAGCACGCCTTCCTGGAGCCGGAGTGCTGCGTGGCGCTGCCGCTGGACAACGGCGGCGTAAAGCTGCTGACCACGGACCAGAGTGCCCACACCACCATGCATGAGTGCGCGTCCATGCTGGGCGTGGACTACGACCACTGCCAGGTGCAGAACTGCCTGGTGGGCGGCGGCTTCGGCGGCAAGGAGGATATGTCCGTGCAACACCACGCCGCGCTGCTGTGTTACCTGAGCCGCCGGCCCGTCAAGTTCAAGCTCAGCCGCCAGGAGTCCATCCTCGTCCATCCCAAGCGCCACAGCATGGACATGGACTTCACCATGGGCTGCGACGAAAACGGCATCATTCAGGGTGTCAAGGCCAGCGTGGTATCCGACACCGGCGCGTTTGCCTCTCTGGGCGGCCCCGTGCTGGAGCGCGCCTGCACCCACGCCGCCGGTCCCTACGCCTACGAGAACTTCGAGATCGAGGGCCGCGCCTACTACACCAACAACCCCCCCGCCGGCGCCTTCCGGGGCTTCGGCGTCACCCAGACCTGCTTCTGCACCGAGACGCTGCTGAACCAGATGGCCGACCTGGTGGGCATCTCTCCCTGGGAGATCCGCTACCGCAACGCCATTCGCCCCGGCGGTGTGCTGCCCAACGGCCAGATCGTGGATGACTCCACCGGTCTGGTAGAGACACTGGAGGCCATCAAGCCCGCCTATGACGAGGCGGTGAAAAACGGCGATCCGGTGGGTATCGCCTGCGCCATGAAGAACGCCGGCGTGGGCGTAGGCATCCCCGACTGGGGCCGCTGCAAGCTCATCGTGGAGGACGACGGCAAGGTGCACATCTACTCCGGCGCCAGCTGCATCGGCCAGGGACTGGGCACCGTGCTGGTGCAGGTGGTGGTCACCAACACCGGGCTGCACCGGGACGATATCGTCTATGAGCGCAGCAATACCTGGATCGCCCCCGACTCCGGCGACACCTCCGGCTCCCGCCAGACCCTTGTCACCGGCGAGGCTACACGCCGCGCCTGCGAAAAGCTGAAGGCGGAGTTGGACGCCGGCAAATCCCTTGCCGACCTGAAGGGCACGGAGTTCTACGGCGAGTATCTGGCCAAGACCGACCCCCTGGGCGCCGACGTACCCAACCCCGTCAGCCACGTGGCCTACGGCTACGCCACCCAGATGTGCATTCTGGATAAGGAGACGGGCCGCATCAAGAAGATGGTGGCCGCCCATGACGTGGGCAAGGCCGTGAACCCCCTGAGCGTGGAGGGTCAGATCGAGGGCGGCGTGGTCATGTCCATGGGCTACGCGCTGACGGAGAAATACCCCATCGACGAGAACTGCAAGCCTACCGCCAAATACGGTATGCTGGGCCTGTTCCGCGCCAACCAGATCCCGCCGGAGATCCAGGCCATCGTGGTGGAGAAGCCCGGCCTGAACGTGGCCGGCGGTGCCATCGGCATCGGTGAGATCACCTCCATCCCCACCGCCCCTGCCATTGCCGACGCCTATTACCGCCTCACCGGCGAACGGGAATTCAGTCTGCCGCTGAAGAACACCCCCTACGCACCCAAGAAATAAACGTAAAAGAGCACCCCAAAGGGGTGCTCTTTCATATCTGTCTGTCCTCTTGTACCGCGGCCAGCGCCTCCACCGTATCCACATCCCGCAGCTCCGCCGCGGACGTCTCATACAGCAGCAGCGCGTCCGGGTGTGCGCGGATGACCACGTTGCCGCCCACATCGCCCTCCAGCGCCATCAGCTCCGGGAAAAACTTTCGGGGAAAGATGCACGGGTTGCCCCGCACGCCGTTATGGGCCAGGCCCACGATATGGTCCGGATGCGTCCGGAAGTATTCGAGCTCCCGCCGCACGGTGTCCTGCTCCAGAAGCGGCTGATCCGCCACCTGATACAAAATAGCGCCGCAGCCGGCCATGGCCTCGGTGCCCAGACGCACCGTGCGGCTCAGGCCGTCCTCCGGACGGTCGTTCCGCACCACCGTGAAGCCGAATTCCTCTGCCAGCGCCGCGGCGGCATCGTACTGCGTCACCACCGTCACCTGCGCGAATTCCTCCGTCGGCACCGCCTCCAGCGAACGGCGCAGCAGACTTTTTCCGTCCACCACAGCCTCCAGCTTATTGCGCCCGAAGCGGCTGCCGCTGCCCGCCGCCATGACCAGGCAGCCGATCCGCAGCTCTGCCATGCAAACCACCCTCTTTCGTGTGTTCCAGTGTATCAGCTTCAGTATGCCCCGTCAAGCTTCGCCGTATCGTTATTCCGAAAATAAAATCACGCTTTCGCTGTACATTTTCCCTGTCCCGTGCTATAATTTTCGTGAATATGTATCATTAGCAAAAAATATAGACGACATTTCCAAGTTTTGCAACAGGAGGCTGCCTACTATGAGTAAGGTGGGAAAGAGCGAGATCCGTGTGGACGCCTTTGACAAGGCCACCGGGCGGACAAAATACTACGAGGACCGTATGCCTGCGGGCGCGCTGTATGCCCGCATCAAGCACGCCACTATCGCCCACGGCTACGTCAAGTCCATTGACACGTCCGCGGCTGAGGCGATCGAGGGCGTGGTGAAGGTACTGACCTGCTTCGACGTGCCGGAGCACTGCTTCCCCACGGCGGGCCACCCCTGGTCCATGGATCCCGGCCATCAGGACGTGGCCGACCGCAACCTGCTGAACCGCCATGTGCGCTACTACGGCGATGATATCGCTGTTGTCATCGCCGAGGATGAGGTGTCCGCCATGCAGGGCGTCCGCGCCCTGAAGGTGGAGTACGAGGAGCTTCCCTTCGTGCTGGACGTGCAGAAGGCCATGGAGCCCGGCGCGCCCCAGCTCCATGAGGGATATTCCAACAACATCCTCAAGCACTCCGATATCCGCAAGGGCGACTATCAGGCTGCCATTCAGGAGCCAGGACTCATCAAGGTGGAGGGCTGGTACGACACGCCTACCGTGCAGCACAGCCACATCGAGAACCACGGCTGCTTCGCCTATGAGGAAAACGGCCGTATCGTCGTGGTGGCGTCCACCCAGATCCCCCATATCATCCGCCGCATCGTGGGCCAGGCCCTGGGCCGTCCCTGGGCGGACATTCAGATCATCAAGCCCTACATCGGCGGCGGCTTCGGCAACAAGCAGGACGCCCTGTATGAGCCCCTGTGCGCCTGGTGCACCACGCAGGTGGGCGGCCGCTGCGTCCGTATCGACTGTACCCGGGAGGAGACGTTCGTCTCTAACCGCGTGCGCCACGCCATCCGCTTCCACATCGTCACCTGGCTGCACAAGGACGGCTCCATTGCCGCGCGGAAGGTAGAGTGCTTCTCCAACCAGGGCGCTTACGCCTCCCACGGCCACTCCATCGTGGCCAAGGCCATGGGCTCCTTCCCCCAGATCTACCCCTGCGACAATTTCGAGGGCGACGCCTGGACGGTATACACCAACCGCCCCGCGGCCGGCGCCATGCGTGGCTACGGCATGCCCCAGGCCTCCTTTGCCGACGACGCCAACATCGACGAGTGCGCCAAGGCCGTGGGCATGGATCCGCTGGAATACCGCATGAAGTACATCATGCCCAAGGGCTTCCACGACGGCTTCTCCGGCAACACCAACTACTACGACTCTTTCCGCGACTGTCTGGAAAAGGGTAAGGAATACATAGAGTACGACAAAAAGAAGGCCGAGTATGCCAAGGATACCGGCAACATTCGCCGGGGTATCGGCGTGGCGGCGTTCTGGTACAACACCGCCGTCTATCCCATCTCGCTGGAGACCTCCAGCAACCGTATGCTGCTGAATTTGGACGGCACCGTCACCATGCAGTGCGGCGAGACGGAGATCGGCCAGGGCGCTGATACCGCTTACGCCCAGATGACCGCCGAGGCCGTGGGTCTGAAGAGCTACAAGGACGTACACGTCGTCTCCTGTCAGGACACCGACATCACGCCCACCGGTCTGGGCGCCTACGCCAGCCGCCAGACCTACGTGGCGGGCTTCTCCATTCGCCAGACGGCTACGCTGCTGCGCCAGAAGATCCTGGCCTACGCCACCAAGCTGACCCGTCAGGCGGTGGACAACATGGACATCGTGGACGGCAACATCGTCCGCAAGCAGGACGGCGCGGTGCTCATGAGCCTGAAGGAGCTGGCCATGACCGCCCAGTACAACGCCGCCGACAGCGAGCACATCACCGCCGAATCCACCTACACCATCCGCAACAACGCCTATTCTTTCGGCTGCACCTTCGCCGATGTGGAGGTGGACATTGCCCTGTGCAAGGTGAAGCTCAACAAGATCATCAACGTCCACGACTGCGGCAGTCTCATCAACCCCGCTCTGGCGGAGGCACAGGTACACGGCGGCATGTCCATGGCCATCGGCTACGGCATGAGCGAGCAGCTGCTGTTCGATGAAAAGACCGGCAAGCCCCTGAACAACAATCTGCTGGACTACAAGCTGTCCACCTTTATGGATCATCCCCATCTGGAGGCGCAGTTCGTGGAGAACCCCGAGCCCACCTCTCCCTTCGGCACCAAGGCGCTGGGCGAGCCGCCGGCCTGCTCCGGCGCACCGGCCATCCGCAACGCCATTCTCAACGCCACCGGCGTGGCCATCGACTGCACACCCATCACGCCCCACGTGCTGTTCGCCGAGTTCAGCAAGGCGGGCCTGATCCACGACAGCTGGAATGAAAAGGAGGGCAAATAAGCCATGTATGATATGAAAGCCTTATACGAGGCCTCCAGCGTGGAAAACGCGGTGGCCCTCCGTCTGGAGCATCCGGAAGCCCAGATCATCGCCGGCGGCAGCGACGTACTGGTGCAGATGCGCGAGGGCAAGCGCGCCGGTGCGGAGCTGATCTCCATCTACGGGCTGGACGAGCTGCGCGGCATCACCATTGACGCCGACGAGAACATCCGCATCGGCAGTCTGACCAGCTTCTCCCACATTACCCGCGACCCCATCATCCAGCAGTATATCAACGTGCTGGGTGAGGCTGTGGATATGGTGGGCGGCCCCCAGATCCGCAACATCGGCACCATCGGCGGCAACACCTGCAACGGCGTGACCTCCGCCGACTCCTCCTCCACCCTCCACGCATGGGATGCCATCGTGGAGCTGACCGGTAAAAACGGCGTCCGCCGCCTGCCCATCCATGAGTTCTATATCAAGGCCGGCAAGGTGGACATCCGCGCAGAGGACGGCGAAATTCAGACCGCCATCCTTATCCCCAAGGAGAGCTATGACCGCTGCTATGGCCACTACATCAAGTACGCCATGCGGAACGCCATGGACATCGCCACCCTGGGGTGCAGCGTCAACGTCCGGCTCAGCGAGGACAAGAAGACCATTGAGCGTGCCCGCATCGCCTACGGCGTAGCCGGCCCCGTGCCCCTGCGGTGTGCCAGCGCTGAAGCGGCAGCCCAGGGCAAGCCCCTGACCGAGGAGACGGTGGAGACTTTTGCCCACGCCATCCTGGACGATATCAACCCCCGTGACAGCTGGCGCGCCAGCAAGGCCTTCCGGCAGCACATCGCCGTGGAGATCGCCAAGCGCTGTCTCGTAAAATCCATTGAGCTGGCAGGAGGTGAGCTGGCATGAGCAAGCAGTATAAGCTGATCCGCTGCAATATCAACGGCAAGGACGTAGAGAAGATGGTGGACGTTCGCGCCAGCCTGACCGATATGCTCCGCAATGACTATCACCTGACCTCCGTGAAAAAGGGCTGCGAGGTAGGCGAGTGCGGTGCCTGCACCGTCCTCATCGACGGCGAGACGTTCAACTCCTGCATCTATCTGGCCGTGTGGGCCGACGGCAAACACATCCGCACACTGGAGGGCTTGCTCAGCCCCGACGGTGAGCCCAGCGACATCCAGCAGGCCTTTATGGAGGAGTCCGCCATCCAGTGCGGTTTCTGCACCCCCGGCTTTTTGATGACTGCCGTGGAGATCCTGGACAGCGGCAAGCTCTACTCCGATGCGGAGCTCCGCAAGCTGCTCTCCGGTCACCTGTGCCGCTGCACCGGATATGAGAACATTCTCAAAGCGGTGAAAAAGACCATGTACCGCCGCCTGGGTATGGAGATGCCCACCATTTGATGCCCGCAAAAAGGCCGCCCGGATGGGCGGCCTTTTTTATTTCTCTGTGCGGAAGCCGAACAATTCCCGAAACAGCTCCTGTCCGTAGGCATCCAGCTTTCGGCAGTACGCGTCATAGGCCTCCATGATCTGTCGGGCCTCGTCGGTAAGCTGCGCGCCGCCGCCGCCGGAGCCACCGATGGTGGACCGGAGCAGTTTGCAGCCGAAGCCCTGCTCCGCCGCCCGGACGATGCTCCACGCCTTGGAATACGCCATGTTCATGGAGGTCGCGGCCGCGCGCAGTGACTTGTGCTGCGCCACCGCGCCCAACAGCCGGTGAACCCCGGGACCGTAGCACTTTTCCTCCGCGAACAGGCGGGCGGTGATATGGACGATGATGTTGTCGTTCACTGAAGCACCTTCTTTCCTTTCGTGGGTCCATTTTACCAGACCTGCGTCCCCCCGTCAACGGGGCTTTGTTGACAACCCCCTCTCGTTGTGTTATTGTACGGATAACGAAAGGATGGTTAGCTATGCTTGTTTTGATACGCGGCGCAGGCGACATTGCCACCGGCATCGCTTTGCGGCTGTACCGCGCCGGGATACAGGTGGTCATGACCGACCTGCCCCGCCCCACCGCCATACGGCGGACGGTGTGCTTTTCCGCCATTACCGACGGCGAAACGGTGGTAGAGGATGTGCGGGCCGTCCGCGCCGACAGCCCGGCGCAGGCGCTGTCCCTGCTGGCGCAGGGTGCGGTACCCGTCCTCCCCGACCCGGAGTGCCTGTGCCGTGAGCAGCTGCACCCGGATGCCCTGGTGGACGCCATACTGGCCAAGCGCAATCTGGGCACCCGCATCACCGACGCCCCCGTGGTGGTAGGCATCGGGCCCGGCTTCACCGCCGGAGAGGACTGCCACGCGGTAGTGGAGACCATGCGCGGCCACACCCTGGGGCGCGCCATCTATCAGGGCAGCGCCCTGCCCAACACCAACATCCCCGGCCTGGTCGGCGGCTACGCCGGCGAGCGCGTGCTCCGCGCCCCGGCGGACGGTGTCTTCACCCGGATACTGGACATCGGTGACGAGGTCCAGCCCGGTGACATCGCCGGGACCGTAAACGGCCAGCCCATGAAATGCACCATCGGCGGCGTGGTGCGGGGTATCCTGCCCAGCGGCACGCCGGTACACCTGGGGATGAAATCCGGCGACGTGGACCCACGGTGCAAACCGGAATACTGCACCACCGCCTCAGACAAGGCGTTGGCCGTTGGCGGCGGCGCACTGGAGGCCATACTGCACCTGACCGGTGCACTGCGATAGGAGACAAATCATGGAAGAGCAGAACATCAAGCTGACAAAGCTGACCAAGTGCGCCGGCTGCGGCGCCAAGGTGGGTGCGGGCGTACTGGCCCAACTGCTGGAGGGCATCCGCGTGCACCACGACCCCAATTTGCTGGTGGGCTTCGACAAGAGCGACGACGCCTCCGTGTATAAGATCAGCGACGAGCTGGCTCTGGTGCAGACGGTGGACTTCTTCCCCCCCATCGCCGACGACCCCTACCTGTTCGGCCAGATCGCCGCCACCAACGCCCTCAGCGACGTGTATGCCATGGGCGGCGAGCCGAAGCTGTGTCTGAACATCATGGCCGTTCCGGAGGATATGCCGAAGGAGGCCGTGCATGACATCCTTCGGGGCGGCTATGACAAGGTTTATGAGGCCGGGGCCCTGATCACCGGCGGTCACAGCATCCTGGACGATGAGCCGAAATACGGCCTGGCCGTGACCGGCTTTGTTCACCCGGACAAAATGCTCACCAATTCCGCCGCGCGGCCCGGCGACGTGCTGATGCTGACCAAGCCCATCGGCATCGGCGTGCTGACCAGCGCCGGGAAGGCCGACCTGCTGACGAAAGAGACGGTGGACTTCATGAACCGGATGATGACCACCCTGAACAAAGCCGCCCGGGACGTGATGGTCCGCTATCGGGTCCACGCCTGCACCGACGTGACCGGCTTCGGTCTGATGGGCCACGGCTTCGAGATGGCCCAGGGCAGCGACGTGGCACTGCATATCGACGTGTCCGCCATCGACCTGATCCCGGAGGCACTGGAATTCGCCCGGATGGGCGTGCTGCCCGCCGGTATGTACCGCAACCGCAGCTTCGCCGAAGCCGGTGTGGACGTGGGCACCACCGAGCTGGCCGTACAGGATCTGTTGTTCGACCCCCAGACCTCCGGCGGCCTGCTGATGGCCGTAGACCCTGCGGACGCGGACGCGCTGCTGGCGGAGCTGACACCGGTAGTGCCCAGCGCCCAGCGCATCGGCACCGTGGGCGAATATCACGGCGGCAAGCGTATTCTTCTGCGATAACCAAAAACCGGGCGGCAGTGCCGTCCGGTTTAATTTATGCCAAGGCCCGTATGGCCGCCAGTGCCGCGTCCACGTCCGCTTCCGTGCTGGCCCAGCCCAGCGAAAACCGCACAGTGCCTTGAGGAAACGTCCCCAACGTTTTGTGAGCCGAGGGCGCACAGTGCAGGCCGCAGCGGGTCAGGATGCCGTACTGCGCTTCCAGCGCATAGGCCATCTCGGCGTTGTCGCGGCGCAGGAAGTCCACGGAGATGACGCCCACCCGACGGTCCATATTCCGGGGGCCCACCAGCCGGACCCCGGAAATATCCGCAAGACCGTCCAGAAACCGGGCACACAGCGCCCTCTCGTGCTGCCGCAGAACGTCCACGCCCGTCTCCTCAATAAAGCGCAGGGCCGCCTCCCAGCCGTAGCAGCCGGGGAGATTGGCCGTACCGGACTCAAACCGGTCCGGTAGATAGGGCGGCAGGTACTCGCTGTCCGAGGCACTGCCGGTGCCGCCGGCGATCAGAGGCGTCAGCTTTTGGGCGAAATCGTCCCGCAGCAGCAGCGCGCCCACGCCGCCGGGGCCCAGCAGCCCCTTGTGGCCCGGTACCGCCATGGCACTGAGGCCGAAAGCCTGAAAGTCCACAGGGAGGTGTCCCGCCGTCTGGGCGGCGTCCAGCGCAAAGGGCACGCCCTTTTCCGCGCAGATACGGCCGATAGCCGCCGCGTCCTGCACCGCGCCGCAGACGTTGGAGCCATGGGCCATGATGACCAGTCTCGTATCCTCCCGGAACAGCCCCGGCAGGGCGTCCAGGTCTGCGAAGCCCTCGGCGTCACAGGGAACGCGGCTGACCGCCACTCCCGGCAGGCGCAGCAGCGGCCGCATGACCGCGTTGTGCTCCATGCTGCTGACGATGCAGTGGTCGCCGGGACGCAGAAGGCCGGAAATGATCATATTCAGCCCCGCCGTAGCGCCCGGCGTCAGGATAACGTGGGTAGGCGGCTCCGGGAAATCGAACAGCCGGGTCAGCCGCTGCCGCAGTGTCAGCGTCACCAGCCCCGCCTCCTGGGCGGCGGTATACACGGAACGGTTCACGTTGGCTCCCACGCAGTCCAGATAGTATTTCATCCGGTCGCTGACCCCTGCCGGCTTGGGAAACGACGTGGCGGCGTTGTCAAGATAAATGGCCTCCATGCAGGCACCTCCTCACAGCTCGTGACCCATCATACCACAGAAAGTGAAGTTTGTCACGGTCTTGACTTTTCCGGTACAGTGTCGTATAATAGCATCGCTATTCTTTAAAAGAAATAACGCAAAGGAGAGACACATCACATGAAAAAAGTAAGTTGGATCGTGGTCATCGCCGGCGCGGTGGTCGGTCTGGCCGCTGTGGTGCTGACCCATCTGGGCAACCCCGCCAACATGGGGTTCTGCATCGCCTGCTTCCTGCGGGACATCACCGGCGCGGTGGGTATGCACGGCGCAGCCAAAGTACAGTATGTCCGGCCGGAGATCATCGGTCTGGTGTTGGGCGCGTTCGTCATGTCCGTGGCCACCAAGGAATTCCGGGCCAAGGCCGGCTCCTCCCCCGCCACACGCTTCGTGCTGGGCGCCTTCGTCATGATCGGCGCACTGGCCTTCCTGGGCTGCCCCCTGCGGATGGTCCTGCGTATCGGCGGCGGCGACCTGAACGCCGTGGTGGGCCTGGTGGGCTTCACCCTGGGCATCTTCATCGGCATCCAGTTCCTCAAGCGCGGTTTCTCCCTGAAGCGTGCCTATCCCGTTGGGAAGGGCGAGGGCGGCGTGCTGCCCATCGTGATGACCGGACTGCTGATTTTGGTCATCGCCGTGCCCAGCCTGTTCAAGTTCAGTGAGGAGGGCCCCGGCTCCAAGCACGCGCCCATGCTGGCTGCACTGCTGATCGCCGTGGTGGTGGGCGCTCTCGCCCAGCGCGCCCGCCTGTGCATGGTGGGCGGCATCCGCGACGCCATGCTGTTCAGAGATTTCAAGCTGCTGTACGGCTTCGTGGCCATCTTCGTGGTCGTCCTGGCGGGCAACCTCATCACCGGCAGCTTCAAGCTGGGCTTTACGCTGCAGCCCATCGCCCACAGCAGCCAGCTGTGGAACCTGCTGGGCATGGTCCTGGTGGGCTGGGGCAGCGTACTGCTGGGCGGCTGCCCGCTGCGTCAGCTGATCCTGGCCGGCGAGGGCAACGGTGACAGCGCCGTGACCGTGTTCGGCATGATCGTGGGCGCGGCCTTTGCCCACAACTTCGGTCTGGCCGGCAACGCCGACGCCATGAACGAGGCCAAGGAGATCGTGGTGGGCGGCATTTCCAACAACGGCAAGGTAGCCGTGTGTCTGGGTATCCTCATCATGCTGGGTGTGTCCCTGTGGAATATGCCCAAGGCTGTCAGCGCGCCTGTTGAGGCCGCCAAGTAAAGGAGGAACATCACAATGACTGTTGACGCAAGAGGTTATTCCTGCCCCATGCCCGTGGTGATGGTGCAGAAGGCCGTAAAGGCCGACGCCCCCGCCGCCCTGGAGGTGCTGGTGGACAACCAGTGCTCTGTGGAGAATGTCACCCGCTTCGCCGAAAACAGCGGCTACAAGGTAGCCGTGGCGCCGGAGGGTCAGGACTTCCGTCTGTCCCTGTCCAAATGAGCCGCTACATCGCTACGTTTCACACCCATCTGTCCGCCCTGCTGACCTGCCAGCGCCTGACGGCGGCGGGGGTCCGGGCCCGGATGATGCCGGTGCCCCGCAAGCTCAGCGCCTCCTGCGGCACCTGCGTGGACTACGAGGCAGCGGGGCCGCTGCTGGAGCAGATGGACACCGATGTGGAGCGCGTGTTCTCCGTGGCGGGCGAGACATACACCCTGCTGCTGGAAAACGAATGAAAAGAAGTGACCGCTTCCGCGGTCACTTCTTTTCATTCCCGGCCCTCGGTCCGTGGCGCCTATTTCTTGTTTTTACGGGCCAGACGGGCGATGTCGCCCACACCGTCCAGAATGACGTTGGGCTGATAGGCATACGTCTCCACCGTTTGACGGGTGGACACACCGGAGAGCACCAGCACCGTGGACATACCGCTTTCCAGCCCGGAGATAACGTCGGTGTCCATGCGGTCGCCCACCATCACCGCGTCGGCGGAGTGGCAGTGCAGCAGCCGCAGGCCGGTCCGCATCATCAGGGGGTTGGGCTTGCCGCAGAAATAGGCCTGCTTGCCGGTGGCCATTTCAATGGGGGCCACCAGAGCGCGGCAGGCGGGCGCAATGCCGCTTTCGATGGGGCCGGACACGTCTGAGTTGGCGCCGATGAGCTTGGCACCGGCCATGACCAGGTTCACCGCCTTGGTCAGCGTATCCAGGGAATAGGTGCGGCCCTCGCCCACCACCACGTAGTCCGGGTTCACGTCGTTCATGGTGAGGCCCGCGTCGTACAGGGCGTTCAGCAGCCCCGCCTCACCGATGGCGAACACGGAGCAGCCGGGAGCCTGGTCCTTCAGGAAGGCCGCCGTGGCCAGGGCACTGGTATAGAAATGCTCCTCCGGCACATCCAGTCCCATCCGGGCCAGCTTCTGCTGCAGCTCACGGGGCGTGTAGCCGCTGTTGTTGGTCAGGAACAGATACTCCTTGTTCTCCTCATGCAGCCACTGGATGAAATCCGCCACGCCGGGCAGGATCCGGTTCCCGTGGTAGATGACGCCGTCCATGTCGCAGATAAAGCCTGTTTTCTGGTTGAAGTCGATAAAGTCTTTCGGCATAATGGCCCCTCCCGTCTGTTGCTGCTCCCAGTATACCACAGCGCGGCGGCGCTTTCCATAAGGAGAACGTAAAATTTTACCGCTTTCCGGCATAAAAAGGCCCGCTTTGCAGCGGGCCTCAGTCTGTCGAGGAACCCAGATTGTACTCAGGAGCAGACTGGATCTCGAAC
>OBKS01001041.1_pt1 | contig 21933 bp, 16 predicted proteins | sample 1517381 | NCBI WGS metagenome assembly OBKS01 (sample SAMN04571686, study PRJEB22368) | human gut metagenome | biome: human gut; material: stool | host: Homo sapiens | place: Luxembourg | collected 2012-08-03 | reverse complement strand
ATGGCCTGCCCGGGCACCACCACGTCAAAGTCGATCAGGGTGGAGGACGGCACCTTACCCAGCGAGGACACTTCGGTGGTGAAGGAGTAGCGCACGCCCCGGCGGTTGGTGGCGGGGTCGGCCACGAAGGTGCCGCGGCCGCGCTTGCGGACCACCAGACCCTCGTCCTCCAGCTCGCCGATGGCCTGACGGACGGTGTTGCGGCTGATGCTCAGGCAGCGGCACAGCTCGGCCTCGCTGGGGAGCAGGGCGCCCACCGGCAGGGCGCCGGTGGAGATACTGCGCTTGATGATGCCCACCAGCTGGGCGTAGAGGGGGATATCGCTGTCCAGCGACAGCGTAGTGTGCAGAATGGAGTTCTGTTCCATGGCGGGGTTCCTTTCCCTTGCGTTACCCTTAGGTAAGTTGTACCTATTGTACCATACAATCCGGTGGAATGGTAGGGGGTAAATGAAAAATATTTGTCACGCTGTCGATTTTCTTTCAAAAACCGCCGGAAGCGCTTTCCCCCTCTGTACAGGCGGCGCGCAGCGTCTCTGTATGCAGACAGCGCCGCGTGACGCGGCGCTGTCTGCGGAACAAAAAGAAGGAAAACCTTTCGGTAGTAAGCGATTTACTTGTGGTCCACGCTGTACATATGCTCGATGAGGCAGAGGACCTTGTCGGAGTAGCCCATCTCGTTGTCGTACCAGCTGACGACCTTGACAAAGGTATCGGTCAGTGCGATGCCGGCCTTGGCGTCGAAGATGGAGGTATGGGTGTCGCCCAGGAAGTCGGAGGAAACAACGTCCTCATCGGTGTAGGCCAGAATGCCCTTCAGCTCGTTCTCGCTGGCCTTCTTCATGGCGGCGCAGATATCCTCATACTTGGCAGGCTTGGCCAGGTTGACGGTCAGGTCCACCACGGAGACATCCAGGGTGGGAACGCGCATGGACATACCGGTCAGCTTGCCGTTCAGGCTGGGGATGACCTTGCCCACGGCCTTGGCAGCGCCGGTGGAGCTGGGGATAATGTTGCCGGAGGCAGCACGGCCGCCGCGCCAATCCTTCAGGGAGACGCCGTCAACGGTCTTCTGGGTAGCGGTGGTGGAGTGCACGGTGGTCATCAGGCCGTCGGTGATACCGAAATTATCGTGCAGGACCTTGGCGATGGGGGCCAGGCAGTTGGTGGTGCAGCTGGCGTTGGAGACAAACTGCATATCGCTGGTGTATTTGTCCAGGTTGACGCCGCAGACGAACATGGGGGTGTCGTCCTTGGAGGGGGCGGACATGACCACGTGCTTGGCACCCGCGGCGATGTGGCCGGCGGCCTTCTCCTTGGTCAGGAACAGGCCGGTGGACTCGATAACGTACTCGGCGCCGACCTTGGCCCAGGGCAGGTTGGCGGGGTCACGCTCAGCAAACACGGGGATGGCCTTGCCGTTGACAACGATGTTGTTGCCCTCGGAGGAAACTTCACCCTTGAACTTGCCATGCATGGTGTCAAACTTCAGCATATAGGCCAGGTAATCGGCGGGGCACAGGTCGTTAACGCCCACGATCTCGATGTTGGGGTGATCCATGCAGCAGCGCATGACCATACGGCCGATACGGCCAAAACCATTGATACCGACTTTAATGCTCATAAAACATCTTCCTCTCTGATGGAATATCCTAAATGTATGGTATGTTTAGAATTATATGCAGTTATTCCGCAAAATGCAAGCCTTTTTTGAAACTTTTTTTCGTTTCGCGGAAATTTGATAAAAATCTTGTATTCTTGCACCGCATTTGATATGATGTGAACAACCTGACAGAAGTTGGCACGGTTGATGGCGCCGGGAAACTGGTATGCTGACAACAGAAGGAGGCTGGTCTCATGGAACAGGCACAGCAGGAAAAGGTATACATGGAGCGGCTGCCGCTGGTGGCGATGCAGATACGGTCCGCACTGGGCAATATCTACTACGGGATGCAGAAGCTGGCCCCCGCCGATGAACGGGACGAGGATCCGATACTGGACGCGAACGCCGCCATGCTCTACCATGGCTATTTCCGGTTGCTGCGGCTGGCAAAGAACCTGGAGTCCGCCTCTATGCTGAACCGCAAGGAGCTGCTGCCCACCGAAAACACGGACCTGAAGGTGTGGCTGGACGAGATCATCCGGGAGGCGGAGGTCCCCTTTGAGTTGAAGGGCGTGCAGCTGGAAATGGTGTGCGAGGAACGCTACGCCATCACCGCCGTCAACGAGCCTTGGCTGAGCCAGGCCCTGTGGCAGCTGCTGTCCAACGCGCTGAAGGCCTGCTCCGCCGGTGGAAAGGTGACGGTGACGCTGGCCGTGCAGAAGCCCCATGTGCTTATCAAGGTGAAGGATACCGGCTGCGGCATTCCTGCCGACCGGCAGGAAATGCTGTTTCGCTGGCATATGCGGCCCATGACCCTGGACTATGTCGCCGGCGGCGTGGGGCTGGGACTGCCCCTGGCGCATCAGATCGCACGGCTGCACGGCGGTCAGCTGCTGCTGAACAGCCGGGAGGGCCAGGGCACCACTGCCACCATCGCGCTGCCGATGGTACGGGCTTTGGGGACGCTGGGCGAGAACATCGAGGACTACACCGGCGGCTTCCAGCGGGTACTGCTGGAGCTGGCGGACGCGCTGCCCGACGAGGCATTCCTGGCAAAGCATCTGGACGAATAAGAACACGCTGTCGGGCGGAGGGCCGCCGCGGCACGGCAGGGACGCGCCCCTGCCTGCTATGGCGCTCTTCGCCCGATAGCTTTCCACATTTTCCCGAAAGTATGCGCCGCCGCTGAATGGCGGCGCATACGCCCCATGCGGGCGCGGGAGACATAGACTACGGAGAACGATCGTATGCGCAAGAAAAAGGTTCTGGTGGCCATGTCCGGCGGCGTGGACAGCTCCGCTGCGGCGGCACTGCTGGTGCAGCAGGGCTACGACTGCGACGGTGCCATGCTGAAGCTGGCCCCTAACGAGGACAGCCGCTGCTGCTCCGCCGACGACGCTGAGGACGCGCGGCAGGCGGCCACACGGCTGGGGATGCGGTTCTATGTATTCAACGAGACAGACCGCTTCCGCCGGTGCGTAATGGACAGGTTCACGGCGGAATATGCCGCCGGGCGGACGCCCAATCCGTGCATCGACTGTAACCGGGAGCTGAAATTCGGCGCCCTGCTGGACCGGGCGCTGACGCTGGGGTATGACTATATCGCCACGGGGCACTACGCCCGGGTGGCCTATGACGCGGAAAGCGGCAGATACCGCCTGCTGCGGGGTGCGGAACGGCGGAAGGACCAGAGCTATGTGCTGTATCAGCTGACGCAGCACCAGCTGGCCCATCTGCTGCTGCCGGTGGGAGACTATGACAAGCCGGCTATCCGTGACAAGGCGCGGGAGGCAGGGCTGGACAACGCCGACAAGGGCGACAGCCAGGACATCTGCTTCGTGCCGGACGGAGACTATGTGACCTTTCTGCAGCGGCAGGGGCTGACACTGACGCCGGGAGACTTCCTGGACGAAGCGGGCCGCGTGCTGGGACGGCACCGGGGCCTGCCCTGCTATACCATCGGCCAGGGAAAGGGCCTTGGCGTGGCGGTGGGGCGGCACGTATATGTGCTGGAGAAGGATCAGGTGCACAACGCCATCGTGCTGGGAGACGACGCGGCGCTGTATGCCTCCTCCCTGCTGGCTTCCCACGTAAACTGGATCAGCGGCCAGATACCGGCGGCGCCGGTGCGGTGCGCCGCCAAGACGCGATACAGCCAGGTGGAGACCCCCTGCACCGCTTATCCCCTGCCGGACGGCGGACTGCGGGTGGTGTTCGATCAGCCCCAGCGGGCCATCACTGCCGGGCAGGCGGTGGTGCTGTATGACGGCGATGAGGTGCTGGGTGGCGGCACCATTGAAAAAAGTGAATAAAAAACTCTCCGGCGCATAGTGCCGGGGAGGTTTTTATTCGCTTGAACTTATCAGAAATGCGTCTCCACAAACTTGTTGAACTTGGCCACATCCATCTCGTCCTTATAGGTGTTCTTGAAGCGCTTGACCGTTTCACTGTTGTACTGGACGATGGTGCGGTACTTCAGCAGGCCTACCACCAGACCCACACCGCCGCAGATATAGCCCCAAGGGGAGGCCTTGGCACAGGTAAACGCCAGCACCGCCAGCATGATCAGCGAGATCACCACGCCGGCGATCTGCTTCTTGGGGTGGATGCGGTCCACGTCCTCCTGCTTGACGACGCCCTCCTGGACCATGGCCTTAGCAAACTGCTTCTGTACGCCAAACAGGCTGGCCGCCTGCAGCATCATGGGCGCCACCACAAAAAAGGCAAAAAACGTGTCCACGACGCCGATGATCAAAATCCCTAAATCTCCCATTGTCTTACGCTTCCTCCTGTTGATATTTGAATAGGAGCCGCATATCGCTCCGTGATGTGGCATACAGCATATGACTGTAGCACAGCGAGAATTCCACGATGTCGCCCACTTGCAGACGGCGGGGGCAGTCCTCTACGTCCACGATGCAGTGGTCGGAGGATCCGCCGATGACTGTCAGCCCCGGTTCGCGGGGGAGCAGGCTCTCCAGGTCGCCCACGTCGGCCCGGCCCAGAGCCAGGAGGGCGCGGCGGCGGACACCACGGTCCACATAGGTAGGCTTGCGGCCGAAGGCATCGATGGCCAGCTCGCCGATGGGATAGGTGGGCTTGTCCTTGACCTCCACCACCTCAGCCCGAAGGGTAAATGTGTCCATGCGGAGGTAATCCATATCACGGATACCCCAGTCCACCTGCAAATCCTTGCCCAGCAGGATGCCCTCGCCGATTCGGAGGTGGTTGATACCGGCGGGCATGGTGCCCCAATGGACCAGCGTAAAGGAGCTGGTAGCGCCGCCGGAGACGACCTCCAGCGATCGGCCGATACGCGCCTCCACCCGGTGAGCCAAAGCGACCAGCTCGTTCATCTTGTCCGGGGTGGGCTTAGTGGAGCCATAGCAGGACAGGTTAACACCGATACCGGCCAAGTGTACATGGGGCAGGTCCTGCTCCACCCGCTGGCAGACGTCCACCAGCTCATCCTTGTCCCAGAAGCCCTCACGCAGGTCGCCCAGGTCTGTCATCACGATGACGCGGTGGGTCCTGTTCTGACGGAGACACTCCTCCTCCAGCGCCAGCAGGGTGGCCCACTCGCTTTGCAGGGACGTGTCGCACAAAGCGACCACGTCCGGCAGCTCCGACAGGCCGGGGATGCGAATCAGGAGCCAGGGGCCGGGCACACCGGCGGCACGGCATTTGGCCACCTGCTCCAGGCGGCTGGTGCCCAACTCTGCGGCGCCGGCAGCACGCAGCGTCCGGGCGATCTCCGGCAGGCCATCCGCACCCTTGATAACGCCGCAGACACAGATACCCGCGGCATTGCAGCGGGAGATCACCGCCCGGGCATTGCTTTGCAGCAGAGAAAGATCGATCTCTAATTGGGGATATTGCCGCACAGCGACACCTCCTATGTACTCAATAGGGACATTGTACCACATTCGTTGCGGTTTGTCACATCTTTTCGCAAAATTCCCGCGGCTGGACAGCTTTTGCTGTCCCGCCGCCGATGCGAGGTGCCCTCCCCTGCCCTGCACGCAAAAAAGAGACCGCCGAAGCGGTCTCTTTTTTGCTGGAGTATGTACTTACTTGGCAAGAGCCTTGTTGGCTTCGGCCATTTCGGCGAAGATGCCGGCGTGCTTCTTGGCAACGATGGCGCGGATGACCAACAGCGTACCGACCATCAGGGCCACAGCGATCAGCAGGTTGACAAACACGTTCTGGATCAGACCGGCCAGGATGAAGCTGACGAAGGACACTGCGGCCACGGTCAGCGCATAGGGCAGCTGGGTGAACACGTGGTTCAGGTGGTAGCAGTGGGCACCGGCGGAAGCCATGATGGTGGTGTCGGAGATGGGGGAGCAGTGGTCGCCCATAACGCCGCCGGAGCAGGCAGCCGCCAGACCGATGGTGCACAGTATGGGCTCCACGTCGTAGTTGAACACGGAGACGACGATGGGAGCCATGATGCCGATGGTACCCCAGGAAGTACCGGTAGCGAAGCCGATAGCCGCGCCGATGATGAAGATGATGGCGGGCAGGAACATACGCAGATCGCCAACGTTGGCCATAGCGTTGCTGACAAAGTCAGCGGAGTACATGGCATTGCGGGTGAAGGAGCACAGGGTCCAGGCGAAGGTCAGGATCAGGATGGGGGCGATCATCTGGATGAAGCCCTGGGGCACGGACTCAAAGGACTTCTCGAAGCCGATGGCGCCGCGCAGCCAGAAGTAGATGAACGTGAACACGCAGCCGATCAGACCGCCGATGGCCAGCGCCGGACCGGCCTCGGCAGCGGAGAAAGCCGCCATAAAGGTCATGCCGCCATCGAAGTAACCGCCGGAGTAGACCAGAGAGACGATGCAGACAGCGATCAGAACGATCACGGGCACCAGCAGATCCAGCACTGAGGACTTGCCCTTGGAGCCGGTCTCGTACTCATCGTCGCCGGCGAAGGGACGCTCGGGGGTGGTGAACAGGTCGTCCTTGACCTGGGCGTTGTACTCATGGGTCAGCATGGAGCCATAGTCAATGTTCAGTACGGAGATGACCACGATCATCAGCAGGGTCAGCAGGCAGTAGTAGTTCCAGGGGATCTGCTTCAGGAACAGCTCAATGCCGTTGATGCTGGGGGACTGCACGTAGCCGGAAACGGCGGCGGCCCAGGAGGACACCGGGGCGATCATGCAGACGGGAGCCGCGGTGGCGTCGATCAGGTACGCCAGCTTGGCACGGGAGATCTTGTGGGACTCGGTGACGGGACGCATAACGGCGCCCACGGTCAGGCAGTTGAAGTAGTCGTCCACGAAGATCAGCACGCCCAGCAGCATGGTCAGCAGCTGCGCGCCGCAGCGGGTGTGAACGGTCTTCTTGGCCCAGCGGCCGAAGGCCTCGGAGCCGCCGCCCTTGTTCATCAGGTCCACCATGATGCCCAGGGTGACCAGGAACACGATAATACCCATGTTGCCGCTGTCAGCCAGCACGGAGATGATACCGTAATCGGCACCCACCAGGGTCACGATGGTATCCCAGGGAGCGAACTGGGTGTACAGCAGCGCGCCGACCAGGCAGCCCAGGAACAGGGAAGAATACACTTCCTTGCTGATCAGGGCCAGCACGATGGCCACGATGGGGGGCAGCAGGGACCAGAAGGTGCCGGCAAACGGAGTCTCGGAGTAGACCTGCTCCTCATAGGTGGTGTACTCCACGCCGTTGACGTCCTTGGACTTCTCTTCGGACTTGACGTACTCGGTACCGTCGGCGCCGACGATGGTGTTGCCATCCTCAGACAGCTCGAAGTAGGTGCCGGCCTCGGGGCTCACATAGTAGGAGCCGTCCAGCGCATACTTAGAGCCCTCGCTGTCGTCCGCGGTCTTCAGGATGCCATCCAGGAACACGCCGTCACCGGTGGTGTAGAACGCGCCGCCGCCGACGAAGACAGGGTTCTCCTTGCCCTTGAACTGCAGGCCCAGGATGACCAGCAGGACAATGAAGATACCCAGCGCTACGAAATACGCTATTTTGGTGCTTCTCTTTTCCATGTGTGTGATTTACCTCCTCACAAATTGGTGCCACCATCCTAACGTTTTCCTGGCAGATTGTCAACATTTCAGCAAAGCCGGGAGTGGGTAATTTTGAACAAATTATGAACCGGTTTTTCTCCCTTTTATCCAATTTAGCGGCCATTTTTCGGAATATTTATGACATTATTATAAACCTTTACAGTTTCTTAGCGCGCTTCTCCCCTCCTTTTTTGGAAATATATGTTTATTTTAGCAAATATTACCGGAATTTATAGCGATATGCCGACATAGTATACGCAAAAAAAGAAAGCCCCCAACGGAGGGCTTTCTTTTTATTAGGTGGGGTATAGCTTACTTGGCAAGAGCCTTGTCGGCCTCGGCCATTTCCTGGAAAATACCAGCGTGCTTCTTGGCAACGATAGCGCGGATGACCAGCAGAGTACCGACCATCAGCACCACAGCGATCAGCAGGTTGACAAACACGTTCTGGATCAGGCCGGCCAGGATGAAGCTGACGAAGGACACACCAGCCACGGTCAGCGCATAAGGAATCTGGGTGAACACGTGGTTCAGGTGGTAGCAGTGGGCACCGGCGGAAGCCATGATGGTGGTGTCGGAGATGGGGGAGCAGTGGTCGCCCATAACGCCGCCGGAGCAGGCAGCCGCCAGACCGATGGTGCACAGTATGGGCTCCACGTCGTAGTTGAACACGGAGACGACGATGGGAGCCATGATGCCGATGGTACCCCAGGAAGTACCGGTAGCGAAGCCGATAGCCGCGCCGATGATGAAGATGATGGCGGGCAGGAACATACGCAGATCGCCAACGTTGGCCATAGCGTTGCTGACAAAGTCAGCGGAGTACATGGCATTGCGGGTGAAGGAGCACAGGGTCCAGGCGAAGGTCAGGATCAGGATGGGGGCGATCATCTGGATGAAGCCCTGGGGCACGGATTCCATGGACTTCTCGAAGCCAATGGCGCCGCGCAGCCAGAAGTAGACGAACGTGAACACGCAGCCGATCAGACCTCCGATGGCCAGCGCCGGGCCGGCCTCGGCAGCGGAGAAGGCCTCCATGAAGGTCATGCCGCCATCGAAGTAACCGCCGGAGTAGACCAGAGAGATGATGCAGACAGCGATCAGGACGATCACGGGCACCAGCAGGTCCAGCACGGAGGACTTGCCCTTGCTGGGAGCCTCATAGTCGTCGGCACCGGCGAAGGGACGCTCGGGGGTGGTGAACAGGTCGTCCTTGACCTGGGCGTTGTACTCATGGGTCAGCATGGAGCCATAGTCAATGTTCAGTACGGAGATGACCACGATCATCAGCAGGGTCAGCAGGCAGTAGTAGTTCCAGGGGATCTGCTTCAGGAACAGCTCAATGCCGTTGATGCTGGGGGACTGCACGTAGCCGGAAACGGCGGCGGCCCAGGAGGACACCGGGGCGATCATGCAGACGGGAGCCGCGGTGGCGTCGATCAGGTACGCCAGCTTGGCACGGGAGATCTTGTGGGACTCGGTGACGGGACGCATAACGGCGCCCACGGTCAGGCAGTTGAAGTAGTCGTCCACGAAGATCAGCACGCCCAGCAGCATGGTCAGCAGCTGCGCGCCGCAGCGGGTGTGAACGGTCTTCTTGGCCCAGCGGCCGAAGGCCTCGGAGCCGCCGCCCTTGTTCATCAGGTCCACCATGATGCCCAGGGTGACCAGGAACACGATAATACCCATGTTGCCGCCGTCAGCCAGCACGGAGATGATACCGTAATCGGCACCCACCAGGGTCACGATGGTGTCCCAGGGAGCGAACTGGGTGTACAGCAGTGCGCCAACCAGGCAGCCCAGGAACAGAGAGGAATACACTTCCTTGCTGATCAGGGCCAGCACGATGGCCACGATGGGGGGCAGCAGGGACCAGAAGGTGCCGGCAAACGGAGTCTCGGAGTAGACCTGCTCCTCATAGGTGGTGTACTCCACGCCGTTGACGTCCTTGGACTTCTCTTCGGACTTGACGTACTCGGTACCGTCGGCGCCGACGATGGTGTTGCCATCCTCAGACAGCTCGAAGTAGGTGCCGGCCTCGGGGCTCACATAGTAGGAGCCGTCCAGCGCATACTTAGAGCCCTCGCTGTCGTCCACGGTCCGCTGGATGCCATCCAGGAACACGCCGTCGCCGGTGGTGTAGAACGCGCCGTCGCCGACGAAGACGGGGTTTTCCTTGCCCTTAAACTGGATCCCCAGGATGACCAGCAGGACAATGAAAACACCCAGCGCTACGAAATACGCTATTTTGGTGCTTTTCTTTTCCATGTGTGTGATTTACCTCCTCACAAATTGGTGGTGAATACCATCAGCCGGCGAAACAGCGTATCTGCCCCGCCAACCTCCTGTATCATACCGTCACGCCAAGATATTGTCAAGTTCTTAACGTCATATTCCATTATTTTAACAAATTGTGAACTCCGTTTTCGTCGTTTTTACAAGAGAAACCGGGCGGCAAACACAGCATCGTGTGCTTTTTACGGCAGGCGGCACAAGTCTTTCCGGGTCCGCGGACGCAAAAAGAGACGCCGGTGCGGCGGCACCGGCGTCCCCTCTGTTAAGTAAGAGTTTGTTTATTAACAATTCGTCAAGAGACTTTACAGGAAGAATTCCTTTATCTGACCGTACAGGATGAGGACCATGATCAGCGGCGTGATGAACTTGACGCAGACCTTGAAGAAGCCGTAGCTGCCCATGACATGACCGGACTGTTCCGTCTCTTCCTTGACGAACTCGGGGCCGATCTCCCAGCCGATCATCAGAGACATCAGCAGCGCGCCCAGCGGCATCATAACGCCCTCGGACAGCGCATCCCAGAAGTCCAGCCAGTCGGCAGCCCAGGTCTTGGGATTTGCAATGTTCAGCAATTCCGCAGGCGAGAAGCTGCTGGCACCCAGACGGTCAGCGCAGACCAGGATGCAGCCCAGGCCCACACAGGCGGCGGCGATGAGGGTATAGCTCTTGCGCTTGTCGCCCTTGCCCTCGTCGCGGGCCTTATCCACAAAGTGAGCCACGATGACCTCCAGCAGGGAGATAGAGGAGGAGATAGCGGCAAAGACCACCAGCAGATAGAACAGGATGCCGAAGATGGGGCCGAGGCCGCCCATGCGGCTAAACACGTTCTGCATGGTGACGAACAGCAGGGACGGGCCACCCACTGCGCCGGAGGGATCCAGAGCGAAGCGACCGGGCAGCACGCACAGGCCGGCCATCAGAGCCACCATCGTATCCATGACCACGATCAGCAGCGCGTTCTTCTGGATGTTCTCCTTCTTCTGCAGATAGGAACCGTAGGTGATCATGGCGCCCATACCCAGGGACAGGGAGAAGAACATCTGGCCGCCGGCGGTAGCCAGCACAGTCAGGACGTCGGGTGTCTCCTGCTTGAAGGTCACGATGCGCTGCATGACGCCGTTGATCTCCACCGCGGACATTTTCACGCCATCGATGACGGCGGAGGCGGGAACATAGTATCCATTTTCAGTAGCCCAGCCGGGGGCAAACATGTACTTCAGGCCATCCAGGGCGCTGCCGTGGATCACGTGCTCCACCAGGGAACCGTCCGCCTGGAGCACCTGCACGGTGGTGTCCACACCGTCCAGCGTGCAGGCGCGGATGATGCAGATCAGCAGAGCCACGAACAGGGCAGGCATACCCACGGAGCAGACCTTCTCGATGCCGCCGCCGACGCCGCCGAGAACGATAAGCATAGTCAGCACCACGAAGATCAAGCCATAGATAATGGCCTCGGTGGTGCTGGACATGAAGGCGCCGAACACCGCGTCGCCCAGAGAGGCGCTGGCCGCGTCCGCCGACGCGGCGGCGATGGCACTGGCGCCAAAGCCCGCGCCGAACAGGTCGCCTACATTGAGCACCACATACTTAATGCAGTAGCCGCCCAGAGCGCAGTAGAAGAACAGGATGAAGAACGCGGACAGGATGCCCATCCAGCCCATCCAGCTGAACTTCTTGCTAAGGGCCTTATATGCTGCCACAGCGCCCTTGCCTGTCTTACGACCAATGGCCAGCTCGCCCACCATGACGATGAAGCCGCAGCAAACAGCCAAAATGAGGTAAATGATGAGGAACGTGAAGCCGCCGCAGGCGCCCATCTTATTGGGGAAGCCCCAGATGTTGCCCAGGCCGACCGCCGAGCCGACCGCGGCCATCAGGAATCCGAAATTGGATCCAAAGCCTTTTCTTTCTTCCATTGTTTTCTCTCCTTACAAGTTTCCCCCGCCGCGCCGCGGCGGGCGTGTTTGTATCTTACTGCGAAAAAACCGCCCTGTAAATACAGGCAGGCGTTTCTTAACACGGTGACAGCGGAAATGCGGTTTTTCTTTATCCGTACATTATAAATTTTCCGTAAAGCGTCGGTTCGTGTCGGCACATATTTTCTCCAAAAGAAACACCCCGCATATGAAAAAGACCGCCCGCAGGCGGTCTTTTCTTCTCGGTATGTATCAGTCTCCCTCGCGCATACGGTAGCCGACGCCCACCTCGGTGAAAATATACTGGGGGTTGCCGGGGGTAGGCTCGATCTTGCGGCGGATGTTGGCCATATTTACCCGGAGGATCTGATTGTCGGTCTTGGCCTTGGGCCCCCACAGCTCCCGGATAATGAAGTCGTAGGTCAGGACCTTACCGGCGTACTTGCCCAGCAGGGCCACGATCTTGTACTCATTGACGGTCAATCCGGCGTTCTCGCCGTTCATCAGCACCTGGTGCTTATCGTAGTCGATGGTCAGATCGCCGGTGACGAACTTGCCGGACTGGGCGATCTGGGTGTTGGAAAGGGTGGTGCGGGTGTGGCGGATGGCGGTGCGGATGCGGGCCAGCAGTTCAGAGGTGCCGAAGGGCTTGACCAGATAGTCGTCAGCGCCGTAATCCAGGGCCTCCACCTTGTCGTGCTCGTGGTTGCGGGCAGAAACCACCACCACCGGCAGATTGGACCACTTGCGGACAGATTTCAGCACCTCCATGCCGTCCATGTCGGGCAGGCCCAGGTCCAGGACGATCATGTCCGGGCAATGGGAGGCGATCATGGTCAGGGCCTCCTCGCCGGTGCGGACAATGATGGTGTCGAAGCCGTTGGCGGTGAGGATCATGGAGATAAAGTTGCTGATGGACTGCTCATCCTCCACGATCAGGACTTTGTCTTTAATCTTCATCGTTTTCTCCTTTCATGGGCAGGGTCACGGTAAATACCGCGCCGCCCTCCTGTCTGTTGTCTCCCCGTATCACACCGCCGTGGGCCAGCACAATGGTGCGGCACACAGACAGACCAATTCCCATGCTGCGCTTGCCGTCACTGCTGCGGTCGCTGCGGGCGGAGCCGTCGAACAGCCTGGGCAGCAGGTGCAGCGGGATGCCGCGGCCGTCGTCCGCCACAGTGAACACCGCGCAGTTGCCCGCGCTGGACAGGGTCACGTCGATATTGTGGGTCTCGCCGTGGATGACGGCGTTCTCCATCAGGTTCACCAGTACCTGCTCCATCAGCAGGGGATCCATGGGCACCATCATCAGTTTATCCGGCAGATGGACACGGATATCCACCTCCGGGTAGTGCTTGTGGGTCTTGGCCACGGCGGACTCGATGACCTCCTCCGCCGGCTCCGGCTCTTTCTTGACCTTAGCCTCCTCAGAGCTTATGCGTGTGATGGACAGCAAATTCTCTACAATGCGGATGAGCCACTGGGCGTCCTCGTTGGTGGATCGCAGCAGCTGCTGGCGCTGCTCCTGCGTCAGTCCGCCGTCCTGCTCCAGCAGAACGTTGGTGGCGCCCACGATACCGGTCAGCGGCGTGCGGATGTCGTGAGACACGGCGCGCAGCAGGTCGGCATACATCTTTTCGCGGTCGGCCTCCCGGCGCACCTGCTCGGTCTGCTTGGCCCGGCTGGTAACGGTGGCGGTCAGGATGGAGATGGTCATCATCACCAGGAACGTCAGCGGAAAGCCCGTCAGCGTAAAGCTGATATGCCAGAAGGGGTAGGTAAAGATGATGTCCACGCTGAACATCCCCACCACTGCCATGATGATGCCCAGCAGATAGCCATCCGTCCAGTAGGCGGTAAGGAACACATCCAGCAGAAAGATCATGGCTACGTAGCTGGTGTCGTTGTGCATATCGAAGCTGCGAAGCAGCAGACAGCACATAACGGCTACCAGGTAGAGTCCCAGTGCTTTCAGCACATCCATGCCGGAAAAGCGCAGGCCAATGGTCCGCAGCAACTGTCTCCGGCGGGCTTGTTTACCGGTCATAGCCGCCCTCCCCTCCTTTTGATGACGCTATTATAACATACATTGTCGCTAAGGTAACGCTAAGATATCGTTAAGGTATCACGAATATCTCATTAAGAGCAACCGAAAATAACAAATAAGAGACGGCATTGGCCGTCTCTTTTCATCTTTGCTGCGCGGGGATCAGGCTTTGCGATCTATGTGCAGGAGGCGTTTTCTGTCGAAAAACACCCATAAAAAAGCAAATCACCACGCTTTCGCGTGGTTTCCTCATCGGTATGCCTTACCGCTGGCTCACTTCCCAGTCGCTGTCGGCAAAGATCATGTCATCCAGGTCACCCCAGATCCAAGTTGTCGTCATGGTGATATCACGCTCCTTTCTTCCATTTTACAGTGTTATTATATGCCGCGGCAGCCCGGATAGCAAGGGCAAAATTGGATATTATGTATAAAGCTTTTGTAAACTTTTATTGCACATTGCACAACACCTATGAGTTATTTCTGTGTAACGCTCTTGCGCTGTTGTGTGCTGTATAGTATAATAAAGTGTTCAAGCAGTCTTATGTGGTGAGGTGAGCACCTGATGAGAGAGTTTCACGGCGGCGACTATGATGTGGCCGTCATCGGCGCGGGGCACGCGGGCATCGAGGCCGCCCTGGCGGCGGCCCGGATGGGCATGAAGACCGTCTGCCTGACGGTGAGCCTGGACGCGGTGGGGAATATGCCCTGCAACCCGGCCATCGGCGGCACCGGCAAGGGTCACCTGGTCCGGGAGCTGGACGCACTGGGCGGCGAGATGGCCCGGGCGGCGGACAGGGCCTGCATCCAGTATCGGATGCTGAACCGGGGCAAGGGCCCCGCCGTGTGGTCCCTGCGGGCTCAGGCGGACCGGCGGAAATACCAGCAGGTGATGAAGCACACGCTGGAATTGCAGCCGGGGCTGACGCTGCGGCAGGCGGAGGTGACGGAGATACGCTGCGACGGGAACGGCCATGCCGCCGCCGTGGTGCTCCGCACCGGCGCGGTGCTGGGCGCCCGGGCGGTCATTCTGTGCACGGGCACGTATCTGACCGGACAGACCATCGTGGGCGAGTGCATCGAGTCCTCCGGGCCGGACGGCCTGCACCCGGCCAACGCCCTGACGGACAGCCTGCGGGCACTGGGGCTGCCCCTGCGGCGGTTCAAGACCGGCACGCCGCCGCGGATACACCGGGGCAGCGTGGACTTCAGCAAAATGGAGCTGCAGGAGGGCGACCCGGATCCGCTGCCCTTCAGCTTTGAGACAAAGGACGTACCGGAAAACCGGGCGGTGTGCTACCTGACCTACACCAACGAGGAGACGCACCGGATCATACGGGAAAATCTGGACCGCAGCCCCATCTATTCCGGAGTCATCGAAGGCATTGGCCCCCGGTACTGCCCGTCCATCGAGACGAAGGTGGTGCGCTTTGCGGACAAGCCCCGGCACCAGCTGTTTATCGAGCCTATGGGGCTGGACACCGAAGAGCTGTATGTGCAGGGCTTTTCGTCCTCTATGCCGGAGGAGGTGCAGCTGGAAATGCTGCACACGGTGCCGGGACTGGAGCACGCAGTGATGATGCGGCCGGCCTACGCCATTGAGTACGACTGCATCGACCCGCTGGCGCTGCTGCCCACGCTGGAGGTAAAGACAGTGCCCGGCCTGTACGGCGCGGGACAGTTCAACGGCTCCTCCGGCTACGAGGAGGCGGCGGTGCAGGGCTTTGTGGCCGGCGTGAACGCGGCGCTGAAGCTGCAGGGCCGGGAGCCGCTGGTGCTCAAGCGGAGCGAGAGCTATATCGGCACGCTGATCGACGACCTGGTGACCAAGGGCACCGAGGAGCCGTACCGCATGATGACCAGCCGGTCGGAATACCGGCTGCTGCTGCGGCAGGACAACGCCGACGCGCGGCTGTGCCCTATCGGGCACGAGCTGGGGCTGGTCAGCGATGAACGGCTGGCGGCGGTGGAGGCCAAGTACGAGGCCGTGGCAAAGGAGATACGGCGGTTGGAGCACACGGGCATACCCGGTACGCCGGAGCTGAACGCCCTGCTAACAGAACGGGGCACCGCCGCCGTGGACAGCGGCTGCCGCCTGATCGATCTGCTGCGGCGGCCCCAGCTGACCTACGCGGACCTGACAGAATTCGACGCAAATCGACCCGACCTGCCCGCGGAGGTGCGGGAGCAGGTGGAGATCTCCGTGAAATATGATGGCTATATCCAGCGGCAGCAACGGCAGGTGGCGGAGTTTGAGAAGCTGGAGCGCCGGAAGCTGCCGCCGGATATGGACTACGACCACATTCAGGGTCTGCGGCTGGAGGCGCGGGAGAAGCTCAGCGCTCTGCGGCCCCTGAACGTGGGGCAGGCCGGGCGGGTATCCGGCGTGTCACCGGCGGATGTGGCGGCGCTGCTGATCTGGCTGCAGACACACGACAAGGAGGCGGACGCATGACGGCACATGAGCTGACCCACACCATACGGAACGATATGCCGGTGTATCCCGGCACGGAGCAGCCCCGGCTGACCACCGCCTGCACGATCGACCAGTGCGGCTACCGGGAGACGCTGCTGCATATGTTCTCCCATACCGGCACCCACATGGACGCCCCGGCCCATATGCTCCGTGACGGCACGGCGCTGGACTGCTATGACGCGGCGAAGTTCGCCGGTCCCGCCGTGGTGGTGGACTGCCGGGGGCAGCGCGCCATTACTCTGTCCCTGCTGCAGAGCTATGACCTGAACGGTGCGGACTTCGTGCTGTTCTGCACCGGCTGGGACAAGAAGTGGGGCACGCCGGGCTACTATGAGGGCTTTCCCTGCCTGACGACGGAGGCGGCGGCATATCTGGCCGGCCTGCCGCTGAAGGGCGTGGGCGAGGACACCATCTCGCTGGACCCCTGCGACAGCGTGGATTTTCCCAACCACATGACACTGCTGGGCGCGGACTTTGTGAACACCGAGAACCTCAAGGGGCTGGACAAGCTGCTGGGCCGACGCTTCACGTTCGTTACGCTGCCCCTGAAATTTGAGAATGCCGATGGCTGCTCCTGCCGCGCCATCGCTCTGGAGGAATGACAATGGGTAAACTGCGGTTCCTGTTTGCGCTGTGGATGGCAAAGCTGTCCATCCCGGCGCTGAAGATCACCCGCCACAACGGCACGGACTTCCCCGGCAGTCTGGCGGTGAAGCTGTGTCCGGACTTTTTGAAGTATATCGGCAAGCCGGAGCACATCATAGCCGTCACCGGCACCAACGGCAAGACCACCGTGGCCAATATGCTGAACGACGTGCTCACCGCCGAGGGCAAGACCGTACTCAGCAACCGGGCGGGCAGCAACATCATCTCCGGCGTCAGCACGGCGCTGCTGAAGGGCTGCGGCCTGCTGGGCCGGATCAGGCCGGAGTACGACCTGGCGATCCTGGAGATCGACGAGCGCTCCGCGCCCAGGATCTATCCCTATGTGAAGCCGGAGCACATCGTCATCACCAACCTGTTCCGGGATTCCATCATGCGGAACGCCCATCCGGGCTACATCGCGGACATCCTGACCCGGTCCCTGCCTAAGGAGAGCATGCTGATCCTCAACGCCGACGACCTGATCTCCTGCACGGTGGCGCCGGAGAACCAGCGGGTATATTTCGGCATCGACCGGCTGCCCACCGACGTGACGGAATGCGAGAACCTGCTGAACGATATGCGTATCTGCCCCCGATGCGCCGGGAAGCTGCGGTATGAATACCGCCGCTACCACCACATCGGCCGGGCCGTGTGCGAGAGCTGCGGCTTCCACTCCCCCGACTGCGACTATCTGGCCACAAAGGTGGACACCGCCGCCCACACCATGTGCATACGGGAGGCGGGGCAGGAATACCCGTACACCCTCATCACCGACAGCCTGCACAACATCTACAACACGGTGACGGTGATCGCCGCCCTGCGGCAGCTGGGCTATGACCACGGCACCATCGCCCGCCGCATGGCGGAGGTGAAGATCCCCGCCAGCCGGCTGTCCGATGAGGATATCGGCGGCGTGAAGGTCATTATGCAGATGTCCAAGGACAAGAACGCTCTGGCCTGCTCCCGCAACTTCGACTATATCCGGTCCAAGCCGGGGAAGAAGGAACTGCTGCTGATGATGAACTGCCTGGGCGTGGCCAAAAGCTGGTCGGAAAACCCCAGCTGGATGTACGACACGGATTTTGAATTCCTGAACAGCGATGATGTGACGTGCCTGGTCTGCGCCGGGCCGCGGGCCTATGACTACCAGCTGCGGCTGCTGCTGGCGGGCATCCCCCGGCAAAAGATCCGGCTGGCCGAGGACGAGTTCGCCGCCCTGGAGCTGCTGCCGCTGACCCCCGGCGACGACGTGTATCTGCTCTACGGCGTGGACGGCACGCCCCTGGCCTTCCGGGTCAGGGAAAAGCTGAAGGAAAAGCTGCTGGCAAAGGAGGGCGCGCAATGAAGGCGGAAATTCTGTTTCCGGAGGTCTGCAACCTGTACGGCGATCTGCAGAACATCTACTATCTGAAGCGCTGCTGCCCGGCGCTGGAGATCATAGAGACGGACCTGCACAGCAAACCCCGGTTCCTCACGGAGGATGTGGCGCTGGTCTATATGGGCAGTACCACAGAACAGGGGCTGCGTCTGGCGGCAGACGCCCTGCGGCCCTATGCCGCGGACATCGCCGCAAGGGCGGACGCGGGACAGCTGATCCTGCTGACCGGCAACGCGCCGGACGTGTTTTCCGCCGCCATAGAAAGCGACAGCGCCGACACCATAGAGGGGCTGGGCATTCTGCCCGGACGGGTGCGGTACACCATGATGAAGCGGCACAACAGCTTCTTCCTGGGCACCTTTGACAGCATGGAAGTCGTCGGCTTCAAGAGCCTGTTCGGCTTCCACTACGACGCAGCGGAGACGGAGGGCTGGTTTGACACCGTGCGGGGCGTTGGCCGCACACCGGAGTCGAAGCTGGAGGGCTTCTACCGGGGCGGGCTGCACGCCACGGCGCTGATCGGTCCGCTGCTGATCCTAAATCCTCCGCTGTGCAAGTGGCTGCTGCGGCAGATGGGCGCCGAGGACACCCTGGCCTTCGAGGACGCGGCCTTCGCCAGCTTTAACAAACGTGTGGCGGAGTTCAAGGAGCCGGGCAGAGGTTTCCAATACTCGTAAGCAAAAAACATCCCCCGGTCGGGGGATGTTTTTTGTATCAGAGCTTTTCGGACAGTGTTTCGTCCAGGCCCACGCCGTAGAGGTTCTTGGCCGAGCAGCCGGCGCGGCCGCCGCCGGCACAGGCGCAGGCGCACGCACAGGCGCAGCTGCTGGCGCAGGCACAGTGGCTGCCTCCGCCAAATCCGCCGCCGCCAAAGCCTCCGCCACGGCTTCCGCCGCCGAAGCCGCCGCCACCGCTTCTGGGCGGTCTGGGCTTTGTTTTGGTGCCCACGCTGCCGGGACGGGGCCTGCCGTCCGGCCCGGCGGGATACCACAGGTGGTTGACGAACACATACCGGGTGCCGAAGCCGCCGGCGTAGCCGTCGCCCCGGCGGGCGGCGGAGATCAGCACGATAATAAAGATCACCACAAAGATCATCACCATCATGCCGACGATGGCATCACCGGTGTCGTCCTCAACAAAATGCTCGCATGGCACATACACATAGGGGTCGTAGTCGGAGGGAATGTTGTCCAGGCTGTTCTCCTCGGACAGCTGCACCGGCCAGTTCTCGTACCGGGCAGAAACGCCCATGGTCTCGCCGTAGCCCAGATCCTCGGCGGTGCAGATCAGCTTGTCCCCGCTCCGGACGAACTCCGCCGACGCGGTGCCGGTGCTCTCCAGCTGGCCGGTCAGCCCGGCAGGGTCGTTCCAGATGAGGGTCATCTGGCCGATCCTGGCCTCGTCGAACCACCCGGCGGTGTAGTCGTAGGTCACATAGTCATAGTGAACATTGTCATAGTCCTCAATAACGCCGTTGGTGCTGAGCTGATACATATACTCCTGCACCCACGAGTAGGCGAAGGAAAACGTCTCGTTCGCCTCGTAGGCGCGGTCAAGATAGACATACATATAGCTGTTATCGAAGTCCAGGCGCTCGATGTTGTCCGTCTGCGCCGCCACATCCCGGATGGAGCCGTTGGGTACGCCGATCTTCAACTCCTGACCGTAGGGCAGCTCCTCCAGCGGCGTCCACTCCAGCTTCACGGTGATAAGCAGGCTGCCATCCTCCGTGTTGGGCGTCACCATAACGCCGTACTGCTCGATGTAGTCGTAATCTGCCCATGCGGTGGCGGTAAAGCAAACCGCCGCCAGTAAGACAAGCAGCAGAACGTGCAGTTTCTTCAGCATAGGGCGCCCTCCTCCCGGTTGCTTTCACGCAGTTGGCACAGCTGCTCCATTTTGGCGCTCCTGGCCCGGATGGCCGCGCAGCGCTCACTCTGCCAGATCTTGTCCCAGTCGTCGGCGAGGATATTACCCAAGGGTTGGCTGCTGAGCCAGCTCTGGCAGGGGATCACGCCGCCGTCCGGGGCGATGGCCATGTTGCTGAGGCAGGCGCCGCAGCTGGGCACCAGGGTCAGGCCCAGGGCGCGCAGCGTCTCCTCCTTCAGCCAGCCAGGGCTGGTGAAGTCCAGTTCCATTTCCAGCTCCTCCGTCGCCGCCACAGCCTTTGTCAGCACGTCGGTGAGCTGCTGCTCCGTCAGCGCCGTGGCGCGGCTCTCGTCGCCCACCGCGCCGCCGGAGGGGATCAGCCCGGAACAGGTCACATAGCGGACGCCCAGACTGTGGACGAAGCGCAGCATCTCGTCATAGGCGGTATTCAGGCTGCACAGGGGCGTGTTCACGGACACGGACAGCCCCGCCGCCACAGCGGCACGGATGCCCGCCACGGTGTCGTCAAAGCCGTCGGCACCCACCAGGGCGTTGTGAATGTCCTTATCATGGCTGTAGAGCGTCACCTGCACACTGTCCAGGCTGGCGTCATACAGCTTTTGGCACAGTGCCGGCGTCAGCAGGCGGCCGTTGGTGTTCAGCCGGGTGACGAACCACTGGGCGGCATCCACCAGCTCCACCAGATCGGCGCGCAGGGTGGGCTCGCCGCCGGTGAACGTCACCTGGGGGATATTGGCCGCGCGCAGTTTCGTCAAAATCTCTTTCCACTGGGCGGTGGTCAGCTCCGGTGTGTCGGACAGGGGCTGTCCCGCCGCATAGCAGTGCAGACACTTCTGGTTGCAGTGCCACGCGCCGTCACGGGTCATGGCGCTGACCATCAGGTCCATACGGTGGGGCGCGGTCATCTCGGGGGCGTATTCCCCCAGCGTCAGCGGCGCGACCTCCGCCTCCGGCTCCTGCCCCCGGGCAATGGCCACCAGGGACTCTATCATGATTTGCAGGTCCTCCGCCAGACGCTCCTTGGGCGTGAAGGGGTAGACCTTATGGGTCCGGGCCACCGCACCGGCGGCCATGGCGTTCCAGTCGCTCTCGGTGATCTCCAGCCCGGCAAAGGGCTCCAGCCGGTCCATGAAGCAGGAGAGCAGGATGGCCCAGCTCAGGTTCAGGGGCACCAGCTTGCTGCCGTTGAGCAGCAGCAGAAAGGGCGCGTTTTCCGCGTCCTCACGGGGTGGGATCATGTGGATACGCACCACGCCCCGGCCCTTGGGGTCCAGGGTGATGTGCCGCACACAGTTCAGGTGCTGCCGCCGGTAGCGGCGCTCCAACATAGTAGACACAGGCAGTCCTCCTTTATGAAGGCGATGTGGGGATAGCTATGTGCAGTATACCACAGCGCGGGGCAAAGCGCAACAGGACGCACAGTGAGGCAGCGCGTTGGCAGGGCGCAGCAAAAATAAAGCCACCCCTGCGGGTGGTTTATTTTTGGTGGACCTGAAGGGATTTCCCCCGCAAGGGGGGATAAACTTCGACTCCCGCAGGCCCACGGCAAAATGAAAACCGCCCTTTCGGACGGTTTTCATTTTGGTGGACCTGAAGGGATTCGAACCCTCGACCTCTCGGATGCGAACCGAACGCT